>ENA-OQER01001536-OQER01001536.1-human-gut-metagenome-genome-assembly--contig:-NODE-1536-length-10864-cov-1.913477_pt1 | contig 10864 bp, 19 predicted proteins | sample MGYA00242797_ERZ504639 | MGnify/ENA primary metagenome ERZ504639 (study PRJEB26092, sample SAMD00036306) | human gut metagenome | host: Homo sapiens | study: EMG produced TPA metagenomics assembly of...
TATCCAGTTCTTCGGGCTTACCAATATGGGCCAGAATTGCTGACCAGTTATCGTGAGAGTAATTCATCGGCACGTTAAATCATATCAGGCGTAATACCACAACCCTTAAGTTAGCGCTTATGGGTTTACTTCCCCGGCAGTGCTTTCATTTCAGCGTACAATCGCCACATTGCTGCACATCCGGTAAGCGATAACGCTGGCAGCAAGTGCGGCGCACCAGCAGGCCATCGCGCAGTACCACGGTACGCCAGAGTGGATTATCTTCACCGTTCGTGAGCGTTTTCTCAAAAAAGAGGGCATGGCGCAGCGATTCAACCGTCGCCTCGCCGAGCAGCTGCTTCATCTCAGTGAGATACCAGTTGATCAAATAACCGGTATTACTCCAGATAAGTTTGCCGTTGATCTCTCCGGTCGCTTCTAGTGCCTGCACAACCGGAACCAGCGCCTGGCTGATTAACGTTTCCATTCGCTGCTGCGGCGAATGTGGTGTTGCGTTTTTATCTTCACACACATCGACCCAGAAACAGGCGACGCGTCCGGTTTCGTGAAACTCAGCATGGAAATGTTCCGGCGACACATCTAATGCCTTTTCCTGCGTCAGTAGCGCCAGCATTAATGGTGGCACCATCAGGCCGATATACCATTGTGCCATAGTGAGATCAGCGGTTTGTTCTCGCGGATCATCGTTGGTTGGTTGCGATAGATATGATCGGAATAGACCGCGAGTAGAGAACTTAGCGCATTCGGTGATGACCATTGCGCCAGCGTCATGGCGTTAAGCGGAGCGGGTTCATCCAGGCGGATAAACTCGAGCAAATGTTCACGATGTTTGGCGATCGTCGCACGTACGGCTTGTGCAAGCCCAGCATCCTGCGGCTGGAGATGCGTTCGCCAGATGATATCTTCATAGAGCGGTGCGGAACGATAGGCCATAATCGGGATAGTATCTAAATGATAATGATTGCTAATCCTAGCGATAGGTTTACCCGATAGCAAGGGATTTCTCTGGCTTGCAAATGATAAAAATTATCATATGATATTGGTTATCATTATCAATGAAAGAGATGAAACCATGTTGCAACGTACGCTGGGCAGTGGCTGGGGAGTGTTGCTGCCGGGATTGCTGATTGCAGGGCTGATGTATGCGGATTTATCGCCGGATCAGTGGCGGATTGTCATTCTGATGGGATTAGTATTGACGCCGGTGATGCTGTATCACAAACAGTTACGGCATTACGTTTTGCTACCATCGTGCCTGGCGCTTATTGCTGCATCATGCTGATGATAATGAATTTGAATCAGGGATGAAAAATCAAGGAAGAAACAAGAAAGGAAGTAAAGATAATTGGTGCGAGGGGGGGGACTTGAACCCCCACGTCCGTAAGGACACTAACACCTGAAGCTAGCGCGTCTACCAATTCCGCCACCTTCGCATACCATCAATTCTTAAAAAGAATTGCTACCACGGAGGCGCATTCTAGTGGTTTTCAGCTTTTCGTCAATAGTTAATTATCGGCAGATGTGTAATTGCTGGAAAAATGTCCATCAGGAGACTAACGAGCAGGTTTTGTAGGTCGGATAAGGCGTTCACGCCGCATCCGACACGGTATTCGGGGGCAGATGCCAGATGCGACGCTGGCGCGTCTTATCTGGCCTACGAAGGATTAATGTGCAGTTGTATAAGGCGAGCACGCCGCATCCGACAAGGCTTGCGGCGGGATACTCAACCTTTCTTCGCCTGGCGGGTCATAATGGCGCGATACACCTTGAAGCGCCCGGTTTGCGCGATAACTTCATGGAAGCCAAATGTCTCATCCAGCACGTCCGGGTAAGGCAGGAAGGCGTTCGCTACAATTCGCAGCTCGCCGCCGCTATTAAGATGACGCACCGCGCCGCGAATCAGCGTTTGCGCCGCATCCAGGCTGGTTTGCATCCCATCGTGGAACGGCGGGTTGGAGATGATCATATCAAAACGACCTTTCACCTCGGAAAAGACGTTGCTGGCAAAGACTTCACCTTCAACACCGTTGGCCGCAAGTGTTGCGCGGCTGGCTTCTACCGCTGGCGCAGAGACATCGCACAAGGTGAGACGAATTTTCGGCGAATGGCGCGCAAAGGCAACTGAAAGCACACCCGCGCCACAGCCGACATCCAGCACTTTACCTTTCGTGTGCGGGGTTAACGTCGAGAGCAGCAACTGGCTACCGACATCCAGACTGTCGCGGCTAAACACGCCAGGCAGCGTTTTGACCGTCAGGCCATCGACGCTGTATTCGCCCCAGAATTTATCGGCATCAAATACCGGCTGTTTTTCCAGACGACCAAAATAGAGGCCACAGCGACGAGCGCTGTCGACTTATTCAACGGCGCATAATCTGCCAGCATCTGCTCGGCGCTGCGCACGCCGCTGCGGTTCTCGCCAACGACAAAATATCTGTCCCCACTGGCAGCAGAGAAAGTAAATTCATCAACTGGAACTGGGCTTCCGGTTTGTTCTTCGGCCAGTAGTAAATCAGCGTATCGCAATCTGCGACGTCATCCGCCGTGGCGACCAGACTGAAACGGGCGTTATCCCCCATCTGGCGGCTTAATACCTGCCAGTGGTGGAATTGCTGGGTATGAGCACGGCTGGCCGCGGTATCTAAACGCGCGGGCAGGTCATCCTGTAAGTCTCCGGCAAACAGAATACGGCTTTGTTCGAAATCATCACTGTGACGCAGCAAGACTTCACTTGCCGGGGTAAATGCAGACATGGAATGCTCCTCAATTGATACTGGCGGCGATTATAGCCATATGTTGGCGCGGTATCGACGAATTTGCTATATTTGCGCCCCTGACAACAGGAGCGATTCGCTATGACATCCCGACGAGACTGGCAGTTACAGCAACTGGGCATTACCCAGTGGTCGCTGCGTCGCCCTGGCGCGTTGCAGGGGGAGATTGCCATTGCGATCCCGGCACACGTCCGTCTGGTGATGGTGGCAAACGATCTTCCCGCCCTGACTGATCCTTTAGTGAGCGATGTTCTGCGCGCATTAACCGTCAGCCCCGATCAAGTGCTGCAACTGACGCCAGAAAAAATCGCGATGCTGCCGCAAGGCAGTCGCTGCAACAGCTGGCGGTTGGGTACTGACGAACCGCTATCACTGGAAGGCGCTCAGGTGGCATCACCGGCGCTCACCGAATTACGGGCAAACCCAACGGCACGCGCCGCGTTATGGCAACAAATTTGCACATATGAACACGATTTCTTCCCTCGAAACGACTGATTTACCAGCGGCTTACCACATTGAACAACGCGCCCACGCCTTTCCGTGGAGTGAAAAAACCTTTGCCAGCAACCAGGGCGAGCGTTATCTCAACTTTCAGTTAACGCAAAACGGCAAAATGGCGGCGTTTGCGATTACGCAAGTGGTGCTGGATGAAGCTACATTGTTCAATATTGCGGTCGATCCTGACTATCAGCGTCAGGGATTGGGAAGGGCGCTGCTGGAACATCTGATCGATGAACTGGAAAAACGCGGCGTGGCGACGCTCTGGCTGGAAGTCCGTGCCTCAAACGCTGCCGCCATTGCCCTGTACGAAAGTTTAGGCTTTAACGAGGCGACGATTCGCCGCAATTACTACCCCACCACGGACGGTCGCGAAGACGCCATCATCATGGCGTTGCCAATCAGTATGTAAGACAAGGTGGAATAATGAAGTGGGACTGGATTTTCTTTGATGCCGATGAAACGCTGTTTACCTTTGACTCATTCACCGGCCTGCAGCGGATGTTTCTTGATTACAGCGTCACCTTTACCGCTGAAGATTTTCAGGACTATCAGGCCGTTAACAAGCCTCTGTGGGTGGATTATCAAAACGGCGCGATCACTTCATTACAGCTTCAGCACGGGCGTTTCGAGAGCTGGGCCGAACGGCTGAACGTCGAGCCGGGTAAACTCAACGAAGCCTTTATTAATGCGATGGCGGAAATCTGCACGCCGCTGCCGGGCGCGGTTTCTCTGCTTAACGCCATTCGTGCAACGCCAAAATCGGCATCATCACCAACGGCTTTAGTGCCTTGCAACAGGTGCGTCTGGAACGCACGGGCCTGCGTGATTACTTCGATTTGCTGGTGATTTCCGAAGAAGTTGGCGTTGCCAAACCGAATAAGAAAATTTTCGATTATGCGCTGGAACAGGCGGGCAATCCTGACCGTTCACGCGTGCTGATGGTTGGCGACACTGCCGAGTCCGATATTCTCGGTGGCATCAACGCCGGGCTTGCGACCTGCTGGCTGAATGCGCACAATCGCGAGCAACCAGAAGGCATCGCGCCCACCTGGACCGTTTCTTCGTTGCACGAACTGGAGCAGCTCCTGTGTAAACACTGATTGCCTCCCCCCCGTTGATGGGTAAAATAGCCGCAATTTTTCGTTTTCAACAAGCGCGGCGCGATGCCGCTTACTCAAGAAGAAAGAATTATGACGTTGTCTCCTTATTTGCAAGAGGTGGCGAAGCGCCGCACTTTGCCATTATTTCTCACCCGGACGCCGGTAAGACTACCATCACCGAGAAGGTGCTGCTGTTCGGACAGGCCATTCAGACCGCCGGTACAGTAAAAGGCCGTGGCTCTAACCAGCACGCTAAGTCGGACTGGATGGAGATGGAAAGCAGCGTGGGATCTCCATTACTACGTCTGTGATGCAGTTTCCGTATCACGATTGCCTGGTTAACCTGCTCGACACCCCGGGGCACGAAGACTTCTCGGAAGATACCTATCGTACCCTGACGGCGGTGGACTGCTGTCTGATGGTTATCGACGCCGCAAAAGGTGTTGAAGATCGTACCCGCAAGCTGATGGAAGTTACCCGTCTGCGCGACACGCCGATCCTCACCTTTATGAACAAACTTGACCGTGATATCCGCGACCCGATGGAACTGCTCGATGAAGTTGAGAACGAGCTGAAAATCGGCTGCGCACCGATCACCTGCCGATCGGCTGCGGCAAGCTGTTTAAAGGCGTTACCACCTTTATAAAGACGAACCTATCTCTATCAGAGCGGTAAAGGCCACACCATTCAGGAAGTCCGCATTGTTAAAGGGCTGAATAACCCGGATCTCGATGCAGCGGTCGGTGAAGATCTGGCACAGCAGCTGCGTGACGAACTGGAACTGGTGAAAGGCGCGTCTAATGAGTTCGACAAAGAGCTGTTCCTTGCGGGCGAAATCACTCCGGTATTCTTCGGTACTGCGCTGGGTAACTTCGGTGTCGATCATATGCTGGATGGCTGGTGGAGTGGCTCCTGCGCCGATGCCGCGTCAGACTGATACCCGTACCGTAGAGGCGAGCGAAGACAAATTTACCGGCTTCGTATTTAAAATTCAGGCCAACATGGACCCGAAACACCGCGACCGCGTGGCGTTTATGCGCGTGGTATCCGGTAAATATGAAAAAGGCATGAAGCTGCGCCAGGTGCGCACTGCGAAAGATGTGGTGATCTCCGACGCGCTGACCTTTATGGCAGGTGACCGTTCGCACGTTGAAGAAGCATATCCGGGCGATATCCTCGGCCTGCACAACCACGGCACCATTCAGATTGGCGACACCTTTACCCAGGGTGAGATGATGAAGTCACCGGTATTCCGAACTTCGCGCCAGAACTGTTCCGTCGCATCCGCCTGAAAGATCCGCTGAAGCAAAAACAGCTGCTCAAAGGGCTGGTACAGCTTTCCGAAGAGGGCGCGGTGCAGGTGTTCCGTCCAATCTCCAACAACGATCTGATCGTTGGTGCGGTTGGTGTGCTGCAGTTTGATGTGGTGGTATCGCGCCTGAAGAGCGAATACAACGTTGAAGCAGTATATGAATCAGTCAACGTTGCCACCGCCCGCTGGGTAGAATGTGCAGACGCGAAGAAATTCGAAGAGTTCAAGCGTAAGAACGAAAGCCAACTGGCGCTTGATGGCGGCGATAACCTCGCTTACATCGCTACCAGCATGGCAACCTGCGCCTGGCTCAGGAACGTTATCCGGACGTTCAGTTCCACCAGACCCGCGAGCATTAATTCTTGCCTCCAGGGCGCGGTAGCCGCTGCGCCCTGTCAATTTCCCTTCCTTATTAGCCGCTTACGGAATGTTCTTAAAACATTCACTTTTGCTTATGTTTTCGCTGATATCCCGAGCGGTTTCAAAATTGTGATCTATATTTAACAAAGTAATGACATTTCTGACGGCGTTAAATACCGTTCAATGCGTAGATATCAGTATCTAAAGCCGTAGATTGTCATTCTACCGATATTAATAACTGATTCAGAGGCTGTAATGGTCGTTATTCATCACCCATCGCTTTTGTGATGGCGACCATTGACTTCTGTAGAGGGTGAAGTCTCTCCCTATTCAGCAATGCAACCTCGTGTTGCCAGGCTCAAATTACGAGCAAACTTACAGGAATAAATCGATGACTATGACAAGACTGAAGATTTCGAAAACTCTGCTGGCTGTAATGTTGACCTCTGCCGTCGCGACAGGCTCTGCCTACGCGGAAAACAACGCGCAGACTACCAATGAAAGCGCAGGGCAAAAAGTCGATAGCTCTATGAATAAAGTCGGTAATTTCATGGATGACAGCGCCATCACCGCGAAAGTGAAGGCGGCCCTGGTGGATCATGACAACATCAAGAGCACCGATATCTCTGTCAAAACCGATCAAAAAGTCGTGACCCTGAGCGGTTTCGTTGAAAGCCAGGCTCAGGCCGAAGAGGCAGTGAAAGTGGCGAAAGGCGTTGAAGGGGTGACCTCTGTCAGCGACAAACTGCACGTTCGCGACGCTAAAGAAGGCTCGGTGAAGGGCTACGCGGGTGACACCGCCACCACCAGTGAAATCAAAGCCAAACTGCTGGCGGACGATATCGTCCCTTCCCGTCATGTGAAAGTTGAAACCACCGATGGCGTGGTTCAGCTCTCCGGTACCGTAGATTCTCAGGCACAAAGTGACCGTGCTGAAAGTATCGCCAAAGCGGTAGATGGTGTGAAAAGCGTTAAAAATGATCTGAAAACTAAGTAATTCGTCGTAATTCGTCCTCCCGAACTTTGTCGGGAGGCGCGATGTGCACCACACTAAAAATATCGCATTGAGTGATTTTCACGCTCATATCAAGCGGTGACATTAACTATGGTAAAGGAGACGCTTATGTTTCGTTGGGGCATCATATTTCTGGTTATCGCGTTAATCGCCGCCGCACTTGGGTTTGGTGGTCTGGCCGGTACCGCTGCAGGCGCAGCTAAAATTGTCTTTGTCGTCGGGATTATTCTGTTCCTGGTGAGTTTGTTCATGGGCCGAAAACGACCCTAGATTTCAGACCATTAAGAAAATTTTATCCAAAGCCAGTCCAGCGGACTGGCTTTTGCGGTTTTAGCGAATAATAAATTGCGTTACTTTGTCATTCTTTCACAACAAAAACAGGAAGGCAGAGGTGGGGCAGCGAATACCTGTAACGCTTGGTAATATTGCGCCGTTGTCGCTAAGGCCGTTCCAGCCTGGACGAATAGCTCTGGTGTGCGAAGGCGGCGGACAGCGTGGAATTTTCACGGCTGGCGTGCTGGATGAGTTTATGCGCGCGCAGTTTAATCCTTTCGATCTTTATCTCGGCACATCTGCCGGGGCGCAGAACCTCTCGGCGTTTATCTGCAATCAGCCCGGTTACGCGCGCAAAGTCATCATGCGCTATACCACAAAACGCGAATTTTTCGATCCATTGCGCTTTGTCCGTGGAGGAAATCTTATCGATCTCGACTGGCTGGTGGAGGCCACCGCAAGCCAGATGCCGTTGCAAATGGATACCGCCGCGCGGTTGTTTGATAGCGGCAAATCGTTTTATATGTGCGCCTGTCGTCAGGATGACTACGCGCCTAATTACTTTTACCAACCAAACAAAACTGGCTGGATGTGATTCGCGCCTCCAGTGCGATACCTGGCTTTTATCGTAGCGGAGTGTCGCTGGAAGGCATTAACTACCTGGATGGCGGGATCAGTGATGCGATTCCGGTTAAAGAGGCGGCAAGGCAGGGCGCTAAAACGTGGTCGTCATCCGCACTGTGCCGTCACAAATGTACTACACGCCGCAGTGGTTCAAACGCATGGAACGCTGGCTGGGTGACAGTAGCCTGCAGCCGCTGGTCAATCTGGTGCAGCATCATGAAACCAGCTATCGTGACATTCAGCAATTTATTGAGAAACCACCGGGCAAGCTGCGGATATTCGAAATTTATCCACCGAAACCATTACATAGTATCGCGCTTGGCAGTCGGATTCCGGCGCTGCGTGAAGACTATAAACTTGGGCGTTTATGCGGTCGTTATTTCCTCGCCACGGTTGGCAAGCTATTAACTGAAAAAGCGCCGCTTACCCGCCATCTGGTGCCAGTGGTGACGCCGGAATCGATCGTTATTCCGCCTGCGCCAGTCGCCAACGATACGCTGGTTGCCGAAGTGAGCGATGCTCCGCAGGCGAACGACCCGACATTTAACAATGAGGATCTGGCTTGATTTGCCGTTTTATCGATACCCACTGCCATTTTGATTTCCCGCCGTTAGTGGCGATGAAGAGGCCAGCCTGCAACGCGCGGCACAAGCGGGCGTAGGCAAGATCATTGTTCCGGCGACAGAGGCGGAAAATTTTGCCCGCGTGCAGGCGTTAGCGGAAAAATATCAACGCTGTATGCCGCATTGGGGTTGCATCCGGGGATGTTGGAAAAACATAGCGATGTGTCTCTTGATCAGCTACAGCAGGCGCTGGAAAGGCGTCCGGCGAAGGTGGTGGCGGTGGGGGAGATCGGTCTGGATCTCTTCGGCGACGATCCGCAATTTGAGAGGCAGCAGTGGTTACTCGACGAACAGCTGAAACTGGCGAAACGCTACGATCTGCCGGTGATCCTTCATTCCCGGCGTACACACGACAAACTGGCGATGCATCTTAAACGTCACGATTTACCGTGCACTGGCGTGGTTCACGGTTTTCCGGCAGCCTGCAACAGGCCGAGCGGTTTGTACAGCTGGGCTACAAAATCGGCGTAGGCGGTACTATCACCTATCCACGCGCCAGTAAAACCCGCGATGTCATCGCAAAATTACCGCTGGCATCGTTGTTGCTGGAAACCGACGCGCCGGATATGCCGCTCAACGGCTTTCAGGGGCAGCCTAACCGACCGGAACAGGCTGTGCGGGTGTTTGACGTGCTTTGCGAGTTGCGCCCGGAACCAGAAGATGAGATTGCCGAAGTGTTGCTTAATAATACGTATGCGTTGTTTAGCGTTAGTGGGTAGTTTACCCTTCGTAGGCAGCATCCGGCAGTCGGCGCATAATGCCTGATGCGACGCTTGTCGCGTCTTATCATGCCTACAGGTTTGTGCCGAACCGTAGGCGGATAAGGCGTTCACGCCGCATCCGGCAGTTGGCGCACAATGCCTGATGCGACGCTTGTCGCGTCTTATCAGGCCTACAGGTTTGTGCCGAACCGTAGGCCGGATAAGGCGTTCACGCCGCATCCGGCAGTTGGCGCACAATGCCTGATGCGACGCTGGACGCGTCTTATCATGCCTACAAGTCTGTGCCGAACCGTAGGCCGCATCCGGCATGTCACAAATACAGCGCCGGAAATATCAACCGGCCCACCCCGCGCACCTTTAATGCATCAGCAACGGCTCAACGTCTTCCGGCGTGGCGCTCGCCCAGCTTTGCGCCTCGCCATACACGCCGTGGGCATGAAACGCGTTCAGGCGTACCGGAACATCGCCAAGTCCCTTGATAAACGCCGCCAGTTCTTCGATGTGTTGCAAATAATCCACCTGGCCAGGGATTACCAGCAAACGCAGTTCCGCCAGCTTGCCGCGCTCTGCCAGCAAACAGATGCTGCGCTTAATCTGCTGATTATCGCGTCCGGTTAATTGTTGATGACATTCGCTACCCCATGCTTTGAGATCGAGCATTGCGCCGTCACACACCGGGAGTAATTTTTCCCAGCCGGTTTCGCTCAACATGCCGTTACTGTCCACCAGACAGGTGAGATGGCGCAGTTGCGGATCGTTTTTGATAGCAGTAAACAGCGCCACTACAAACGGCAGTTGGGTCGTGGCTTCGCCGCCGCTTACCGTTATCCCTTCAATAAACAGCACCGCTTTGCGGACATGGCTAAGCACTTCGTCCACGCTCATGGATTGCGCCATCGGCGTGGCATGTTGCGGACACCTCTTCAGGCAGGTATCACACTGCTCGCAGACCGCAGCGTTCCACACCACTTGCCGTCAACAATCTGCAACGCCTGATGCGGACACTGTGGCACGCACTCTCCGCAATGATTACAGCGCCCCATCGTCCACGGATTGTGACAGTTTTGCAGCGCAGATTGCAGCCCTGCAACAGAGCCAGACGACTGCCTGGCCCGTCAACGCAGGAGAAGGGGATAATCTTACTGACTAAAGCGCATCTGCTGTTCATGGCTTATCACGCGCGGCTGGCGTTCCAGAATACGAGTGTTGCGTGCGGCTTCTTCGCCCAGCCAGGTGGTGTTGGTGCGTGAACCTTCGGCGCGATATTTTTCTAAATCCGACAAACGCACCATATAACCGGTAACGCGAACCAGATCGTTACCGCTGACATTGGCGGTAAATTCACGCATTCCGGCTTTAAAGGCACCGAGGCAAAGCTGTACCAGCGCCTGCGGATTACGTTTGATGGTTTCGTCGAGCGTCAGAATGTCGCTGATGCCGGAATAATAATAAGCATGATGCGGGGCGACAGTTTGCAGATGGGTGATCGGATCTGGCTCATCGCCATAGGGTAAACGCGCGCCCGGCGTGGTGCCGATATCGGAACTGATCCCCGACTGT
>ENA-OQER01001537-OQER01001537.1-human-gut-metagenome-genome-assembly--contig:-NODE-1537-length-10863-cov-1.705104_pt1 | contig 10863 bp, 13 predicted proteins | sample MGYA00242797_ERZ504639 | MGnify/ENA primary metagenome ERZ504639 (study PRJEB26092, sample SAMD00036306) | human gut metagenome | host: Homo sapiens | study: EMG produced TPA metagenomics assembly of...
ATATGAGCAGCTAATAGTTGAGTTGAAAAAAGAACAAATTGTGCGACTAACAAGCGGCTTAACCTCCCCTGAAAAAGGTCGGTTAGCCACCAAACATTACTAACGATAACAAATTTGTATGAAAGTTTTTATTGGAGGTGAATTGGAACATAGTATTTCTGATAAGTTTCGTAAAGCAAGAAACTCTGTAATAGAATATATGGATTGTCTATGTGATATTTCATATATTAATGAACTAAGTTTCTATGTATCTGCTTAAAAGGATTTACTACAAATCCATTAAGTCGATATTCGAAAAAACGTAATCGGATAGAATTGGAAATTCTACTCCCATTTGATAAATTTGAAACAGCAAATGATTCTCAATGTGTTGAGATATTGAAACAAAGTATTCTTGATGCTATTGAGAACTATAAAAATAAAAACATTCCACAACAATATATTGATGTAATTGTAGAAAAAATGAAAGCATCAATTAATGAATGAATTCGTTAGTAACAAACAGCACTACTGCTTAAAGCGGAACGCTATTGAACATTACAGCTATGGATATAACGAATAGAATTATTGTCGCCTTACTGGAACGAATGAAAAGTAGAAACAAGAACTTTTCATTATCAAGACCTAAGTTTCATCGGTTGTTTCAAATAAATCCCGATGGCTACTTATGGTATGGCGAGAAACTGGAGCGGCATTTACTTAACAAATATGGAGAATCGGCTGATACATTGAAATATCTTGATATATATTATTTCATTTCCAATATTGTGCGGTTGTATTACATGCCTAAAAATTCAAATTCGGAGGAAAACGAGTTTGGAAAGCTATACGCTTATGGCTCCATAATAGGGTTACACCGTTGTCATATTCCAGATAAGCGAATATATCTGAACCGATTGTTAAATACTTACTGTTCTGTTGTCCGACTTCTGAAGAATATATCCGTAGATTCCGCTGGCAAAAAAACGGTATATATTACAAATCGCAGGATGTGGAAGTTCTTATTGCCGATACATTTACAGAAATACGGGAATCGGACAAACAATCAGAATCCATTGAAATAGTTGAGTCAATAGTCAATGAGACATACCGTTATCTGGTAGGCTCAAATACGGGGCTTCCATTTGTCCGTTCGGAAACTTTATTGCACTACAACCTGAACCCATCTGATTATATGTGGCTATATCAGCACGATAAGGAATTGTTTTATACTTGTCTTGATGCAGCAGCATTACAGTCGGAGATTTTCAGTTACAAGTCATTTGTGTACAATTTCAACCTGTATATTCTAAAAGACGCAAATATATTGGATGAATTGTCCAGATATTCCAAATGTTATGAAGCCGTTTTAGAACTGCTTTTCAAATCCGATTCAATTATGCAGAACTCCGTTATTCGGCAAATCAAATTATGTAGAAATGAAGATACCATTAAACAGAATAACAGATTGGATGCTATTAACAAATGGCTCAACTCCCTAAACAAGATTGGTTAGCCACAGAACATTAAACATTAGAAAATGAGAACACCAGTCATAATCCTGTTATTTGTAATCCTGCTTGCCGTAAGCTGCGGAGAGCCTCCCATGCCGCCGTCGGACGAGGAAATGATACGCCATTTCACCACGCACGAGGTGGCGTTCCGTAAGGTGTACGAAATCATGGCAGAGAGTTCAGAAGGTAGTTTTCACTACCCGCCGCTTTCTCCGGAAGAGGTTATTATACTTGATTCAATGGAGCAAAGCGATACATCCCATGAAACGAATGATGAACAAGACATCCCGGTATATGGACTGTTGAAGCCGGAGCGAATCCTACTCGACTCCCTGTTATCAGAGATTGGATGCGGTTTTATCCTTGTTGATCGCAGGGAATGGGGAACGGCAGATTCGGTATATGTGAGCCTCGTTATGCCGTACTACTCCCACGGCATCGTGGATGCCGGAACGTCCAAGAGTTTCGTTTACGATCCCGGATTGAGAAGCCGTCGGAATATCCGTATCACCGAACATGGCGACCTGAACGAGATCTACCGCAGGACGTACAACGACACCACGCTTTACAAGCATCAAGGGAAACTGGTACATCGAGTTAGACCATTCGATATAACGGCCCGGAGTCCGTATCAAAGTATGTATCACTTTTTGTCAAGAAGATACATCATAAAGCAGATAATGGCCATCGCAAGGAAAAATAACAGAACCGCAAGGAGTTCGTTAAACCTGCACTTGGCATAGTGAGACATCACTGCTTTGCCTCGCCATTTGTAAATCCTGCTGACGAGCGACATAACGGCAAATGTGACAATGCTAAAAACGACACATGGCAACAATGCCGACACACCTGGAAAAAGCCGGATAGTAACAGTCATCATAGGGAATATCAAAAGAGCGAAGATATAAATCGAGAGCATCATTTCGCCATCGACCCTGCCTGTTCGTCTTGCCTGCTTCCATTTCTCCCCCATCCACCAGAGGTAATCCCAGAGATAAAACCGTTGCTTATTCTCCTGCCGTTTCATCATGCCCAATGTATAAATCCGAGGTGGAACATCAGCGCTACATTTGCCACGATCAGGCGATAGCGATAAGAACTATTTTGGCGAGCTTCCTGCCGGGATGTTTCATCTTCCCGTAATGTTCACGGAGCGCTTCACGCCGTCCGGCTGTATAGCGTAGCTTGCAGAATAAATCGGGAAGAAAGCAGAGAGGAATCACTATGGCCAAACCAATCATCCAGCCGAAAAGGCGCAATATCGGCGGAAACCCAAGCGGTATGAGTAGGACGAAGAGCCAGCACCAAAACAGTAGCATACGTCCGTTGAGATTGGTACGCTCCCTTTCGTGCCATATCTCGGCTACATACCACATATAGTCGATGAAGCAGATCCGGTATTTGCGATTGTCCTTTTCCATACCGTTATCTCCATACAAAGAAACCAACCAATATAAGTATAATCAGAACGCTGACCAACACAATCTGAACCCTGCGGCGTGTTTCAGGCTTGCAATCGTCAAATAACCACAGTTTGCTGTTAAACTGCCAATGACACGCCCATTTCCAACGGAACAGCAACCCTGCAAGCCATAGGGCAAGCAACCCGACACCAAACAGCAACCCGTATTGCGGGTGAGCCTGCAACCACTCGAAAAACGTTTCCGCCTTGCTGTTCATTGCTTCGTATATATCGGTAACTGTCATACTTATAATTAAAAGGATTCCGAACACAAAAATAATGTTTTCCGTTCACATAATCACTACTTTATGCTCCAAAACACCAGCTGTGCGGTTATAAACCAGGAAACAGCCCCCGTTAAGGTAACGGAGGGTGTTTGCGGGGTGTTTGTGTTCATTTAGTTCTGTTCCGGCAGGAGCTTGCAAAGCATCCGGGTCGTTCTTGATACGTTCCAGCTCCTCGGCGACGATGCGGCCGGCCTCTGCCTTTGATACGTTCGTAGTTTTCCTGCACGACCTGTTTCATGTGATCCGTCCCATTCTCATCCGTGAAGTCGGTAATTTGTGGTATCTTCTTGTACCGGGCCGTTTCCGCTTTCACTTTTTCGTTGTCCACGACAATCTCGCAGTGGAAAATCTTCTGCTCGATACGTTCGTCGAAATTGTCCGCCACGGCCCCGACGAACATTCCCTGCGTGAGCGTCGAGATCTTCGAGGCCGGGATCAGGCTGTCCAGCTGCGTGGATATGGATGTCGATTTGTCGCTGCGGCTCAACGTCATGCTCTGCCGCTTCTGCAATACCTTACCGAACCGTTCCGAGAGTGTTTTGGCCGTTTCACCTACGACCTGCCCGGAGAAGATGTTGCCCACCGTGTTCATCACGACGGCGGCCTCCTTGTCCCCGTAGTCCCTCTTCAACTGTGAAAAATCCTGGAAACACAGCAGCACGGCGACCTTGTTGCTTCTGGCCGTGGCGATCAGGTTGTCGAGTCCCTTGAAGTAGATTGTCGCAGCTCGTCGATGATGATGCCCGATTTGAGCTGGCCTTTCTTATTTATGAGCTTGACAATCCGGGAATTATACAATCCCAAAGCCGCTCCGTAAATGTTTTGCCTGTCGGGATTGTTCCCCACGCAGAGTATCTTGGGATCGTCCGGGTTATTGATGTCGAGCGTGAAGTCATCGCCCGACATGACCCAATATAGCTGGGGCGAAATCATGCGGGAAAGCGGAATTTTGGCCGATGCTATCTGGCCCTGGAGCTGGTCTTGAGCGCCTCCGAGCCAGGCATCCATAAAGGGCTGAGGTAGTTTTCGAGTTCCGGGTAGGATGTCAGAATCGGGAAAATATCCTCGTACCGCTTGTTCAGGAACTCGATGGCGTGCGGGAAGGTACAATACCGCCCGTTGTCGTAGATGCGCAGGAACCAGATCACGGCCGCAAAAAGGATAATGGGGCTTTCCACAAAAAAATCGCCCTGCTTCTGCACCCAGCTTCGGTTCAGGTTGAGCATGATGGTATAGGCGCTCTCGTAGGCGTCCGAAATATCGGTCATGAAGTCCGGGTGAATGGGGTTACAGCGGTGCGAGCGGCGCGGGTCGTCGAAATTTATGACGTAGAAAGTCGGGATTTTCTTGTAACCTTTCTGGTGATTCAGCAGGTGGTTGTAAGCGATTTCCGAAAGATCGGGAAACTTGTAGTCATAGATGTATTGGGTATAGCCCTTTTCGATTTGCTGTTTAATGAACTGGTTTACAACACAATAACTCTTCCCGCTGCCCGGGCTTCCCATGCAGATGCAAGCCCTTTGCGGGTTTACGACATTGGCGAACCCGTTGTTCCACTGTTTGTTATAGTAAAATTTCGTCGGCAGATTTATGGAGTACTCGTTCTCGATCAGGCGTGTTTCCTGCTGGAATGATTCGTTCTCGTTGTTGAAAGGGTCATCCATGAGATTGTTCTTCAGCAGGCGGGACATCCACACGCGCCCATCAAGAGGCAGATATACCCGGCCGATAGGGTCAGTATGTAGAAAGCCGCGTTCGCCATCGCCGTCAGCGGCAAGTCCAGCAGCCACCAGTTGAAGAAGAACAGCACGCCTCCCGTGGCCAGCGATGCCGTGATTTTCCGCCAGGTAATTTTCTCCTCTTTTACTCCTTTTGTCCCGAGGCATGAAAGGGCGAGGAACACGACGGCGAAAAGTTTCGTCCATAGTATATTCCGGAACAGCCCCGCGGTGCGGTCGAAGTTCAGCAGAATCCTATCGACCACGCCGATATTGATTCCCCATTCCCGTATCTGCCCGTAACAGAACCAGTAGATGTTGATAACCACGAACAAGATACTCAATGCCCGCATGAAATCCATTGTTTTTGCAAGACCCCGAGGTCGTCTTCCTGTTGCATAACCGTAAAATTTAATAAATGAATGATAATTGAGATGTTATACTTTCCTCCGTCGTGAGGTATTCCGCTTCCGTTGCCCGTCCCGTCCGGCAGGCGCTTGTTTCGGGGACAAGTCCCTCGTGTTTTCCCCGGGATTCCGTTTCCCGCCGAAGCGCAGCTCGAAGGCGTTGGCCGAGTATGCCTTTCCCAGCCGTGATCCGTTCACGACCGTCCGTGTTTCGTGGTCAATGAACGTCACTCCCACGATGCGGCCGTTTTCGTTGCGTCGTATGTAGAGATCCACCCGGGCTCCCCGCAGGCGTTCGCGCAGTTCTTCCTCCGTGGGTTCTCCCCGAAGCGCTTTATCGACCCGGCCACGGATTTGCCTCCTCGTGTCGTCCTTCCCGAACCGTTCGGCGTTGCGCTCCATGTGCCGTTCCAGCCCGTCATACCCGACCTCTTTACCGAACAGTGAGGATTTGAGCGGCGCGGCCACTGCCTTGTCCCCGTTCTCGTCCAGCAGCGTGTAGAGCAATCCCCGGTAGGGGGTTCCGTTCCGCTCTCCCCCGGACTTCCTCTATACCTATATTATATAAGGACAACAATGCCCGGAACTCGCCGAGGGTCTGGAAGCGGTATGTCGCCACGGCCGGTTTTATTACCGCTGCCACCTGGCGTTTCAGGTCGCCCGCGTGTAATCGGCGGGGACGATCCCTTGCCCTTTCTCCCGCCTTCTCCCTTTGGCGGGATGCAGTCCGTACTCCCGTTCCAGTTCCTCGGTAACGGCCACGCTGCGTTCGTTGCGCCTGCTGTCGTTTATCTTGCGCCCGTCCTGGGCCACCTGCACCGACACGATATGGATATGCTCCCGTCCGATGTCGGTATGCTTGAATACGATATAAGGTTGTCCTCCCCAGCCCATGCGCTCCATGTAGGCCCCGGCTATCTCCGCGAGTTGCCCGTCGTCGAGGCGGTCTTCGGGAGCCGGGTTGAGCGACACGTGCACGACGGGTTTTTCCGTCCGGTAGTGCGAGGGCATCCAGCGCAGGAGGTCTTCTGCCGTCGCGGCCACGTTGAAGCGCCCATCCGCCGGCTCCCTCACGATGTGGGTCAGCAGCACCTTCCCGTCGCCCCGATCGACTTTCTCCTGGTTGTACGCCAGCGCGCCGTACACGTCTTTTCCGGTGGTGATATTGGCTACCATCGCTGTTTGAACTCTTCGGAGAGCGACACGACCTGCTGCCCGACGGCCGCCAGTTCACGTGTCGCTCTCTCCAGTTTATAGAGCAGCGCGAGTGTTTTCTTCTCGGAAAAATGCGCGTGCAGCTCCTTCACCACCTGGTTGTAATTCGTTCCCACGGCACGGAATTGGGCGTGGAAAGCGGTCAGCTTCGCCACGTATTCGAGCGTTCCCCGGTCGGTCTTTACCACCCGGAACGCCTCGTTGAACACTCTCGCTTTGATAAAAGCGGCTTTGGACAATAGCCCGGACTGCTCGTAAAGGTCGAGGAAACGGGCATGTTCCACGGCTGAAAAGTTTACCGAAAAGCGGTAACGGCCGGGTCGTTTTTCGCGGGTCGTCCCCCTTTGCCCCCTCGGGGCTTTCTGTTCTTTTCCATCGCATCGAAATTTTAAGGAGAGGCCAGGGCCCCACCGGTTCCTGAAAATTCCGATCCCTTCGCGGCTTGCCGCCCTTCTGAAAAGCACCGACTCCGGAGGTGCTTTCTCCCCCTTGCGGGCAAGCTGTTTTCTGCTGCAAAACGAGAATCGTGCAGCAGAAAACACAGCTTGCTATTTGCCCTTTGCAAATACCTTCTGCCCGCTCGCGGACAGAACATTGAAAGAGCCGCCGTAAAACGGGGCAAGGACGGCTTCATTAGCGTCGGGATCGTTCACGAGGCAAAGATACCGACCTATTCAATCACTTGTGCCATAAGCGATTACGCCACTTGCGTCCACTTTGACGCCACACGCGGCCATAGCGGAAAAAGAGCATACAACCCGTTGTTTAGTTTATTTTGCACGTGAGAACGGATACGGGCAATGACACATCCCCCTGTCCGCACACGTGCGGACGGATGCAGAAAACATCGTGTGCAGAGGAAAAAGCGGGTCTTTGTCCGGATAAGCAAATGCGGTTGCGCATGAGTATAAAATCGGACACGCGCCCATGCACCGGCATACCGGCGTAACAGCCTGCCAGCGCACCAGCATATATGCGTGCCGGCATACCTGCATAAAATCTCATGCCGTCACTTGCCCGGATACGTGAAGAGATGAACGATTACCCGATTGTATAACTAAAAACGCATGGAACAATGAAAGAGAAAACGAAATTCGTGGCCTTCTCCACCCAGAAAGGCGGAGCGGGCAAAACCACCCTCACGGTGCTGGCAGCTTCTTACCTGCACTATGTAAAGGGTTTCAATGTCGCGGTCATCGACTGCGATTATCCCCAACACTCCATCGTGGAGATGCGGAACGTGACCTGAAGCTTGCCCTCGAAGACGAACATTACAAGAGGTTAGCTTACGAACAATTCACCCGGCTTCAAAAGAAAGCCTATCCTGTCGTGGAAAGCAACACGAAAGAGGCGTTGGCCGATGCCGACTACCTCCTGCCGCAAGGTGATTTCGATTATGTGTTCTTCGACCTTCCCGGTACGATCAATAACGAGGATCTGATTCATTCCCTGGCCGGAATGGATTATCTCTCGCCCCGATCAGTGCCGACCGGGTTGTCATGGAAAGCACCCTGAATTACGCGGTTGTGGTAAAGGAGCATATCATGGGCCGCGAGAAGTCCCGGATGAAAGGGCTGTATATGCTATGGAACATGGTGGACGGACGTGAAAAGACAGAATTATATCAGGTTTACGAGGCGGTAATGAAAGAGTTGGAGCTTCCTGTTCTGAAGACCTTCCTGCCTGACACCAAGCGTTTTCGTCGTGAGCAGAACGCCAGCCGTCGCTCTGTCTTCCGCTCCACGCTCTTCCCGGCAGACCGTTCTTTGATCCGGGGCAGCAACCTGGATAAACTCGTGGATGAATTGATCGAACTGTTAAAGTAGGATCTTATGAGCGGAAAAGAACATGACGACGGTTTGGACGCTTCCTTCATCATCAGCCAGGCCAAAAGCCGAAACCGGCCATTACATCCTTACACGCCGGAAAAAGAGGAGGAGGCATCGGCTCTATCGGAACCGTCCGGCGAGGCCGCCTCCTCGTCGGCTACGAAAGAGGAGGGACGCCGCCGAAGAGGGAAAGGCCAGGATTACGAGCGTCTTTTTATCCGGAACGCCCCCTCCAATACCCGAAGCGGCAAAACGGTGTATATCCGCAAGGAGTTTCACGAGCGTATAACCCGGATAGTGCAGGTTATCGGTAAGAACGAACTCTCGCTGTATAGCTACCTGGACAATGTGCTGGAGCAGCATTTCGCGACCTATCAGGAGGAAATTTCGGAACTCTACAAGAAACGGAACTCCGATATTTTTTAGTTATGAACCCAATATTTTTTACAATCCATTAAAAACAATCCATCATGTCAGACAAAGCAATTATTTTATCTGTTATCCTGCGGCTGTCCTTTGCGTCGCCGTGCCCTTCATCTTCGCGTGTGCCGCTACCGGCGCAGGATGAAAACCCTTATCGTCCCCGACGGGCCTTCGGGGGAGGTCGCCGTGGGGACCTGTCCCCACCCCCGAGGCCGAGTACCTGGCCCGTTACATCTGCCTGCTGCGGCTGCCTTTCGCCGGTAACAAGCACGTGAAGATACGTCCGTCGTATCACGAGCGTATCCGCGAGATCACCCGTGTCATCGGTCGTGGCGACGTGACGATCACGGCCTACGTGGACAAGGTTCTCAAGGCGCACCTGGACGATAACCGGGAAACCATCGAGCGGCTTTTCGAGGAGCGTGAGGCCGTGGCCTCCCGGCAACCCAAAGCGGAGGAGCGATGAACGGGGCGTTGTGGCTGCTGCCCCTCTTTGCCGTGGGGTATGCCTTGTGGGCGTTTTTCCGCCTGCGGCGGATGGAACGTAACGAACCGGCAGACGGGATCGTTGCCGAAGACACGCCCTGCCGGCAGGAGATCATCGGCAGGAGCCGCTTTGTCCTCGACCCGCGCCACTCCCGGCCACAAGCTGCCGTAGAATCTGAAACTGAAAAAGTTACGGAAAAAGCCGATATATTTGTGCCCACGAATGTACCCGAACACCCCCGGCAGATTCCGCCGGAAGACCTGGATGAAGTGTTCGGTGTCGCTCCCGAGGGGGAGCCTAACGAACCTCTGGAAATCGACTTTCCGCTGTACGATGAATCTTTCCCGGATGCGGACGCGGAGGAGCCGGATTATGACGAGGATGAAGACGACACCGAAGAGCTGCCCCTTTTGGGCCGCTCGCTTGCCCAGGGGGTTTAGTTTTGAACAGATGGGCGAAGCTACCGCCACGTGTACATGATCCACCTTCAACAGACGAGCAAAGGGAGGAAACGGGACGTGTCCTCCTGGGCCTGAAACAGACCGACATGTTCGAGGTCATCGTTTCGGGCCGCCCCGACGGGAACGACAGGGTAAAATCCTGATCGACACCTACCTCTCGGCTTTCACCGGCGTATGTCCGAGAGGTCTGCGGAAAGCCCATCTCCGCAGGGTTCGGTTCCCACGGGTTTCGACGTCCGTGAGTTTGTTTAACCCCATAATGACATCACGATGAAAGAAAAAGACTACGGGTAGCGCATGAGGTTACCCGCGAACCACTGAAAAAAATCCGAATCAAGAAGTTTAACCCGGTGCGGGGCCTATCCATCCCCGCGCCACAATTCAAACATTATCGAGTTATGAGAAAGAACAAGATTCTTCTTCCGGCGGCATTTCTCTTTGCCGCCATCTCCTCCGCTTTCGCGCAGGGCAACGGCATCGCCGGCATTACGGAGCTACCAACATGGTAACCAGCTACTTCGATCCCGGAACGAAGCTCATCTACGCGATTGGGGCTGTGGTCGGCCTTATCGGGGGCATCAAGGTCTATAACAAGTTTTCGAGCGGCGACCCCGACACGTCGAAGACCGCCGCGAGCTGGTTCGGCGCGTGTATTTCCTGATTGTCGCCGCGACGATCCTACGCTCTTTCTTCTTGTAGTCCAACCTGTCATGCAAATAATTATGGAATATGGAATCAACAAGGGAATCGGCAAGAGCGTGGAGTTCCGGGGCCTGAAGGCGCAGTACCTCTTCATCTTCGCGGGCGGCCTGCTGGCCGTCTTCGTGGTGTTCGTCATCCTCTACATGGCAGGGGTCGATCAGTGGGTATGTATCGCTTTCGGCGTTGCGGCGGCTTCGGTGCTGGTCTGGCTTACCTTCCGCCTGAACACCCGTTACGGGGAACACGGCTGATGAAGCTGCTCGCCGCGCGCCGGCATCCCCGCTACCTGCTCAACCGCAAGTCCCTGCGCCGGTTGCTGAAAAGAAAGGGGGGCCGCGTATGAGAAACATCTTGAAAGCTACCACGCTGGAAAGCAAGT
>ENA-OQER01001538-OQER01001538.1-human-gut-metagenome-genome-assembly--contig:-NODE-1538-length-10863-cov-1.417288_pt1 | contig 10863 bp, 15 predicted proteins | sample MGYA00242797_ERZ504639 | MGnify/ENA primary metagenome ERZ504639 (study PRJEB26092, sample SAMD00036306) | human gut metagenome | host: Homo sapiens | study: EMG produced TPA metagenomics assembly of...
AAGGTCAGCTTACAAAGGCAAAGAAGATGAAGCGGACAGGTGAAGAGCTCTTAAAGTAAATATTTATAAGAAAAACAGTTATTATCTGAAAGGATTTGTTGGAACAACTTATGAGAATAATTGTTGGAAAGCAAGTACAAATAACTGGAATATTTTTGAGTTAGATGAAAAGTCAACAAATGAGATTAAAATTGTGCATTTGTGTGATGATTTTAGGCAGCTTGCAATAAAACGATTAAGTGTGATGACGGAGGATAAAGTTCCTACAGATGATGAACTAAAAACCTTTGATACGTGGAACGGATGAACTAAGCAAAAGTATTTCTGATTGGGAGGTTAAATACGGTATTGATGGTAGAGTACTAGTGACTCATTTTACAAGAGTAAAACAAGTTCAAGATGCATTTCGTAATAGATTAATGGCATATTATGGAAGATGCTGTATGATGTGCGGAATTCGAAATAAAGAGATGCTAATAGCAAGTCATATAAAAAGAGATGCTGATTGTGAAACAATTGAAGAGAAAATCGATAAAGATAATGGCTTTTTGTTATGTGCTAATCATGATAAATTATTTGATCATTACTTGATTACATTTGATTTCATGGATGGCAAAATAAAAATATCAAAATCTTTAAGTGATGAAGAAATTAAGATTCTGATGTTGGATCCTGATTATACTTTGCCGGAAGAACTTTTAACCGATAATAGACGAGACTATTTGTTATATCATAATGACGAATATGAAAAAAGGGAGTCTGAGAGAAGTGCAGCAGTATAAGTAAAAAACATCTGTTGATGGCGAAATATTTTGCAAACCAGCTTGCATTAAAAAGAAGCGGATCAGAAGTTGAGCGTATAGGCACAACGCTATATAGTTCTAAAATTGAATTAACGCCGCATCAGATTCAAGCAGCGTTATTTGCGTTTAAGTCACCCTTGGATAAAGGTGTAATTTTAGCCGATGAGGTAGTCTTGGAAAGACGATAGAAGCTGGTATTGTAATTGCTCAGAACAAATATGAAAAAGATGAGAAAGTTCTGATAGTAGCCCCTGCTTCATTAATGAAGCAATGAAGGGGAATTAGAAGAAAAATTTGGTCTGTCTGCCATTATTATGGATAGAAAGCAGTATCGAGTTTTAAAGAAAAGCGGAGTTAGAAATCCTTTTAATGTAGAAGCTGATGTTATTATTTGTTCATATCAGATGTGTGCGTCATTAAAAGAAGACGTATTTGCATCGAATATACAACTTGTTGTTCTTGATGAAGCACATAAATTAAGGAATGTTCATAATGAGAAAAGTGTAACTGCTAATAATGTTAAAGCTGCACTGACAGGAAAGAAAAAAATATTGTTGACTGCGACACCAATACAGAATAATCTTATGGATCTTTATGGTTTAGCTTCAATTATTGACGAGGGCATATTCGGTGACAAGTCTGCATTTAGATACAATTATATTCGTAATTTTGATGAGTATGAAGAGGATTTAAATGAAAGACTCAAACCTGTTTTACATAGAACACTTAGAAAACAGGTTTCACACTACATCAAGTTTACAAATCGTTTGCCACAAACATATACTTTTGAACAAAATGAGCAGGAGAAAGAAGTATATGATTTGATTAGACAGTTGATTTTAAATTCTGAAGAAGAGACCTATTTAATACCTGCACAACAAAGACATTTGGTCGTATTAATTTTGTGTAAATTACTAGGTTCGTCAACTGCTGCAATTGCATCGATCTTGAAAAAATGAGAGAACGATTAATCAAAATGAAAGAAGCAGGGGAATATATTGCTTTGGGAGGAGAAATATATGAATCTGAAGATATGGATATTGAGGAAGACGGAGCGGATAGCAATTTTGACAATGATGAAGTAGATTTAGCAGAATTGCAGCGAGAAATTAACGAACTTGATTTAATAATAGCTAAGGCAAATGTAATTAAAAGTGACAGTAAGTATGAGGCTTTGCTTCGGGCATTAACTTTTTCTTTTGAACATCTGAAAGAAATAGGTGCAAATGAGAAGGTTCTTATATTTACTGAGTCTAAAAAGACACAGCAATATCTTGTAGAATGTCTGAGAAAAGATGGCTATGAAAATGTGATTACATATAATGGTACAAATACAGATGAAGCATCCCAGGAGATTTACAAAAAATGGGGTGATAGCATCCTGAAGAAATTTCTTCTAATAATAAAACAGTTAACATGAAGGCTGCGATTTTGGAATGTTTTAGAGATAATGCGAGAATTCTAATTGCTACTGAAGCGGGAGCGGAGGGTCTCAATTTACAATTTTGTTCATTAGTTATTAACTATGATTTGCCGTGGAATCCACAAAGAGTCGAGCAAAGAATAGGCAGATGTCATCGATTGGGGCAACAGTTTGATGTCGTGGTTGTAACTTTATTAGTGCAACTAATATTGTTGAGCAGAGAATATACGAACTGCTAAATACGAAATTCAGAATATTTGATGAGATTTTAGGTTCCAGTGATTCTATTATGGGTAAGCTAGAGGATGGAAAGGATATTGAAACATCTATCTTGAATATTTATAAAAACATGCCGTACTGTTCAAGAGATTGAAAAAGCATTTGATGAGTTGCAAGATTTGTACAAAGATGAAATTGATGAATCTATGAATAGAACTCGTCAAGAATTACTTGATAATTTTGAGGAAGATGTACAAGAACTATTCAGAAATATGATGGGCGCTGCAGAAAAGACTATAGCAGAATTGAACGCTATTTATGGAGATTGACAACATGTTTAATAGAGGACGCAAAGTACGATGAGACAAATAGAACATTTATTACTTCTGATGGATATTTGCATAGTTTGATAAAAAGTAATGAGAAAGGAATATGGCATAACTTAAATGCAGGTCTTGGAAAAGAATTAGTTGAGTATGGCGTAAGTATTCCGGTAGAAAAAGGACATGTAGTGTTTGATATTACGAATTATCGGTATAACCTTGGAAAAGTTCAAGAACTTAAAGGTAAGAAAGGCGTGATTCTATTAAGTAGATTATCCATAAATGCATTTGAAACTGAGGAATATTTAGTTTTCAATGGTGTTTTAGAAAATGGAACACGTTTAGATGAAGAAGTTTGTAAGAAATTATTTAGATTGACAGCAGAAGAACAATACATGGATGATTTGGACGTTTCTTTGTTGGAACAGGTGCAAGATGATCAACGTATTAATATTCAGACCGTTATTAATCATTCTCAAGAAAGAAATAACGAATTAATATCAGAAAAAATTAATCAAATTAATGCATGGGCAGATGACAAAATTGAGGCAACGCAATTAAAGGTTGAGGAAATGCGAACTCAACGAAAAGAATTGCAGAGACAGTCAGATTCGGCAGTTAATATGATTGAAAAGGAGAGAATTGAATCTGAGATCATGGCAATAAGTAAAAAAATCAGAATGATTTGGATGAAATTAGCTGATGATGAAGAAGAGATAGAAGATATGAGAAGAAAAATGATTAGTGATATAAGAAAAGAAGTCTTAAAAGAAACAGAAGTTACTCTAATATTTGCTATTTCATTTGAGGTTAAGTAGGTGATGCATTTATGGATAAACAATGGATTCAAGACATAATGAGTCAGCAATTTACAGTTGGAACATTCGTGAATCCTATACGATTAATAATGGCTACTTGTTTGGTACAAAGCCCGATATCAAATAGGATTTCTCGATATTTAGTATTGGAGTATATTTATAGAACTTTTGCAGATCATAAAGAGATAGCAGAAAGAAATCCTAATATTATGATTCGTAACATTCAGAATTATGACTGACCGATATAGCTACGTCATTGGATGAGGCTCTGTATGATTGGTGCGTGGATGCACCAAATCATGTGTTGTCTTATGATAAGAGATGGATATATTTGGATATTGATTCAACAGATAGTACCATTGAAAAGTCTGCAATGCAGGTTATTCAGATGTTGTATAAAAAGTATTTTAAATTGCCTGTATTGAGGCCAATGGAACTTGAAGATGCTGATGTGGAAAAAGATAGAGATTTAGAATCATTTGGAAAGGAATATTTAAACGCAGGGTACTAGAGGATATGCAGTATTGTCCACTGTGTGAAGAAACGCGTCAAAAAAATCTGTATGCGGTGCATATTGTGCCTAGTACTGTTTGTATTGATCCAGAACAAAAAAAGGATAAGGCAAATGGCTTATTATTATGTAAGGAACATGCCAGAGCGTATATAAATCAAGAATTCTATTTTAATTCAGCTGGGTTTGTTGCTGAAAGCAATAATGAAGTATTGATTGTAGAATGCATTTGAGTTTTTCTATTTTAAGTAAAAGCAGGAAGAAATATCTCCAAGCTCGTGAAGCAATGATGAAAAAAAATGTTGAGTTTTGAGAGAAAATTCTCTCTCTAAAAACAGTCCCCATTCCTGAGGGCTGTTTTTTGTGTGACTTTAAGCTGGAATCATTAAAATGGCAGTTCTGGCTCAACGTAAACGCAAAATAGCGAGTACCTGTTCAAAATCCTTGAATGTGAGATAATAGACTCATCACTACAAAGTCTAAAAAGTTTAGTACTTAACTTTTTAGACTTTATTACAGGAGGCAAGTCATGAATTCTCACACAAGTTTAGTTGCACAGCAAACCCGTTTGAGTGAGTGGCTGAGATGATCAGGAACTGTCAAAACCGTCCACAGGGAATGACAATAGATGAATGGTGTCAGTTGCACGATATTACGAAAGCGAGTTATTATTGGAGGCTCCGAAAAGTTCGTGAGGCAGTTCTGGAAACAGCAAAACAGACACAAACATTTGTAGAAGTTCCCTCTTCTGCAATTCATCCAGTTAGTGAAACTGCGGAATATAAGATTGCTGCCGTGATCAGAGGCAGAAACAACCTTGCTTTAGAAATCACCGAGCAGGCATCTGATTCATTTCTGAAGACACTTTTGGGAGTGCTCAGCAATGCTTAATGATGGTTCGGGGTTCAAAAAAGTGTATCTGGCAACTGGTTTTACTGATCTTCGGAGAGGGATTGATGGCTTAGCTCAGGATCATACGTTTTCAGTTTCAGCCCGACTCTTACGATAAGAATATATTATTCTTGTTTTGTGGCAAGCGGACGGATCGCATTAAAGGCTTGATCTGGGAAGAGGATGGATTTCTCCTTCTATACAAGCGAATTGAAAACGGGAATTTCCGATGGCCACGCACGCAGGAAGAAGCGCTGGAAATAAATGCGGAACAGTACCAAATGTTGATGCAGGGGCTGGAAATAGTTGCCCGACATCCAATAGAAGAAGTTCCTACTCCAGAGTTCTTCTTATGATTGTGTAAACATAGAAAATAAAATCATTTTTACCCACGTCAGATTGTTCTGTGCAATATAAAATTCAAAGTTATTCACATCCTGAAAAGTTTTTCTGTGAGTTTCTAGATACTCCTGGCTGTAAAACTTTTCAGATTGTGGATAACAATCATAAATATCTGAATTTCAGGCTTTTATGTTCAGATATTTATGACTGTTATCTACCGTCAAATTGACGAAGGTGACAGAAGGTAAAAATAGCCAAAAAACGCTGATTCTGCTATAATACCACTCAGGGAAGTGAGGTTTGGTTATGGCAATCAATTATACAGAGGAACAATTGAATAGCGTTGATAAGTCGTTTCTTATCCAGCTTCTTTTGCAACAGCAGGAACAACTGAATGCTTTAACAAAGGAACTTCACGCATCGAACGAAAAAATGCAGCTTCTGATGGAACAAGTAATCCTGGGCAAACAGAACCGTTTTGGCAGGTCTTCTGAAAAAATGAAGATAGTAGCCAATCTGTTTTCGCGAAGTAGACGGAACAATCGTCTTTTTTAATGAAGCGGAAGCTGCCTGTGATCTTAATGCAGCAGAACCTGAAGATCTGGAATTGAAACCATCAAAACAGTCAAAACGCAAAGGAAAGAAAGAAGCAGATATTTCCGACCTTCCAGTCAGACGAATCGACCATTATCTGTCAGACGAGGAATTGGAAGCAGAATTCGGTGTTAAGGGTTGAAAACAGCTACCGGATGCCATTTCCAAAAAGTATCATTTCATACCTGCGAAGGTAGAGGTGGAAGAACATCATATCGGCGTTTACGCAGCAAAACAGATGAACATATGATAAAAGCAGACCATCCCAAAGCGCTACTTCACGGAAGCCTGGTATCACCATCTTTGGGAGCAGCAATCATCAATGGAAAGTATGTGAACGCAGTTCCTCTTTATAGATTAGAACAGGAATTCCAGCGTTATGGTCTTCAGATCACAAGGCAGAACATGGCAAACTGGTGCATACGTTTGGCTGAGGAATATTTATCGCTCCTTTATGATTATCTTCATAAAGAACTATATTCCTATCACGTCATACAGGCAGACGAGACGCCAGTGCTTGTAAACCGTGACGGACGCAAAGTCGGTTCCAAAAGCTGGATGTGGGTATACCGTTCCGGACATCTGCATCAAGAACAGCAGATTGTCTTGTATGAATATCAGCAAACGAGAAATGCATCTCATCCGAGGGAATTTCTGAAAGGGTTTGACGGTATCTGCGCAACAGATGGTTATCAGGTCTACCATACTTTAGAAAAAGAATTGGAAGAACTAACCATTGCTGGATGCTGGGTGCACTGTTGCCGTAGGTTTGATGAAGCTTTGAAGCTGATTCCAAAATCATATCAAAAGGAATCCAATGCATTCCTGCTGATGAAGCAGATTCAGGCAATCTATCGAGAAGAAGGGAAATTGAATGACCTTTCTTCTGAAGAACGGCTTAAGCAACGACAAGCGGTTATCAAACCTCTTGTGGATGCATTTTTTGCATACCTGAAAACTATAACCGTATCCCAAAAGGATAAATTTGGTGATGCTGTCGGGTATGCTTTGAATCAAGAAAAATATCTTCGGGTATTTCTCACAGACGGAGACGTTCCGATTGACAATAACGCCAGCGAACGGGCAATCCGAGGATTTTGTATTGGGAAGAAGAATTGGCAGATGATCGATACGATTCATGGAGCCAAATCTTCGGCAATCATTTACAGTATTGCGGAAACTGCAAAAGCGAATAATCTGAAGCCTTTTGACTATGTACAGTATCTTTTGGAAGAGATTCCGAGACACACAGACGAGAAAGATTGTTCCTTTTTGGAAAATCTTCTGCCTTGGTCGCGAAAACTTCCAGCAGAGATTCGCAAAGCTTAAATCTAGGTGGCTGCAAAGCAGCCGCCTAAAAATGTTAAGGTACTCGCTATTGAGCATTTACTCGATATCGATGCCTGACATCAGCCAGTCGAACTCTCTCCAAGTGAGATTCCGGACTTCTGATTTATCCCGGGGCACCGGTAAGAGCCTTGGGCGGTGAGTCTTTTGTAGATCATAACAATTCCGTCGGACTCTTTTAAGATAGCTTTAATCCTGTCGCATTTGCGTCCACAGAATAGATAGAGCGAATGGTCGATTTCCATAGAGAACTGCTCCTGAATAATTGCGCATAATCCATCGATAGATTTACGCATATCTGTTCTGCCACAAACGATATAGATTGCATCGACATTCGAGATGTCCGCTAGCATAATGGCTCCTTTAATGCATCCATTAAAATTTTTCAGAAGCATAGGCTGAACGGTATTGCTCATACGGATTGTTAATCCTTTTGCTTCAATCTCAATCGTATGTGAATTGTCAAGGTACATAGAACTGCTTCTTTCATCTTGAAACAGTTCTGCTGGAGAAGTTTCCGGCTCTATAGCAATCTGAACGACATCCTGTTTGTGGGATGTAAGATCAAGAGTGCTGGCTTTGCCAATCGGATCTGGTATCTGGCAGGCTCTTTTGCGCAGACGGGAAACGGCATTATAGAAGCAACTCGGAGAAATCCCTTGCGCTTCACACCATGCAGCATCTGTTAATCCACTTTGCCTGCATTCCGTTACCAGTTCCATCCAGTCATCCAAGGAACGCCTTGGGACACGTTTATCACTCATAATGAAACCTCCAAATGTAGTGAATTTCTACTTCCTATCAAAGAAGTGGAGTAAAAATCTATCTTCTATCATTATGAGTTAGGAACGGCGAATATCTAGTTACCCAAAACTAAGCGCTTACTTCAAAAGAAACTGCTAGTGGAGGGTTCTGTAGATAAATGCGAAGGTAAGAGGAGAAACAATGCGATTTAGAATTTAGCGGAAGAAATGACAGAAAAAGATTTAAAAGAAGTATTGGAAATAATATATCCAGATACTATTTTTTCTGGATACAAAAGAATGGAAAGAGAAATAAAGATTTTTTTAAACTGCATGGAAAGATTAGGTCTTGTGTATTGATGTCAGATCAGGTTGTCGATATGCCAAGTGGCATGAGGTAGATAAATAACACGCAATATGAGTTTCAAAGTATATGGTTGCTCATGGATACAGCGAATTATGGGTGAATAACAAGTATGCGGATGAAGCGAAAATTGAGTAGAAGCAGAGAGAGTCGATGGATTATTGTTTTATGCGAGAAAACATAAGATTTCAGTATCCTAGCTATTAGATAATCGTAATATGATGTTTATAATAATATAAAAATGTGATATGATTTATTTAAATGCATTATAGAAGATAATACGTAGCCAAATTCTATAGTTAGGTGTATAATATTTATAAGTAATGACGTACTACGTACTATTAGAGGATGGTTTGAATGCACAATAAGAAATATAAAGAAACATATAGAGAATTAAGCCATGGAACAGATGTGGAATCAGCAACTATAATCAGAAACAATGGTTTTAAAATTAGTGAACGTAGTGATAGTTGGTGTGGACCGGGGATTTATTTTTATGATATTAAGAAAAAAGCATGGTGGGCTGCAAGGAGAAAATGTAGTGAAATAAAGAAGGAAACTGGGAAAAAGTTGAACCAACAGTACTATTTGCTGATATTATTGATATTGAGACTGATAAATCTTTGATTTACGGGCATATAAGGATTTATGTGATTTTGAAGAAAAAATAACACCGTTGTTAGGGGAATATTCATTTGAGTTGTCTGGGATGAATGAAACAGAAAAAATTATCCAGTTGAGATCGTTGTTTATTAGCTATTATGCAGAGAAAAATGATAAAAAATTGATTATCGGTAACTTTAGACAGCGACCACAACCAATGTATGAACATGCTATAGAATTTTCAAATAGTTTGGATATGATATTTGGTATAGAAACTATATATTGTGTTAAAGATAGTAATATAATTGAAAATATTCATTAAGGGAGGGAATGTAAATGGGAAAAATGGAATTAGATGATTTTATTAAATATGCCAAAGAAAAATTTGGCTGTGAAGTTTCTGTGAAGATGTGTGAAAAACCAGATACTTTTGCTGATATTTTTGGTGCTAGCTTTCTTAATGATAATGAATACATGGAAAATATTGATGATTTCGAAGATGAGCTAAAATATAAAACAGTTCTATTGAAGTGCGGGTTATACTTGAAGGTGACATGGATGTCGAATATGATAGTAATATAGGATTTGCGGCATAAAGGAGTACATATGGAATTAAATAAGATGAGATCTGATTTAAAAATGGATAATTTATACTTTCGTTCTTGTTCTGTAGAACGAGAGTGTGAAGTGAAGAATGGAGAGTGTAAGGCTAATCTGCAACGTAAGATTATAAAGATTCGCGAACATGAATATAATGTAGAATTAAATTTATCAGTACAAAAATCTGATTTATCGATTTCAATTATTGCAGAAGCACATTTTAAGTATGAAGCAGAAACGTATGAAAAAGAAGAGAACATAATAAAAACTAATACAGTTGCTATTATGTTTCCTTTTATACGTAGTCAGGTCACTTTATTAACTACACAGCCAGGAATGACACCAATAGTTTTACCACCTATAAATACAGCAAAATATGAATAGTGAAAAAGTAGAGAATATTATATATGTAGAAGTTTAATGTGTTTGGAATATTCTTTTTTGAAGTATTATATTGGAAAGTATTTATAAAAGAATGATGATTTTGAAAAAGTTGTACAAAAGTTGTACATAAGAGCAGAGATGCCGCAAACCTCCTTTCTGTGGGCGTTCCCGCGTTCCCGAAAAGGTTCGATTCCGGTCTGCGGCATTAGAATGAGTTGCCTCAAGCCTTGAGTTTATCAAGGTTTGGGGCGATTTTTTTATGTTCAAAAGTTTGGTTACATTTGGTTACATTATATTTCTTATCATAGATATCTGTAGCCATACCATAATTGTATTCAGTTGTAGCATGTGAATCATAATGTTGCGTTTGCTGAATATTTGAATGACCAAGGTTGTGTTGAATATCCTGTTCACACTGTCCCTGATTTTTTGCCAGTGATGCACTTGTGAATCGAAGTTTATGTGTAGACAGATAAGGGATGCCGATCTCGGCCGTGTACTTTTTCAATCTCTTATTAAATGTGTCTGTAATTAACGGCCGTCCCTGACAAGTAAACAGATAAGGGGATGTTCGTGCAAAGCTAACATTTGTTCAATAATGTTTCTATTATAGGGTGTAAGCTCGATAGGACGAATAGAATAGTTTGCATTTCCCTATAATAATGTAAATTTCTTTTCATTATATAGACTAATATAATCCAATATTATAAATGTCACTTATTATTTTGACTAAATGAATTCAATATAATGACTAGTTCATATACATTATTATAGAGAAAAAGAAACAATTGCTATTTCCTTGACATATTAAAAAATATGGAAAAATTTATGCAAGAAAGAATTTGAAAATAAAAAAAGGTGTGCTGCATTTAGGGGAGGTTTTTAATTTACGGGGAAT
>ENA-OQER01001539-OQER01001539.1-human-gut-metagenome-genome-assembly--contig:-NODE-1539-length-10857-cov-2.259087_pt1 | contig 10857 bp, 15 predicted proteins | sample MGYA00242797_ERZ504639 | MGnify/ENA primary metagenome ERZ504639 (study PRJEB26092, sample SAMD00036306) | human gut metagenome | host: Homo sapiens | study: EMG produced TPA metagenomics assembly of...
CGCTCACGCTGATCGATCGGATCGTTTAACTCGGAGTATGCGTTACACATCTCCCATGTATTACAGAATAACTCGAAACGCTCTACCTTGGTAGGATCGCTTGGTTTCTTCTTGGTCAGTGGAGAAATCTCGATCGGGTGATCCATGATAAAGGTCGGCTGGATCAGTTCCTTCTCGCAGTATTCCTCGAAGAAGAGGTTGATGATATCCCCCTTCTTGTGACGCTCTTCGTATGCAATATGATGCTCGTCTGCAAGTTTCTTTGCTGCTGCATCATCCGGTACCTGATCAAAATCAATTCCGGTATATTTCTTGATCGCATCGTTCATTGTCAGACGTGCGAATGGCTTTCCAAGGTCAATTTCTACACCATTGTAAGAGATCTTGTAGATCCGCATACTTTTTCGGCAAGATAACGGAACATGGATTCGGTCAATTCCATCATGCCTCGTAATCAGTGTATGCCTGATACAGCTCCATCAGGGTAAATTCCGGATTGTGGCGGGTATCAACACCCTCGTTACGGAATACACGGCCGATCTCGTATACACGCTCAAGACCACCAACGATCAGTCTCTTTAAGTAAAGTTCCAGGGAAATACGAAGCTTTACATCCTCATTTAATGCATTGTAATGTGTCTCAAACGGTCTTGCTGCCGCACCACCTGCGTTTGCAACAAGCATCGGAGTCTCTACTTCCATGAAATCACGGTCTGCTAAGAAGTTACGGATCTCCTTTAAAATCTTGGAACGCTTTACAAATACTTCCTTGCTCTCCTGATTCATGATCAGATCAATGTATCTCTGACGGTAGCGCATGTCCGTGTCGGTCAGTCCATGGAATTTCTCCGGAAGAATCTGTAAAGACTTGGAAAGCAGAGTCATCTCCTCCGCATGGATGGAGATTTCTCCTGTCTTTGTGCGGAATGCATATCCCTTGACACCCCAGATATCACCGATGTCGGATTTCTTGAAAGTTGCGTACAGATCTTCTCCGATTGCGTCACGCGCAACATAGATCTGGATGTTTCCCTTGAGATCCTGAATGTTTGCGAAAGATGCTTTTCCCATGACACGCTTGAACATCATGCGTCCTGCAATGGATACGTGGATCGGATCGGCATCCATGATGCTTCTTCTCTCCTCATAATCTGCTTTGACTGCCTCTCTTGCAGCTGCCTCGTCCATACCATCGGTACTGACTGCCGGTCTGCCTGCCAGGAGTTTCTCTTCGTGTGCATTGTAAAGATCCTTCACATCTGATGTGTGATGGGTTACGTCATATTTGGTAATCTGGAACGGGTCCTGTCCTGCTTCCTGCAGATTTGCAAGCTTTTCACGGCGCACCTTTAACAGCTGGTTGACATCCTGCTGCTGTCCGCCCTGCTTTCCGTTATTCTGTCCTGCCATTTTCATTTCCTCTCTTAATCTACGGTTGATCTCTGGATCTCGAGTACCTTGTAAGATAACTCTCCAGCCTGTGTCTCTACGGTAATGGTATCGCCTACTTTTTTACCTAACAGTGCGCGGCCTACCGGTGATTCATTACTGATCTTTCCCTTTAAGCTGTTTGCCTCTGTGGAACCAACAATCTTGTACTCTAACTCATCGTTGAACTCGCAGTCGAGAATCTTTACCTTACATCCGATGCTGATCTTCTCCAGATCGACCTCTTCCTCAACAACGACTTCGGCATTCTTTAAGATCTTTTCGATCTCCTCGATACGCGCCTCGATGTCTCTCTGCTCGTCCTTTGCTGCATCGTATTCTGCGTTCTCGGACAAGTCACCCTGCTCACGGGCTTCTTTGATCTTCTGAGCAACTTCCTTACGCTTTACAACTTTGAGATTCTGCAGTTCGTCTTCGAGCTTTTTCAGACCTTCATAGGTCAAGATATTTTTCTTATCCATTTGATTTACCCCTGATTCTATATTTTTTATATGCAGCTTTTTGAAAAAAGCGCATAAATAATCCACAATAACCTAGGTATTATAGCGAATTGTCCACATTCTGTCAAGATATTCTCCTTCAAACCGGACTGTCGCTCATCCGTGAAGTTACCGCCCGCCCCACACCGTGTCCACCCAGCAACCTGAACAGCAATTCCGTGAACATCGACACAGCTTTCTATGCATCAGACGAAATACTCCATCAATAGTGTCTCCAGCTGTTCGTAATTTTCCACCTGATTGATTGCCACACGCAGCCGTGCTCCATGCGGATATCCGGCGGTATACCATGCCGCATGCTTGCGGATCTCACGGATACCGATATATTCACCTTTAAACTCCAGCATCATCCGGGCATGACGCAGAATCATCTGAGCCACCTCCGATGCCGGCGGCTTCGGCAAATGCTCCCCTGTTTCAAAATAATGCAGGATCTGCCGGAAAATCCACGGATTTCCCTGTGCCCCCCTTGCAATCATGAAGCCATCACATCCGGTCTGTTCTTCCATGGCAATCACATCCTCCGCCGTAAGCAGATCTCCGTTTCCGATGACCGGAATCTTTACGGCTTCTTTTACCTGACGGATAATGTCCCAGTCTGCCTTGCCGGAATAGAACTGCTCCCTGGTCCGTCCATGCACGGCAACTGCTGCCGCACCGGAGGCTTCCGCAATCTTTGCCATCTCCACCGCATTGATATGATCATCATCAAACCCTTTGCGGATTTTTACCGTAACCGGTTTTTTGATCGCTTTTACCGTCTTTTCAATGATCTCGCCTGCAAGTTTTGGATTTTTCATGAGTGCCGAGCCTTCCCCGTTGTTCACAATCTTTGGCACTGGGCAGCCCATATTCAGGTCAAGAATATCAAATGGGCGATCCTCAATCTGATGTGCAATCTCTGCAATAATATCCGGATCTGATCCAAACAACTGCAAAGACACCGGGTTTTCCCGCGGATCAATCGTCAGAAGTGTCTGTGTATTACGGTTTTTATAGAGAATTGCTTTGGCACTTACCATTTCCATGCACAGAAGCCCTGCCCCCTGCTCTTTGCACAACAAGCGAAATGGCAGGTCGGTTACGCCTGCATAGGAGCTAATATTAAATTGTTTGGCAGTGTCACACTGCGATCTGAAGTGATCTGATCATAACTATTTTATTTTCCGATTCTGTTTTTTTATACACAAGATTGATCCCTTTTAACGTCAGGTTCGGATCGTAAATATCCACAGCATCCGTCTCATTGGCAATGATGCGGCCAAGTCCTCCGGTTACAACGGTTTTGATGTTTTCAAGTCCGACTTCGGCTTTCACGCGGTTAATAATATATTCGGTCTGCCCGATCTGTCCGTACACAAGCCCTGCCTGCATACTTGTGATCGTGTCTTTTCCGAGAATTGATGCCGGCTTTTTGATCTCGATCTCCGGAAGTTTTGCAGCATCTTCCCACAAAGCTTTTGCTGAAATCCGGATTCCGGGTGCTGTGATCCCTCCCTGAAAGGCTCCGCTTTCATCCACATAATCATAGGTTGTGGCGGTACCAAAATCAATGACAAGCACCGGACCTCCGTATATTTCATATGCCCCGACTGCATCCACAATACGGTCAGCTCCGATCTGCTGCGGATTCGGTGTCACGATGCGGATTCCCGTTTTGATGCCCGCCTCCACCACGATCGGTGTGATATGGAAATATTGACAAGTCCGCCCCTCAGGGAATGCATCACATTCGGCACAACGGAACAGATGATGGCATCCTTAATTTCTGTCGGATGAATATCGTTCTGCTCCAGCAGATTCAAAAGCATCATGCCGTACTCATCCGATGTCCGTGGCATTTTTGTCGTAATACGAAAACTTGCGGCGATCTCATCGCCCTGAAACACCCCACAGGTAATATTCGTATTTCCAACATCTATGGTTAATATCATTTGTCTTCCTCCTCGTCCAGTGCCTCTAAGCCCTCGCCCAGATACAGAACTTTGTAATACATCTCAAGTGCTTCCAGCAATTCCCTTTTTTCGTTGCGCAGCTGCTTGATTTTCAGCACGCTTCCGATCTCATCATAGCAGAAATCGCCCTCTTTACAGGAAGTGCGAAGTTCCAGATTTCCCGCTTCATCATATACCAGCTCTAATACTCCGCCGATATCCTCGGTGTAAATGACGCACATGATTTTTAACTCATCACGGATGGACTGTGGAAGTCCGTTGAAGTTCTCATTCAGATAAAATTTTTTCTGGTATGCGTTGGATGCGCACAATACTACCTCATTTGACTCTTTAGACATATCCATAGATTCCTCTCACGGAGACTTCTCCGGAAGACACTAGTTTTCTTGACTCCCAGGTGTCTACGATCAGTTCTCCCTTTTTTGTAATTCCCATAGCCTTTCCCTCAAATGGCTCCTTCGGTCCAGCACGCGCACCTGCCGGCCACGGTTCACCAGCAGCTGATCGTACTCTTCCTGTAATGCTGACAGATCCTCGGTCTGCAGATAGATCGCATACAGCCGTTCAAATTCTTCCAGAAATGCCTCAATCAGATCTGCACGGTGCACACGTTTTCCGCACTCCAGCAGCAGGGAACCTGCATGATCCTGCAGTTCTTCCGGGAAGCTTTCATTGTGCACATTAATTCCGATTCCGATCACTATATGGTTGATATAGTCAAACTGTGCACTCATTTCCGTAAGAATACCACAGATCTTCTTACCATTTATGACAATATCATTCGGCCATTTGATCAAAGCCTCTGCTCCCGTCACCCGGTGCATTGCATTTGCCACTGCCATCGCTGTCACGAGGGTCAGCATGGATGCATGGTTCGGATTGATGTCCGGTTTGAGCATAAGTGTCATATAAATTCCCGTTCCCGGAAGGGAATCCCATGACGTCCGCGACGTCCTTTTCCCGCAGTCTGCTGGTCCGCTACCACAAAAGTTCCGGACGGATGTCCTTCTTCTGCCAGTTCTTTTGCTTTCGTGTTCGTGGAATCAATCTTATCAAAATAATACGTTTCCGCGCCTGCCCATTCGGTCTTTCGGATGCTTGCCAGCTCCACTTCGTCCATACGGTCCGGCACAGATACCAGATGATATCCCTTATTCTGCACCGCCTCAATCTCATAACCGGCCTCTTTCAGCTGATTAATTGCCTTCCAGACAGCGGTCCGAGATACGCCAAACTGATTGCACAGCTCCTGACCGGACACATATCCATCCGTCTCACGGAGCAGTCTTAAAATTTCTGCTTTCATAATCATACTTCCATTCACAAAAATATGTAAACGTTTTTTTCTTAGTCAGATAACGTTGCCTTCATGATCGCCTTGATGGAATGCATACGGTTCTCAGCTTCATCGAAGACAACGGAGCGCTCACTCTCAAATACCTCATCGGTCACTTCCAGCTCGGATAATCCAAACTTTTCATAAACCTGTTTTCCGATCGTAGTCTTTAAATCATGGAATGCCGGCAGACAATGCATAAAGATCGCGCTGTCCTTTGCATTTTTGAATGCATCGGTATTTACCTGATACGGTTTCAGGTCATTGATACGCTCTGCCATACTTCTTCCGGTTCACCCATGGATACCCATACATCTGTATAAATGACATCAGCATCCCTGGTTGCTTCCGCAACACTGTCTGTCAGTGTGATGGTTGCTCCTGTCGTAGATGCCACGTCCACACAATAATCCACAAGCTTCTTGTCCGGATAATATTTTGGATTGGTGCAGGCAACAAAATGCATACCAAGCTTTGCACAGGTAACCATCAGGGAATTGCCCATATTGTAGCGGGCATCCCCCATGTATACAAACTTCACACCCTTAAGTTTTCCAAGATGCTCCTTGATGGTAAGCATATCGGCAATCATCTGTGTCGGATGGGATTCATTGGTCAGTCCGTTCCACACCGGAACCCTGCGTATTTTGCCAGTTCTTCCACAATCTCCTGTCCGAATCCGCGATATTCGATTCCATCAAACATACGTCCAAGAACACGGGCCGTATCCGGAATACTTCCTTTTTTCCAATCTGGGAACCGCTCGGATCAAGATATGTCACATGCATACCAGATCATGTGCGGCTACCTCGAAAGAGCATCGGGTTCTTGTACTTGTCTTCTCGAAATCAGTGCAATATTTTTCCAACCAGACTGTCATGCATGATTCCCTGATGTTTCTTCTCTTTCAGCTCTGCGGACAGATCCACAAGATACAGAATCTCCTCCGGTGTAAAATCCATCATTTTTAACAAATTACGTCCCTTTAATGTCATTGCTCTTCCTCCTTAAGTGTACGTTGAAAACATTTTACTCCATTTGCCGGAATTTTACAACAATGGTATGGAAAATTGACCGATCAAAAAGGAGCTCTGCCTTTCGACAAAGCTCCTGGATTTTTAAGTTTAATAAAATACAATCGGTCCTACAACCGTTCCCGCATGACCGCTGGATGCCAGTTTGAAGTATTTTGCCCCACCTGTCGGATCACTGCCGTTTAATGCGGCTCTCGCTGCCTGTCTGGCGCTTGCGCTGACACCGCTGGCAAGTCTTGCTTCAAGTCTGCCGGAAGATGCCGGTCCAAACTGACCTCTCTGATAGATAACTCCGTAGATAGAGTTTGCAAATCCGCCGCTTCTCACACGATTAACTACAACAGCTCCAACCGCTGTCATACACTGTACGCTGGTTCCTCCAGCCTCACACTGTACAAGTGCTGCCAGAAGTGTCTCTTCATCTGCACTTGCGGCAATCGACGCATTCTGTGTTGTCTGGGAAGATGCCGACTGACCGGACGATGATTTCTTTTCAGCAGAAACAGAAACATTCTTCTTCGCTTCTTCCGCTGCCTTTTTCTCTTCGGCAGCCTTGATTGCTGCCTGTTCTTCCTCAATGGTGACTGCTTTGCCTGTATCCAGTGTGACGGTCACATAATCGTCACTCACATAACAGGTATCTGAACCAACTTTAACGGCAATCCATCCGTCTGTTTCTTCGGCTTTTGTATTCACATCCATGTGCTCACCCGATGCAACGGTTTTCACTACCTCCGCATCTGTGTCTGGCGCTTTACGAATACGAAGACCGTCAATGGAAACCTTCGCAACCGTATCACAGTGCTTCTTTGCATAATTTAATGCATCTGTTCCTGTCACACAATATTCATTCTTTACATATCCTGTTACATTGCCGGACTCAATCTTTGTCCAGGTATCGCCTGCTTCTTTCACAACTGCGCGATCCCCTTTGTACATCTTTCCGACAATTTCGGAATCAGAATCTGCCTTTTCGCGAACGTAAAGAAAATCATCCACCTTCGCCATCAGCTTATTCTGCCACTCCTGTTCCTCTTCGGAAACAGTTTCCTTTTCTGTGGTTTCTTCTTTTTTTTGTATCATTTCCGGATATAACCGTTCCATCTGCTGTTGCCGCAACCAAAGCCGCATTTGTCTTTTCAACAGAAATATATCTGTCCAGATAGTCTGCCGACTCCAATTCATATTCATTCATGCAGATGCCACTCCGGCAATTCCGTTATTGACAAACTGTGTGTCTGCTGCATCCTTTGCTGCAATATTCACTCCATTACCGGTAACTGCAGTGACCGCAAGTGTGAGTGCCAGTCCCGACACGATTACACTTTCCATCACCTTTTTGCTTGCTTTCATTGATGAACCTCCGTAGTTTGTTTCATCCACATCTCAACCGTGGATTCGTAACATTTTATGCAATAAGTATTACACTTATGTTGCGTTTTTAAACACTTTATTTCATTTGTTACAAGTTTGTTACGCGGCTCATTGTAGCACAGAAATTCCTGTTTGTCAAATTTTAGTAAAAAAAATGGGTGATGCTCTCCACTTTTACTCATATTCCGTTTAAAAAATGGGTGTGCGTTTTCACTGCACACCCATGCCGGTTTTGAAAATGTTACATATTTTATATTCCTGTGTCAATTTATGTATTGTTTTTGATAAAAAAACATTCCACTATGGGAAAATTTCCTGCAAAACAGTTGAAATTATGCGGTTTTCTTCCTCATCCTCATGTAAATTTTTATTTTGCACGTTCTCCGGTGATACACTTTTTTCTTCTTTCTTTTTCGGCTTGTCCATGTGTTTTTTTAAGTACAATTCCAGGCGTCTTCTGCACCGATTTGCTTTTTTCTGTTGCCGCACAATACAAAATACCCCAATTGTTAAAAATAAAAAAAGTATGATCTGCAACCCCATAATTATTAACTCCATTTCATTTTGCCACCTGCTGATCCACACCAGTATTGTCATATCTGCTCCCATCCTTTCATATTATATAAAATCATTTCTTACTGTATAAATCTTATTATAATGAAAGAACGTCATCACCGGAATATCCTTTCGGTCGCAAGTTTCGACATATGTCGTTACTGCTCATGTTGCTTGACATTTCTATATGGATCATATAGAGTTGACTTAAGTAAAGAAAAGAGGAATATCGAAATGGCTAAATCAAAAGAAAATTGTTATGACCGGTGGCGGAACTGCCGGACATGTTACTCCAAACATTGCCCTTATGCCGGCACTTCAGGAAGCCGGTTATGAAATTACATATATCGGTTCCTACAACGGAATGGAAAAAGAACTTATCGAAGCACAAAAAATCCCTTATATCGGAATTTCTTCCGGAAAACTTCGCCGTTATTTTGACTGGAAAAACTTTTCCGATCCTTTTAAAGTATTAAAAGGATATGGGCAGGCAATCTCCATCCTGCGCAAACTCAAACCGGACGTTGTCTTTTCCAAAGGTGGATTTGTGTCTGTTCCGGTTGTCCTTGCCGCAAAGCACTGCCATATTCCGGCAATTATCCACGAATCCGATATCACACCGGGACTTGCAAACAAAATCGCAATCCGCGGTGCAAAAAAAGTATGCTGTAATTTCCCGGAGACCATGAAATACCTTCCAGCGGAAAAAGCAGTTCTTACCGGTTCACCAATCCGCCGGGAACTGTTCCACGGAGATGCGGAAAAATCCCTTCACTACTGCGGTTTTCCAGATCACAACAAACCAGTACTCCTGATCGTCGGCGGAAGTTCAGGTTCCAAGGTAATCAATGAAGCGGTACGGAAAGTGCTTCCGGAACTGTTAGAGCAGTTTTATATCATTCATCTTTGCGGAAAAGGAAATCTCGATGAGAAATTAAAAGGCGTGATTGGCTATGCGCAGTTTGAATATGCAAGTGCAGAACTGACCGACATGTTTGCCCTGCAGATCTTGCCATTTCCCGCGCAGGTGCAAATTCCATCTGTGAACTTCTTGCATTGCACAAACCAAACATCCTGATTCCGCTTTCTGCTGCTGCCAGCCGTGGTGATCAGATTTTAAATGCGAAATCTTTTGCTAAACAGGGATTTTCTTATGTGATTGAAGAAGAAAAACTGACGGATCAGACATTACTTGATGCTGTACGCGAAGTATATGCCGACCGCGAAAAAATACATCCATACCATGTCAGAGAGCGGTCAGATGGATTCCATCGGAACGATATTAAAACTGATTGAAAGTGTTTCTAAATAATTCACACGCCAAAACAAAAACATGCATATCTGCTGTACGTTTTTCCAGCGATATGCATGTTTTTGTATATAGAGATACAGATTTTTTACATCTTCATCTTATCACAGATTTCTTTCATCTCATCATCGGAAAGAGATAAATGCTCCCACTCAGGAACTGCCTGATCTCCTGCTTTACGCGGAATCAGATGCATATGGAAATGAAATACGGTCTGTCCTGCTGCTTCTCCGTTATTCTGAAGCACATTGTAACCGTCACATCCCAACACTTCTTTTTCGTGTGTAATAACTTTCTTTGCAAGCTTTGCAGCCTTTGCGAGTACTTCATCATCAATCTCAAACATATTTGCATAGTGCTGTTTCGGCAGAATCAGCACATGTCCCTTTGTTGCAGGACTTGCATCCAGAATCACACGGAAATCCGCATCTTCATAGATCGTATTGGTCGGAATATCTCCGTTTGCCAGTTTACAAAAAATACAATTGTCGTCTTTCATTTTTTTGCCTCCTAAAATACAAATATCTGATCGAGCATACGAAGCGTTTTAAAATTCCCTTTCGCTGTCATCTCACCCGTCATAAACGCTCTCTGGAATGTCATCCGTCCGTCAATGATTGACTGCAGAACATCTCTGCTTAATTTTGCAACCACGTCAATCTTTTCTTCCTGACCGTAATGAATCTCCAATTCTCCGTTTTCAATTGCTACATACAATGGCTTTTTAATTCCCTCGATAATAAAGGAATAGCTGGCAGCAAAATCCTCAGTAGATCAAAATTAATGCAGTTGTATATCCTGGAATTAAACCAGAAAAGAGAAATTCCAGTGAGAACGCGAATCATGGAAAGTCCCATTGCAAGTGCAATCGCAATGGAGAGACTGCGCTTGATTACCCGGCCAGGTATAGCACCGGCACTGACTGTTTCAATTTGTTTTTCAAGAACTGCAACAGCCGGCTCAGCTGATATGATAAACCAGCCAATTGCCATGGCAAGAGGAACGAGCCACCAGACACTTTTTCCAGAGGAAAGTGCTGCACCAAGTTCTGCGCCCAGGGCAGAAAATCCGATGTTAACGCCGGTCAAAAAGAGTACAAGACCAATATACGTATAAAGTAAGCCAATCATAATCTTTCCGAGATTTCTACTGTCAAGATGAAGTAGTGTAAACTGAAACAGAAAGAAAATCACGATAATTGGCAGCATAGCAATGGCAGTTTCCTTTAGATAATGTGGAATAGCATGAAAGAAAGGCATATCCAATATCTGTGGTCGTGCCATAAGAAGCAGTGCTAAGATCTGCAACGGCGGCATTGTCCTTGTAGAAAAATCCAAAGAATCAA
>ENA-OQER01001540-OQER01001540.1-human-gut-metagenome-genome-assembly--contig:-NODE-1540-length-10855-cov-1.828020_pt1 | contig 10855 bp, 15 predicted proteins | sample MGYA00242797_ERZ504639 | MGnify/ENA primary metagenome ERZ504639 (study PRJEB26092, sample SAMD00036306) | human gut metagenome | host: Homo sapiens | study: EMG produced TPA metagenomics assembly of...
GATGCACCTATTATCATTGCGTTCGGTATATCTCCTAAAACAATACCTACAAATAGTGCGGCTGTCAGACATGAATTAGATATAAAACAGGTAAATGTCTGTCCATAATAATTTGTCTTAAACCACCAGAAAAAGCCTAATAATAACGCTTGTGCAATCTAATCGAAGCGACCTCCATATTTTTACCTCCTCATCCTTTATTGTGTTAGTCAATTTAATATTTTTAAAATATTTTCCCAATATTGTATCTAATAGAATTTCTTTTTCTCCAGGCATTGACTGGAAATATATTTTCACTCCCTGTTTACCGAGGGACTTTAACTCAACTGCATCCTGTTCTGACAATCCGATAGCCTTTACAACTAATTTTCTTCCCGGGCCTGAAGCAGTCCTCCAATTTGAACACTGTCAAAACATAATCCTTGCTCATACAGCCTTTTTAAAACGTCAATTTTTTTCAGTAAAATTAGTACCTGTTCACCATTAAATTCATTAAGCTTCCATTCCTGTACGGCATGATCCACATTCATAACTTCTACCGGAATTCCTCGCGGTGCTGCTGCTGCAAAAACATCTTTCAGAAACTCATTTTCATAAAGCTCGTCATCAATAATCATAATTTTTTTGCTTCCCGTCTGTGTGATCCATGAAGTAACAACCTGCCCATGGACCAATCTGTCATCAACCCTGATTAATCTGATATTTTTCATTTCCCTTTCTCCTTTTCCGATTTTCTCCTAATTTTTTTTCAGAAATCATTTTTTTCGATATCAATTATCCCTTCCTTTCCTGTTTTTAAACATTGCTCAACTAACTGTTCCATCTCGAGAGGTTCATTTTTTCTAAGAAGTAATGCATCTAAAAGCATTGGTAAATTCATTCCTGTAATGCATTTAAAATCATGTTTTTTTAAATTTGCAGCAACAATATTTGAAGGCGTTCCACCAAACATATCTGTTAATATTAGTATTTTTTCCGTTTTTAATTCTTCAATCTTTTTACTTATTTTCTCCCAAATGCTTCGACATCCTCCCCCCTTTTTAACGAATATGTATATACATTTTTCTGAGTTCCTAATATTAATTCCGCACTCTGTAACAAGGATACGCTTACATCTTCATGCGAAATCAAAAAATCTCTACCATAGTTTTTACTCTCCTTCTCTTCTACCCTCAATTCTATATTTTTCAATAACAAATGCCTCTTCATTTGGAAACTCCTGAACCATCACCTTCACATTTTGTTCAAGCAGGCGATTGATTGCAATTTTATTTTCCAGTGATGCATTTCTTTTTTTGTGGCAAATATTTTTCGGCTAATACGATCTCTGATATGTGTACTCCATGTTCTATCAGTCTTCATAAATAACCGGAGTCCGTGCCAGCAAAAATATTTTTTCTCCATTTTTTATCCTGTCTGCTGTTTAAAAAAAAATTGCAGTATCTTCAGGACTCAAAATTAAAACCTCAACCCAAAACGGTGCCATTGCCTTATAAATGTTTGCCATAAACAAATCTGTTAATAACTCATAATCTATAATAATTAAATGTGTTGGTCTGACTTTTAGTATCCATTCATTTACAATCTGACCATGAATTAACCTTTCATCAACCCGTGCTATTGTAATACTAATTTTTTTCTCTCCCTTCAATACATCATTCAGGTATAATGTCTGTTCCTTCGCCTTCGCCAAGGCTTCTCGACACAAATTTTCTTCCTCCATATATGAGTTATCTTTTTGAAGTAAAAATGTCAACATTTGCATGCTCATACCTGTCAGATGATAAATATTATATTTTTGCATCGGCATTGTCGCTGCATTAAATGGTGTTGCCAATGGTCATATCGCTGACTATGATCACTTTATTCTGAATCCCCTTTTACACATTGTATGAGTTTCCCAATCGGCATTTAAGTCTCCAGAGACTCTTCTTCTTTCAGCTCAAGGCAATACACCTCGTCTCTCATTTCAATTATCAATCCTGCTGTTTCCATCATTGAACTGGCTAAAGATCCATGAGATGTCATAATAATCGGTACTATTTCGTCCCCCCCTCTCCTTGACAAATATGCATTTTTACTATATCATTTGCTATGGTTGTAGCTTACCATATGTCTATATTGAATAAAAGTACGCACTTTCGAGTAAGTATATTGTGACTATTCACAATTTTTTCAGTACTATACATCTTATATATACTGTTTTTTGATAAACCACATCTTTTAAAAAGATCAAGCTGCAATAAATATGAAATACAAAATGAGAGGTTACTGTTATGACAGGAATTGTAAATGATCTGACTTCAACTTTTGAAATTGTCCGTCGACTTTGCGGTGATAAGTGGAAATTTTTAATTATCTGCTATTTATTTAATGGTCCCAAAAGATATGGCGAACTGCAATATCACCTTGATTCAATCAAACCAAAAGTATTGACAGAAAACTTAAAAGAATTGGAAGATTTGGGCATTATCCAACGGACATCATATGAGGGTAACACTCTCCATGTGGAATATTGTCTGACACATTTAGGTGAAAACTTTGCAGCCTATTTTTCAAGAATTAATAATGTGGGGCTTAAATTATTCTCAGGAAAGAAGAAAGCCATCACAAACCTAAAGAAAAATCCGCTAATATGCGGATTTTCTCATATACTGCTCTATAAAATTCTTTCTGTCATATTATCCTATCATGCTGACTCTATCACCAGTACTTTTCGCCTAACAAATAATTCCGCCTCCGGCTACATAATCTCCATCATACAGTACAACTGCCTGTCCCGGTGTGACTGCACGTACCGGCTCTTCAAATTCACAATGGATTCTGTCTTCACCGACACGGGTAACCTTACACATGCTTCCGCTATGTGAATAACGGATCTTTGCTTTAAACTCCATTGTACCCTTAATATCCGAAACAGACATGAAATTAATATGATCCGCATAAAGTTCATTTGTAAACACATCTTCATTGGTACCAAGGACAACTTCATTGGTATCAGGTCGGATTTCAGTTACAAACACCGGATATCCAAATGCAATTCCAAGACCTTTTTGCTGTCCGATCGTGTAATGGGTGATTCCCTTGTGTCTTCCCAAAATCTTACCGTCAGTAGAAACAAAATTACCAGGAGGCGGAACCTGTCCATTGCACTCCCTGTCAATAAATCCGGCATAATCATCATCCGGGATAAAGCAGATTTCCATACTGTCTTTCTTATGTGCAACCATAAGTCCTGTTTCCTCTGCAATTGCACAGATCTCATCTTTTGTATAATCTCCTACCGGCATCAGTGTTCTTTTTAACTGTTCCTGTGTCAGGTATATAATGCATAAGTCTGGTCTTTTAATGCAGTAACGGAATTTTTGATCGCATAACGTCCATTGGAAAGCTGCTCAATTCTCGCATAGTGGCCGGTTGCAATATAATCTGCCCCAATAGCCATGCTGCGTTCTAACAATGCTTCCCATTTTACATAACGGTTACATGCGATGCAGGGATTTGGAGTTCTTCCTTTCAGATATTCTGCTGTAAAATAATCCATGACATTTTTTCTGAATTCACTCTTGAAATTCATAACATAATATGGGATTTCAAGCCAGTCTGCAACTCTTCTTGCGTCATCAACCGCACTTAATCCGCAGCATCCGCCATTCTGCTCCTGCGTGAATTCATCTTCATCCTGCCAGATCTGCATTGTCACTCCGATGACATCATATCCCTGTTTTTTTTTAACAGATAAGCAGCAACGGAAGAATCTACTCCTCCAGACATTCCTACTACAACTTTCTTTGACATATCTTACCTCTTTGTTTCTATTATTTAACATGATCGATCACACCAAAAATGCGATTCGTTCATTAATTGTTCATAGTTTATTCATATCTTAATCCTGAATCCGTGAAGTTAATTTCTTCACAGACCCCTTAAATCCTACAATTTCAAGCCTTTGTGATACTTTGTTGTTCAATATCATTATTCACCCACCCGGTGAAAGAAATCTATGGTAAAATAGATATTGCAAAACCTATGGATTGGAGCCTTTTACCATGAATAACAACCACCGAATCACACTGAACACCAATAAGAACATTATTGTTGAATTTACAAATGAACGCATTATTCCCGCCAGCGGCCTGGCTGTTGTAGGTACCCTCCTCGGGAAAAGCGGTTTCATTAAAAAAATTTAATCGCATGGATATAACATCCAATCGATCCCAGCATCAGATTAAGAACGGTGATATTGTACTCACTTATCTTTGAATGCTTTGCATGGGCAAGCCTTACTTTGAAGCTGTCCATGAAATGGACGATGACAAGGACTTTTACAAAACCGCTCTTTTCATCACCCGGAGAATTCCTTCAGAAGAGACACTGCGTCAGCGCATGGATGATATCGGTGATTCCCTTCGCCAGACTATTCTGGAACAGAATGTTGAAATGCTCCTTGCAAACAAAATACAGCCGACAGCTCTTGCCAATGGTCTTGTTCTGGTAGATATCGATGTGACACCTATGGATAATTCGAAATCCAAAAAGGAAGGTGTTTCACGAACCTACAAAGGGTTTGACGGCTATACGCCTATGATGGCATATATAGGTACAGAGGGGTACGCCATCAATTTCGAACTCCGTGAAGGAAAACAGCATTGTCAGAAGGGGACGGTTGAGTTTCTGCTGGAAACAATAAAGCTTTGTCACAAAATGACAGATAAGCCGCTGTTGATTTGCCTTGATTCCGGCAATGACTCCATCGACAATGTTGCTGTTCTGATGGATACAGGCTGCTTTTTCATTATCAAGCGGAACCTTCGCCGGGAAAGCACGGATGATTGGTTTGAAATGGCAAAGCAGTACTGCCAGAATGTAAACAGTCCCAGAGATGGAAAAACGGTTTATATAGGCAGTGACTGGAAAACCGTTACCAGTAAGCAGTTCAATAAAGAGTTTACACTCCGTACCGGCTACGAGATTACGGAACGAACCATTGATAAATATGGTCAGTTCAATCTTGTTCCTGATGTTGAAGTTGAAACCTGATGGACAAACCTTGGTGACCCGGATGAGGAAATCATCGTCTGTATCATGCCCATGGAGAATGTGAGCAGTTTCATAGTGAGGTAAAAACTGACATGGATCTGGAGCGGCTTCCATCCGGAAAGTTCGCGACCAATGCACTGATACTCGAATTGGGGATGATCGCATATAACATTCTCCGTATGATCGGTCAGGGCACAATTGGAGGACGGGCACCCCGTCAAAAGAGGGATGTTAAACGCCGTCGTTTACGCACAGTTATCAGCAACCTGATCATGCTGGCAGACCATGTAACCATGCATGCGCGCCAGTTGATAATCGGCCTTGGAAAAAGCAACGTCTGGCTGCATATATTTTCTGATATCTGTCAGAAATATGCTGTCACAAACGCATAAGTAACAAAGCAAATTTATAGTAGGCTTATTTCGTGTACCCTTTTTTGCCCAATGAGCGCTTGGAGTCACGACATTGGTACTGAAAATAGACATTGAAGTATGTTTTTATCATGAAACCAACTTGCCCTTGACAGGTTGGTTCGCTTAAAGGATGAACTTCACGGATTCAGGTTTTAGATATCCCATAAATGATGAAATGCTATATTTTGGCGGAATACTTACCAACATATGAATATGATCTGGCATAAGATGTCCTTCTATTATTTCCACACCTTTATACAAACATAACTGTTTCAGAATATCCCTAATATCTACTTTTAATTGATTATAAATTATTTTTCGTCTATACTTTGGAGTAAAGGCAATGTGATATTTACACATCCATTTTGTATGTGCTAGATCATTGTTTTTATTTGCCATTAAATCACCTTTTCCTTTCTACGATAGTGCCTGAACAACTCTATTGTAACGAAAAGGTGATTTTTGCTATAAGCAAATTGACTCCACCCGCATAGCAGGTGGGTTTTGTGTTTCGGGCATCTCCATTTTTCGGAACACGAAAAACTCCAATGCCCTCAACTGGCTAAAGCCATAACAAAAAAACCGGATGATTTACACCCGGCTCATGGCTCTTTGCTTTATATGACTATATTTTATATAATTTATACATCATTATCAATAATTTATCGTCAACACCGATATTTTACCTTGAAAAAAATACGCCCACGTGTTATATTGAACATAGAAAAAGGGAAAGCCAGAGAAGCGGCTTACCCTCAATAATTAAGAATCTGTTTTACAACAGCCGTCATTATTGCGAGTAATGGCGGCTATTTTCGTTTATCCTTGAAAATCTTATAGCAAGACCAACAAGGGCAACAATGAATATACAAAACTGAATCAAATCAGAATATGTAACCATTGGCAACGCCCTCCTTTCTTTCGTCTGGAGGGTTAGCCCCTCCGAAAAAGAGGGTAAGCCGCCCGGCTCTCTGGTTTTCCCATGTGTTTATATTATCATCTATTAGTATCTCTTTCAATCAAATTCGACCGAATTGCCTTTTTTATTTTTGGAAAATTTACGGGGGTGAGTTGGCGGCGGCTCGCCCGGAAATACCCCCCTACCCAGGGCCTCCGGTTGCTGTCAAAATCGTATCTTGTGTATAATTTGTGTACGTTGGTTATTTTTCCTTGAAAATCCTGAGTTTTTATGTATAACGAAAAATGTATGTCTAATGATAGAAAATATAGAGAAATAGAGGGTTTACAATAATACAAGCAAATAATGTAACATTACGTGTAGGCAAAAAAGCCTTATTTGAAGACGTAAATATCAAATTCACCGAAGGAAACTGTTATGGTCTGATCGGTGCCAACGCGCCGGAAAATCCACATTTTTAAAAATTTTATCCGGTCAGTTAGAACCGACAAACGGTGATGTTGTCATCACTCCGGGACAGCGTCTCTCATTTTTACAGCAGGATCACTTTAAATATGATGCTTTTACCGTTCTTGATACCGTTATCATGGGTAACCAGAGACTTTATGATATTATGAAGGAAAAAGACGCCATCTACACGAAAGAAGATTTTTCCGATGAAGATGGTATCCGTGCCAGCGAATTAGAAGGCGAATTTGCTGAGATGGATGGCTGGAATGCGGAATCCGATGCCGCAACATTATTAAATGGTCTTGGAATTTCTACCGATTACCATTACTCTATGATGGCAGAGCTTCCTGGTGCCTTAAAGGTCAAAGTTTTACTTGCACAGGCATTGTTCGGAAATCCGGATATTCTTCTTTTAGATGAGCCTACCAACCACTTGGACTTAGATGCAATCTCCTGGTTAGAAGAATTCCTCATCAATTTTGAAAATACGGTGATCGTTGTTTCCCATGACCGTTACTTCTTAAATAAAGTATGTACCAATATTGCAGATATCGATTATGGCAAGATCCAGCTTTATGCCGGAAACTACGACTTCTGGTATGAATCCAGCCAGTTACTTGTAAAACAGATGAAAGAAGCCAACAAGAAGAAGGAAGAAAAGATTAAAGAGTTACAGGAATTTATTTCACGTTTCTCTGCAAACGCTTCCAAATCCAAACAGGCGACTTCCAGAAAACGTGCATTAGAAAAAATCCAGTTGGATGAGATTCGTCCATCCAGCCGTAAATATCCTTACATTGACTTCCGTCCAAGCCGTGAGATTGGAAATGAAGTTCTTACTGTGGAAGGCATCACCAAGACGATTGATGGTGTCAAGGTATTAGACAATGTATCCTTCATCGTAGGTCATGAAGATAAAATCGCTTTTGTCGGTGGAAATGAGCTTGCAAAAACAACTTTGTTCAAGATCATCTCCGGTGAAATGGAACCTGATTCCGGCTCTTATAAATGGGGCGTGACAACAAGCCAGTCCTATTTCCCGAAGGACAACACAGCAATCTTTGATACCGATCTTCTGATCGTAGACTGGCTGACACAGTATTCTGAGATCAAAGATGCTACTTATGTTCGTGGTTTCCTTGGACGTATGCTTTTTGCCGGTGAAGACGGAACTAAGAAAATGCGTGTTCTTTCCGGTGGTGAGAAAGTCCGCGTACTTCTCTCCCGCATGATGATCCAGGCAAGTAATGTTCTGATTCTTGACGAACCGACCGACCACCTTGACATGGAATCTATCACCGCATTAAACAATGGTCTGATCAAGTTCGGGTGTTATTCTCTTTGCATCCCGTGACCATCAGGTTGTACAGACAACTGCAAACCGTATCATTGAGTTCTTACCGGATGGAACCTTTGTTGATAAAGTATCCTCCTATGATGAATACCTTGAAAATGATGAGATGGCTCGTAAACGTCAGGTTTACAGCATGTCTGATGATGATGCTTCTGATAACTAATATTGTTTTTTATCGGAACCGCAGGTTATCCCACTCTGATCTGACCTGATCCTTCTCATCTTTCTCAGGCGGATCAGAGACTACCCAGACTTTCTTACCGAGAAATCCAAAACCGAGTTTATAGATGTGATCGGCAGGGATGCCGTAGGCAAGAAGATCTGATTCATAGTTTCTGATCCGGATCTGTTTCAGGGCATTCTGTGCAGTTTCCTGAACAGTCTTTTCTCTGTGTTCATTTAAAACTTTAAATTCAAGGATATAGGCATCTTTTGTTTTGTCGAAAGGATAGATTGCAATGTCATAACGTCCTTCCCCGCTCTCCCGGTTGGATACAATGCGGTATTCTTTGCGCATGGATACAATAAGTCCTAAAACAAGACCATGATAGAAATTCTCCGGGGCGTGTTTTCCTTTATTCTTTGCAGTATCAAAATAACTCATGGAATACTCGGCGATATCTTCCATCACACCAATCATATCCCAGGTTCTATGCCTTATTAGTGCCCTTGTAAAATTCTCATATGCAATATTGCCATTCGAAAACATGGCAACGATCTGTGTCCGGAACATTGACATAACCTCTTTGTTGGTCACGGAAACATCACACTCTGTCCATTCGTTATCTTTCACCACGTTCTCTGCCTTGATATATCCGACTGCAAGGAGAAGTGACCACAGACTATTCTCGTCTCCGTCAAGATACTGGAATGTAATATTCTCGTTGATCATCTTGTGTATTGGTTTTCCTGTCATTAACTGTTCAATCTCGTACTTTTATCATATGGATGTCTGCAGATAATATCCCCGATCAGTTTGTTGCTGCTGGTAAGGATCCAATAAGATCTCAACTGCCGATCATGCATATAGTTCACGATAGACCACGGATTATAAATATCTTTCTGATGACCGATAATGAATCCATCGTACATTTCCTTCACTTTTTCATATCATCAATATTCTGGCACTTTAATGCATCCATCACCTCCTGCTCGGTGAATCCACAGCAGTCCGTGTAGATATCATCTGTCACAGTGGCGACCAGCAGATTGTTCAGGTCAGAGAAAAGTGAATTCTTCGACACTTTCGTCACTCCGGTGATAATGGCTCTGCAAGATAGTCGTTTTCTTTCAGTGTATTATGGAATAACTGGCGGCAGGTCGTGATCATCTCATCCCAGTAACCATCCGTGTATGCTTCGATCAAAGGTGTGTCATACTCGTCAATGAGCACAATAGGTTTTACGCCAAAATGTTTATAGAGCAATTCGCATAATTTCTTAATGGAATTTTCTATATGACCTGTATCATTATGAAACAATCCCCATCTTGTTTCTTTAAATGTCTCTTTATCTTCCTCCGTAAGTCTTGGACTATCAAGTAAATATTCATGATGTGCGTACATTGTATCCAATTGTCCCATCATTCCCCGGATAGACTGCTTATAATCTATCCCCTTGCAGCCTCCGAAGCTTGTGGAGATCACCGGAGTGCTTCCGAACATACTACGGCTTCTTTCATCCTGCCATACCCGCAGCTTACTGAAATATTCCGGATGTTCTGCATATCTTGGATCAAAAAACATTCTTACCGTACTGAGCAGTGTTGTCTTGCCGAATCTTCTCGGTCTGGTGATCAATGTGATCTTCGTTCCTTCCCTGATCCACTCAGTGATAAAATGCGTCTTATCTACATAAAACTGCTGTCCACAGGTAAAGTCTCAAAATCCTGATACCCGATCACCACCTTGGCAGAGAGATATGGATTGTGCTTAAGAATGTCCTTCAGTCCCTCTGCATAAGCTGTCAGATGCTTTTTCTCTTCCTGCAGCTTTGTGCGCTCCTCAAATTCCATGAACACCTGCTCCCGCTCGGTCAGTTTTACATAATGGCTCACCGATTTCCCGTCAATCGTCCGCTGGATATACGGCTGTTCTTTGCCATTGATCTTCTTATAGGTCAGGGTTCCTTTTGGAAGTTCTTCCAGTCTCCGGTCAATCTCTTCAATTCGTTTCGTTGGATTTGTGGACATAACGCACTCCCTTCTGTATATAAAAGTGGTTATCATTGGTTATATACACATCATATAACCAATGGTAACCACTTGTCAATCTTCTTTTAATATTTTCCGAAGCATTCGGTTCCTCGTCCAACTGCACATTTTCCAAATTTTTTGTAAAATCTGTCGGCATTCTCGTTGGTAGCACGGATCAGATAATATTGATGGATATCATGCTTTTTACAGTCTTTTTCAAATTCTGCAAAAGCCTCCGGGCAACGCCACTATGCCGGTATTCGGGTAAAACATATACCCAATTCACATACGCCATGCGATATCCATCCTGTATACACCCATAAAAATGATACTCAATTCTTCCTGCCACCTGATTATTTTCCATCGCAAGAATTGATGTAGACTTTTCATAAAATGAATCCCGAAGCCTTGTCCTGATTCCTTCCTCATCTATCTCTTCCACCGTCATCATATCCGGCTCCTGCTGTATTGCAAGCTTTAAATAGT
>ENA-OQER01001541-OQER01001541.1-human-gut-metagenome-genome-assembly--contig:-NODE-1541-length-10849-cov-6.484984_pt1 | contig 10849 bp, 11 predicted proteins | sample MGYA00242797_ERZ504639 | MGnify/ENA primary metagenome ERZ504639 (study PRJEB26092, sample SAMD00036306) | human gut metagenome | host: Homo sapiens | study: EMG produced TPA metagenomics assembly of...
ATTATTTTATATATAGCAAAAAAGCTAAGAAGATTTGACTCTTCTTAGCTTTCTTGTGTCGGGGCGACAGGATTCGAACCTGCGACACCTGTTCCCAAAACAGCGCGCTACCGGACTGCGCTACACCCCGCTTGTGCTTTGCTAAAGGTTTAAGTGAGAGAAAAAGAGTCGGGGCGACAGGATTCGAACCTGCGACCACCTGTTCCCAAAACAGGCGCGCTACCGGACTGCGCTACACCCCGCTTACTCATCTCTACGATACCTATTAAGCATTGCTTTAAGCATCATTTCTGAATTGCGAGTGCAAAGGTACTACATTTTTTCGATTCCACCAAATTTTTACCTAACTTTTTTTTAAAAAACATGCATTTTAATACAAAATCCTTGAAAACCGGGTACAAAATAAGGGCAACCCCTATCCGGAATTGCCCTTATACCTTAATTATATATATAGTAGCGGCAAAGAACCGCAACCATACTTGCTGAACTGTTAAATCAGAAACCGGCTGCCCGAATCCGTAAAAACCGAGAAGACCGGAAAATCTGATTTTACTTGATGATTCCCTCTTCTACGAAAATCTTCTTCAAGATCTGGACAGCCTGCTCAACCTGCTCTCTTGTATGAGTAGCCATGAGTGCGAAACGTACCAATGTATCCTGAGGAGCACAAGCTGGAGGAATAACAGGATTGATGAACACACCTGCATCGTAAGCCATTTTGGTAACAACGAATGTCTTCTCAGCATCGCGTACGTAGAGAGGAATGATAGGACTCTCTGTCTCGCCAATCTCGAAACCTTCCTCGCGGAAACGCTTCAAGGCATAGTTGGTTACATCCCAGAGATTCTCGAAACGCTCTGGCTCATTCTGAATGATGTGGAGTGCCTCGAGAGCTGCTGCTGTGGCAGCTGGAGTATTAGAGGCGCTGAAGATGTAAGTACGGCAGTTGTGACGGAGGAAGTTGATAGTATCCTTGTCTGATGCGATGAAACCGCCGATAGAAGCCAGACTCTTAGAGAATGTACCCATGATGAGGTCTACCTCATCGGTCAGACCGAAGTGGTCGCATACACCACGACCCTGCTTGCCGAATACGCCAAGACCATGAGCCTCGTCTACCATGATAGAGCAGTTGTACTTATGCTTGAGCTTAACGATTTCAGGCAAGTTAGCCAGGTCGCCCTCCATAGAGAACACAGCGTCAACAACGATGAGCTTGATAGCCTCCTCAGGGAGCTTAGAGAGCACGCGCTCCAAATCTTCCATATCGTTGTGCTTGTAGTGAAGCTGGGTAGCGAATGAGAGGCGGCGGCCATCTACGATACTTGCGTGGTCGCGGTCATCGCAGATAATATAGTCGTTACGACCTACTACGCAAGCCAAAACACCCTGGTTTACAGAGAATCCTGTAGAGAAACACAAAGTTTCATCCTTGCCCATAAACTCAGCAAGCTCCTTTTCGAGCTGCACGTGCAAATCGAGCGTACCATTGAGGAAACGACTTCCTGCACAACCAGAACCATACTTGTCGAGCGCAGCCTTTGCTGCATCAATAACACGCTGGTCGTTAGTCAAACCCTGATAAGCATTAGAACCGAACATCAGGATTTTATGACCATCGATGTCGGTTACTTCTGTCATCTGCTTACTTGTGATCTCGCGGAAATATGGATACACACCGGCAGCCATATACTTCTGAGGTTCACGATAATTCTTGTATCTTTCTTGTAATTGTCCCATTATTAAGAGGTGTACTTTATTTTCTTTTTTATACTTTTCTAACTTTCAGGGTGCAAAGATACAAAAAAGAACTCAATAAACGGCTTTTTTTATAAGAAAGTTTACTTTTATAGTTTTTTTAATCGATATTTCTTGTTATTTTGGGTATTTTTATTACTTTTGCAGCCTAAATTTTACAAACTCTTGACTATATAATGAAGAAAAAGATACTTTTCATCATGAATCCGATTTCAGGAACAGCCAGCAAGGCGGCAGTTCCCAGTCTGATAGATTCTGTTTTGGACAAAGAGCTTTTTGAGTACGAGATAAGAATGACTGAAAGAGCTGGGCACGCTTCGGAAATTGCTACCGAAGCGAAGAACAACCATGTAGATGTGGTTGTGGCGGTTGGTGGCGACGGAACCGTCAACGAGGTGGCCCGCTCACTGGTTCACTCCGATACTGCCCTCGGCATTCTGCCTTGCGGTTCGGGCAACGGACTGGCAAGACATCTGCTGCTCCCGATGAACCTGAAGAAATGCATAGAGGTCATCAACCAATGCCAGATTAGAGATCTGGATTATGGTGTCATCAACGACCACCCGTTCTTCTGCACTTGCGGCATGGGCTTTGACGCTTTCGTCAGCATGAAGTTTGCCGAGAGCGGCAAGCGTGGTCCTATCACTTATGCGGAAAATATCCTGCGCGAGGGATTGAAGTATAAGCCTGAGACTTACACGCTGGAGGACGAGACGGGCACCAAGCAGTATAAGGCGTTCCTCATTTCCTGTGCCAACGCATCTCAGTATGGCAACAATGCCTATATTGCCCCTCAAGCATCCATGAGCGACGGTTTGATGGATGTCGTCATCATGGAACCATTCGATGTAATCGAGGCGCCTCAGGTAAGTTTCGACATGTTCAACAAGACGTTGGACAAGAATTCGAAGATCAAGTCGTTCCGCTGCAAGAAGCTCCATATCACCCGCAGTCAGCCAGGCGTAATCCATTATGATGGCGACCCTGTGATGACGGGTGCAGAGATTGATGTTCACCTGGAAGAAAAGGGAATCAAGATGCTGGTGAACCCGTTTGCCAACAAGAACGACCGCAAGCCGAACATGATTCAGTCTGCCTTTGCCGATTTCTTCAACGACTTCAATGCCGTGCGCGATGATATTCATAAAGACATCCAGCGCCAGAGCAAAAGAGTAGAAGCTATCAGCAAACTGGTACAGAAGAAGCTGAACCTTTGAGGGAATGTTGAGTGTTGAATGTTGAGTGTTGAATTTAGAGGGAGTGTTCATTCAACATTCAACACTCCTAGAAAAGGTAAAATTCTTCCGTTATTTTCCTATACCATTCCGAGCGGTTTCCCTGCGAATCCATCATCGTTTCAACATGCTCTTCATAAGGCAAAATGCGATGCTTGGCAAAACTCAACATAAAGCGCTTTGGCTGCTTGCGCTCTACCGTCTTTACACCACACTTCCGTATAATATAAAAACCTAATATACAAGACTCTGCAACAAACTGCTCCACTACTTCTACGGGAACAATTGCAGAGAAAATACCGTCATCAGAAAGCAGCCGTTTTACACCCGCAAACAAATCGCAGAACGGAAGACTGTCCGTATGTCTCGCCATCGTCCTCTTACTGTCCGGATTTTTCAAGCTATCTACAAAGAACGGAGGATTGCTCACTATCGCATCAAAAACACCGGCAGCCTTCAAACCTTCAGCAGTCTCCAAAGCCTCAGCAGTCTCCAAAGCCTCAGCAGTTTTCGAAACACCGGCTCCCCCGAAATCCTGCAGTCTGCAGCATTCTATTTCCACCCTGTCGCGAAACGGACTTGCCATCACATTCTCCCTCGCCTGTCCGCAGGCATCAGCATCCATATCAATCCCTACGACCTCAGCCTCAGGAAAACGCTGCGCCATCATGAGCGAAATCAGTCCCGTTCCGGAACCAATGTCCAGAATCCGCCTGCCACCTTGCGCCCATGCACCCAGCAAAAACGCCGTCAGTTCCCACTTTCATGGCACAACGGTCTTGCTCTATCCCAAACTGTTTAAATCGAAAATTACCCATAAATTCTTCTGTCTCTTTACAGAAGAAAACGAATGCGCCGCCGATTTATTTTATCGCAAGCAGCAGAAATTGCCACTTCCACCTGCAAAAGCAGCTACTTACATCTATAAAAACGGGTACTAATATATAGAAAAAGCAATTTTATTATTAAATAATCTATCATCTTCCACGATATTTCATAAAAAATGAGTACCTTTGCACGGAAAATAGAAATCATAACAAAATGGATAATAGAAGAACAAGTACCCGAATACAAATGATTGCAGATTACGAGGGCGACCCGAAAACCCTGATCGAAGACCAGGAAGAAGGCTTGTACCCTACCCTCTGCATGCGAGATATTGTAGTTTTCCCAACCAACATGACCCCTATCGTTGTGGGCAGAAAGGAAAGTCTGAATCTCGTCCGGATGCTGGAAAAGAAACCAGACACCATATTCTGCGTATTCTGCCAGAAGAACAAAGATACAGAATCGCCTTACGAAGAAGACCTCTACCCTGTAGGTGTCTTCGCCAAACTCATCAAGGTGATCAAGATGCCTGGCACAGAGCAGATGAGCATCATCATCCAGGGTCTGGGCAGATGTCAGATGAAACATCTCGTTCAAAAAGAGCCTTACACAGTAATTGACGTAAAAAGTCTTCCGGAGAAATGGCCTGACGAGAACAACGATGAACTCTTCAGAATGCTCTACGAGAACTTCCATTACGAAGCGACAGACTATATCAAATCAAACGCCAACTATACTGATGAGCCATCCAGCCATCAACGAACTCTCGAGCATTCACATGCAGTGCAACTTCATGTGCTCCCTCCTCCCTTTCTCCATCGAGGATAAAATCAAGATGCTGAAAGAGGAAAATCTCAGCGAGCGCATCATGATTGCCATCAGATCCCTGAACAAGGTGCGCCATCTGCTACGCATCCAGACAGAGATTGAGAACAAAACCCACTACGACCTCGATGAACAGCAGAAGGAATACTTCCTCAAGCAGCAGATTAAGAACATCAGGGAAGAACTGGGAGAAGGCAACGCCAGTCCGGAGAAGAAGGAGATTCTGGAGAAGGCGAAAAAGAAGAACTGGAGCGAAGAGACAGCCAAAATCTTCAAGAAAGAAATTGCCAAGCTCGACACCCTGAACCCGCAGAGTCCTGACTATTCGATACAGATAGGATTCCTGCAGACCATGGTAGATTTGCCTTGGAACTCCTACACCCAGGACGACCTCAGTCTGACCCGTGCCAAGCGCATTCTGAACCACGACCACTACGGCATGGAGAATGTGAAGGAGCGCATCCTGGAATTCCTCGCCGTAAGAGCACTGAACGGCGGCGGCAAGAGTCCTATCCTCTGCCTCTACGGTCCTCCGGGCGTAGGAAAGACCAGTCTAGCAAGAGCATCGCAGCAGCCATGAAGCGCAAGTATGTACGCATGTCGCTGGGCGGTCTGCACGATGAAGCCGAAATCCGCGGTCACCGCCGCACCTATGTGGGAGCCATGCCGGGCCGCATCATCAAGAACATGCTGAAGGCAGGCAGCAGCAATCCGGTCTTCATCCTCGACGAGATTGACAAGGTGGCGCAGAGCAATTTCAACGGTGACCCTGCATCAGCCTGCTCGAAGTGCTGGACCCGGAACAGAACAATGCCTTCCACGACAACTATCTCGATATGGATTACGACCTCTCCAAGGTGCTCTTCATCGCCACCGCCAATGACCTGAGCGTCATTCCGCGTCCGCTCCTCGACCGTATGGAGCTGATAGAAGTAGGCGGCTACATCACCGAAGAGAAGACAGAGATTGCCAAGCGCCACCTCGTACCGGAAGAGCTGGAAAGCACCGGACTCGACAAGGTTTCGCCGAAGGTAAGCTTCAACAAGAATGCCCTCGAGTTCATCATCGAGCACTACACCCGGGAGAGCGGCGTAAGACAGCTGAAGAAGCAGATTGACAAGAGTCTGCGCAAGATGGCTTACAAACTGGCCTGCGACCAGGAGCTGAAGAACTACACCATCACCCCTGCCGAAGTAAAAGACCTGCTGGGCAATCCGCCGTTCAACCGCGACATCTACCAGGGCAACGACTATGCAGGAGTGGTAACCGGACTTGCCTGGACCTCAGTAGGTGGCGAAATCCTCTACATCGAAACCTCGCTCAGCAAGGGCAAGGCAGGCAAGCTCACCCTGACCGGAAACCTGGGCGACGTGATGAAGGAATCAGCATCATCGCACTGGAATACGTCAAGTCGCACATCGACCTGCTGCAGGTAGACTACCGCATCTTCGAGCAGTGGAACATCCACATCCACGTGCCTGAGGGAGCCACCCCGAAAGACGGTCCTTCTGCCGGAATCACCATCGCCACCAGCATCGCCTCAGCCATCACCCAGCGCAAGGTGCGTGCCAACACAGCCATGACCGGCGAGATAACCCTCCGCGGAAAAGTGCTCCCGGTAGGCGGAATCAAGGAGAAGATTCTGGCAGCCAAGCGGGCAGGAATCAAGCACATCGTGATGTGCAGGGAGAACCAGAAGAACGTAGAGGAAATACCGGAGAAATATCTCAAGGGCGTAGACTTCCACTATGTAGAGAACGTGGCTGACGTCTGGCAGTTCGCGCTGACCGACGAGAAGGTGAAAAACCCTACAGACTTCAGCATTGAGGAAAATGATAAAAAAGAATAGAAATGAAATTTGAATTACAAGTAACAGATAAAGCGAGCGATGCGCGTACAGGCATCATCACCACCGACCACGGACAGATCAAGACCCCAATCTTCATGCCCGTAGGAACCGTAGGAAGCGTGAAGGGCGTCCACTTCGAGGAACTCAAGAAGCAGGTCATGGCACAGATTATCCTCGGAAACACCTATCACCTCTACCTGCGCCCAGGTCTTGACGTCATCAGGGCAGCAGGCGGATTGCACAAGTTCAACGGCTGGGACCGTCCTATCCTCACCGACAGCGGCGGCTTCCAGGTCTTCTCGCTCACCGGCATCCGCAAGCTCAAGGAAGAAGGCTGCGAGTTCCGCTCCCACATCGACGGCAGCAAACACTTCTTCACACCGGAGAATGTGATGGACACCGAGCGCATCATCGGAGCCGACATCATGATGGCCTTCGATGAATGTCCACCGGGACAGAGCGATTACCAGTACGCCAAGAACAGCCTCATGCTCACCCAGCGCTGGCTAGACCGCTGCATCAAGCGGTTCAACGAAACCGAGCCCCTCTACGGCTATCAGCAGAGCCTCTTCCCTATCGTTCAGGGCTGCACCTTCCCGGACCTGCGCCGCGAAGCAGCCAAATACATTGCCGACAAGGGAGCCGACGGAAATGCCATCGGCGGACTTGCCGTAGGAGAACCTACCGAGGTGATGTATGAGATGATAGAAGTTGTGAACGAAATCCTGCCGAAAGACAAGCCGAGATATCTGATGGGCGTAGGAACCCCGCAGAACATCCTCGAAGCCATCGAGCGCGGCGTAGACATGTTCGACTGCGTAATGCCGACCCGCAACGGCCGCAACGCCATGCTCTTCACCTATCAGGGCACGATGAACATGCGCAACAAGAAGTGGGAGAAAGACTTCAGTCCGGTAGATCCAGACGGCTGCGACATCGACCTCGTAACCACGAAGGCCTACCTCCACCACCTCTTCAAGGCCCAGGAGCTGCTGGCGATGCAGATAGCCAGCATCCACAACCTCTCTTTCTATCTGCGCCTCGTGACCGATGCCCGCCATCATATCGAGCAGGGCGATTTCGTGGCATGGAAGAATTCCATCATCGACCAGCTTGGCCGAAGAATTTAAGTAAGCAAGCATCATGAAAGATTTTAAGAAAATAAGAAAACACCGCCGGCTCTACCGCACCGGCCGATGGGCTTCCCGCAAGTTCGGGTGGCTCATCAGGGCTGTGCGCTGGCTGGCTCACAAGCTCCGGTTCCTGCGCATCTTCAGGTTACTCAACCCGTTCAGGTACATCAAGAAGCTCGACTGGTACATTATCAAGAAGTTTCTGGGCTACTATTTCTTCTCCATCGCCCTGATCATCTCCATCGCCATCGCCCTGATCATCTCCATCGCCATCGTCTTCGACTTCAACGAGAACCTGTCAAAATTCACAGAGCACCATGCACCGGCGCGCGCAATCATCTTCGATTACTACGCCAACTTCGTGCCCTATTTTGCCAACCTCTTCAGTGCGCTGTTCGTGTTCGTGGCGGTCATTCTCTTCACCACCAAGCTGGCAAGCAATTCCGAAATCATCGCCATCCTGCGTCGGGAGTATCCTTCAAGCGTCTCCTTCGCCCATACATGATTACCTGCGTGCTGCTCTCAGCCCTCTCCTTCGGGCTCTCAGCTACGTCATTCCCCACGGAACCGTCATCAGGCAGAACTTCGAGACGATGTACAAGAACAAGAAGAAGAATACCAGTGCCGAGAATGTACAGCTGCAGGTAGACAAGGGAGTGATTGCCTATATGCAGCATTACGACAACAGCATGAAACGCGGCTACGGATTCTGTCTCGACAAGTTCCAGGACAAGAAACTCGTAAGCCACCTTACAGCGATGGACATCCAGTACGACACCATTTCCGACAGCAAGTATCACTGGAAACTGAGCAACTGGAAAATCCGCAAGCTCCAGGGCATGAAGGAGCATATTACGAGCGGAGCGCAGAAGGACACCATCATCATGATGGAACCTACCGACCTGGTCTATTCCAAGGGTCAGCAGGAAACCTTCACCAGTCCTGAGCTCCGCGATTACATCTCCAAGCAGATTAACCGCGGTTCGGGCAACGTAGTGCAGTACGAGGTAGAATACCACAAGCGCATCGCCTCTTCCTTTGCCTCGTTCATCCTCACCATCATCGGTGTCTCCCTCTCAGCACGCAAGCGCAAGGGCGGCATGGGAGCAGCATTGGGCGTAGGACTTGCGCTGAGTTTCGGCTACATCATGCTGCAGACGGTTTCTGCCACCTTCGCCATCCAGGCCAATTTCCCGTCTGTTCTGGCAGCGTGGCTTCCAAACTTCCTCTTCGCCATCGTAGCTACTTCTGCTACCGCAAGGCACCGAGGTAATTATCAATTAATAATTAAGAGTTTATAGTTTATAGCAGCCGTGCCCCCTATAAACTATAAACCGTAAACTATAAACTATAGAAAGAATGTATTTCGACGAATTAGATTTAAACGACAACGTGCTCGACGCATTATACGACATGCGCTTCGACACATGCACTCCTGTACAGGAAAAGTGCATTCCAGAGATATTAGAAGGTCACGATGTCTTGGGCGTAGCCAGACCGGAACCGGCAAAACCGCAGCCTATCTGCTGCCAGTATTGAGCAAGCTCGATGACGGCGGTTATCCGAAAGACGCCATCAACTGCGTCATCATGTCACCAACCCGCGAGCTCGCCCAGCAGATAGACCAGGCGATGCAAGGCTTCGGCTATTACCTGCAGGGCGTGAGCAGCGTAGCCGTATACGGCGGCAACGACGGCAACCGTTACGATCAGGAGTTGCGCAGCCTCCGCATGGGCGCCGATGTAGTCATCGCCACCCCGGGGCGCCTCATCTCCCATATCTCTCTGGGCAATGTAGACCTCAGCAAGGTAAGCTTCTTCATCCTCGACGAGGCCGACCGCATGCTCGACATGGGTTTCTCAGAAGACATCAAGACCATCGCGTCAAAACTGCCAAAGACCTGCCAGACCATCATGTTCTCGCAACCATGCCTGAGAAGATAGAAGAACTGGCTAAGACCCTGCTCAAGAATCCGGTAGAAATCAAACTTGCCGTCAGCAAGCCAGCCGAGAAAATCAAGCAGGAAGCATACGTATGCTACGAAACCCAGAAGATGACCATCATCAAGTACATCTTCAAGGCAGGCGACCTGAAGCGCGTCATCGTCTTCAGCGGCAGCAAATTCAAGGTGAAGCAACTCGCAGCTTCCCTCCAGCAGATTGGAGTAAACTGCGGAGCCATGCACAGCGACCTGGAACAGGCTGAGCGCGATGATGTGATGTTCAAGTTCAAGAGCGGACAGTATGATGTTCTCGTAGCTACCGACATTGTGGCGCGCGGAATCGACATCGACGATATTGAGATGGTCATCAATTACGATGTTCCTCACGATACAGAAGATTACGTTCACCGCATCGGCCGTACAGCCCGTGCCAACCGCGATGGTAGAGCCATCACCTTCGTAAGCGAAGAAGACCAGTACTGGTTCCAGCAGATAGAGAAATTCCTGGAGAAGGTGGTAGACAAGATGCCTCTCCCTGAGGGATGCGGCGAAGGTCCTGAATACATCAAGCTCAACAAGCCGAAGAAGAAAGGTGCAAACGGAAGAAACAACAGACGCGGTAACGGCAGAAACGGAGAGGGCGGAAAGAACAGCGCCAAGAACCGCCGACAGAAAGACCGCGACCAGACTTCTCACAAGCGCAAGCCAAACAAGCCAAACGAGCGTCAGGAAAAAGCACCACGCAACAACGAGCAGCAGCCTCAGCAGGGTAACAGGCAGCAGAACGCAAAGCAGCAGCCACAGCAGGGCAACAGGCAGCAGAACGCAAAGCAGCAGAACAGAAAGCCAGCCCAGCCAGGCGAGCAGCCAAAGAACAGCAACAGCCAGAAGCGCCGCAATAACAGCAATAACAGCAACCAGCAGCGCCCAGGCACCGAGAACAATGTTCGCCCAGGCAGCAACGGCCGTGGCAGAGGCGTAGCCCAGAAAAAGGGCGACAAGCCAGCTGCACGCAAGCACACCCCTATCGTAAATCCACAGAAGCAAGAAAACGCTGTGAAGAAATTCATCAAGCGCATCTTCGGATTCAAGAAATAGGTAAATAACTGAACTTTCGCATATCAGGAAGTTAAAGGAGTTAAGGAAGTTAAGGAGTTAAGACGTATGTCTTGCTGCTTAAAAACAACGCCAAAAAGACTGTTGTCTTAACTCCTCAGCGACCGTAGGGAGCGATAACTCCTTTAACTCCTTTAACTTCTGAGCTTGCGAAACTTGAATA
>ENA-OQER01001542-OQER01001542.1-human-gut-metagenome-genome-assembly--contig:-NODE-1542-length-10832-cov-2.177674_pt1 | contig 10832 bp, 10 predicted proteins | sample MGYA00242797_ERZ504639 | MGnify/ENA primary metagenome ERZ504639 (study PRJEB26092, sample SAMD00036306) | human gut metagenome | host: Homo sapiens | study: EMG produced TPA metagenomics assembly of...
CAATCGTGATGCCGATCTTTCATGAAATAATCCCCATCAATATGAATACTCTGAAGCTGGAAGTCAGCCGCTCAAACCATTGATAGCTGATTACGAAAGATCGTATGCGTGTTGATGTAGTAGTCGCTTTCTTTGTACGGGTAAACCGTCTGTAGAAGGCATCGCCACTGCGGCGCAGACGTTGGGGCAACGCACGCTATCACCAGAAGACTTACGTATGTTGGTTGAAGATAAATTTGTCGATGCCCTCCGTGCAACAGCTGCACAAATGACCATGCATGAGTTACAGGATACCCGCGAGAACTTCGTGCAGGGAGTACAAAATACTGTCGCAGAAGACCTGTCGAAAAACGGTCTTGAGCTGGAAAGCGTTTCACTTACCAACTTTAACCAGACCTCGAAAGAACATTTCAATCCGAACAATGCCTTTGACGCCGAAGGTTTAACCAAACTGACTCAGGAGACGGAGCGCCGTCGTCGCGAACGTAACGAAGTTGAACAGGATGTAGAAGTTGCGGTGCGTGAGAAAACCGTGATGCACTTTCGCGCAAGTTGGAGATTGAACAACAAGAAGCGTTTATGACGCTTGAGCAGGAGCAGCAGGTTAAAACCCGTACTGCCGAACAGAATGCACGTATTGCGGCTTTTGAAGCTGAACGTCGTCGTGAAGCAGAGCAGACGCGAATTCTGGCTGAACGACAAATTCAGGAAACGGAGATCGAGCGCGAGCAGGCCGTCCGCTCAAGAAAGGTTGAGGCTGAACGTGAAGTTCGTATTAAAGAGATCGAACAACAGCAGGTCACCGAAATCGCCAACCAGACGAAATCGATCGCTATTGCCGCCAAATCGGAACAACAGTCCCAGGCAGAAGCGCGTGCTAACCTTGCACTCGCAGAAGCAGTAAGTGCGCAACAAAACGTAGAAACCACTCGCCAGACCGCAGAAGCCGATCGTGCTAAACAAGTTGCCCTAATCGCTGCCGCGCAGGATGCAGAAACCAAAGCGGTTGAACTGACCGTGCGGGCGAAAGCAGAAAAAGAAGCCGCAGAGATGCAGGCGGCGGCTATCGTTGAGTTAGCCGAAGCTACACGTAAAAAGGGTCTGGCGGAAGCAGAAGCACAACGTGCGCTGAACGATGCTATCAACGTACTTTCTGATGAACAAACCAGCCTTAAATTCAAACTGGCCTTGTTGCAGGCGCTACCTGCGGTAATAGAAAAATCCGTTGAGCCGATGAAATCTATTGACGGTATCAAGATTATTCAGGTCGATGGTCTGAATCGTGGCAGCGCTGCGGGTGATGCAAACACGGGTAATGTGGGGGGCGGAAACCTGGCGGAACAAGCATTATCAGCCGCTCTCTCTTACCGCACACAGGCACCGCTGATTGACTCCTTGCTCAATGAAATTGGCGTTTCAGGCGGCTCACTGGCGGCATTGACTTCACCCTTAACCTCAACAACTCCCGTCGCCGAAAACGTAGAATAAATTCAGCTATGAACGTCCCTGCACAAAAAGCCGGGGATTTTTTATATCTGCGTTCCGCTAAAAACTGCAAATGATCAGGTCGTTGCAACGTTTTGCGTGACCGCTCGGGGAAGGCAAAACTGCCTCTGGGAAAGCGTTGCGCGAGGTCCGGCGCTCATCAACAATCGGGGAGTCAGCAAAGGGCTGAAACGGGAAAGCCCCTCCCGAGGAAGGGGCCTTACAGAAGGAAAGGGTTATGATGAAGTTCGTCATCATACTGGTTGTGTTGTTACTGTTAAGTTTCCCGACTTACTAACAACTGATCAGAGGGGGGAGAAATCCTCCCTTACCCTTGTTCCTTTACTTTAGGTTGAAAAAACAACAGCGTCAATAGGCCTGCCTGCTACGAAGCGAGATCTGTGAACCGCTTTCCGGTTAGCCTTTTTTATCCTGTTGGATCTTCTTGATGATGTTAGTGGTCGAGCAACCGTCTTCGAAGTTGAGCACCAGCACTTCGCCGCCGTTGGCCCAGACTTCTTTACTCCCGGCAATTTCTTCTGGTTTATAGTCGCCGCCTTTCACCAGCAGATCTGGCAGGATCCCGGCGATCAGACGCTGCGGCGTGTCTTCTTCAAACGACACTACCCAGTCGACCGCTTCCAGTGCGCCCAGCACAATCATACGCTGCTCGAGTGGGTTTACCGGGCGGGAATCCCCTTTCAGCCGTTTGGTGGAGGCATCGCTGTTCACAGCGACAATCAGACGGTCACCCAGTTTGCGAGCATTTGCCAGATAGGAGACGTGCCCGGCGTGCAGGATGTCAAAGACACCGTTGGTCATTACCACCTTTTCGCCGCGTTTACGCGCTGCCGCTACAGCAAGCTTCAGTTCCTCTTCGGTCATCACACCAAAGCCGGTATCTGCGCGCCCACGCACTGCATTTTCCAGCTCGATCGGCGAAACCGTGGAGGTTCCCAGTTTGCCGACCACCACGCCAGCCGCCGCATTGGCAAAGAAGCAGGCTTCTTCCAGCGAATTACCCGCTGCCAGCGTTGCCGCCAGGACGCCAATCACCGTGTCGCCCGCACCGGTAACGTCATACACTTCCTGCGCCTGGGTTGGCATATGCAGCGGCGCTTTACCCGGTTGCAGCAGCGACATACCCTGTTCGGAACGGGTCACTAACAGAGCCGAGAGTTCGTAATCGGCAATCAGTTTCATGCCGCGCTCAACAATCTCTTCTTCGGTCTTACATTTACCGACAACAGCTTCAAATTCCGAGAGATTCGGCGTTAACAGCGTAGCGCCGCGGTAGCGCTCAAAATCGGTACCTTTTGGATCAATCAGCACCGGAACGCCCGCTTTACGCGCCAGTTGGATCATCTGCTGTACGCTTGCCAGCGCACCTTTGGCGTAGTCAGAAAGCACCAGCGCGCCAATCGAACTCAGCGCCTGATTAATCCGCTCGTGCAGCGGCTGCGGATCAACACCTTCGAAACCTTCTTCAAAATCCAGGCGGATCAGCTGTTGGTTGCGGGAAAGTACCCGTAATTTGGTGATAGTCGGATGCGTCGGTACAGAAACGAAGTCGCATTTGACGTTGACGTCGGCCAGAGATTTACTCAGCGCACGCGCCGCATCGTCAATGCCCGTCAGCCCGACCAGGCGAGCATTGGCACCGAGAGAAGCGATGTTCATTGCCACGTTAGCCGCGCCGCCCGGACGTTCTTCGATGGTATTGACTTTAACCACGGGCACCGGCGCTTCCGGCGAGATACGGCTGGTGGGACCGTACCAGTAACGATCCAGCATCACATCACCAACCACCATCACTCCTGCACGTTCAAACTCTGGCAGCGTTACTTTCATTCCTGTCTCCTGAGAGATTCAAAATTTGCGCGCGATAATACCATACTTCATTCTTCCACCAGCCACTTCTGCCAGCTTGCCCGCACCAGTTCACGCTCTGCGGTGAAGCAATCCTCCGGCACATGGCCCGGCAATTCCTGTAATGCCAGATGATGAAGTTCATCGCGCAGCGTAGTATAAGCACGGGTCAGCGCCATCGCTTCCTGCTCTTCCATAATGTCGTTTTGCGCCAGTAGTTCCAGAATGCGCACGTTGTCTGACCAGCGCGTTAACTTCGGTTTTTCATGAGCGTAGCGCAACACCAGATATTGGGTAATAAATTCGATATCGGTAATTCCGCCTTCATCAGCTTTGATATCAAAGCGATCGCGATGTTTATTGCCGAGATGAGCGCGCATTTTCTCGCGCATTTCCCGCACTTCCGTTTGCAGAGTTTTACCTTCACGCGGCAGCGTCATAATCTCGCGACGCACCGCGTCAAAGTGCGCGGTGAGCTGCGGATCGCCGTACACTACCCGCGCACGCACCAGCGCCTGATGTTCCCACGTCCAGGCCTCGTTTTTCTGATAATCGGCAAATGCTTCTGCGGATGTCACCAGCATTCCCGCGGCCCCGGACGGGCGTAGCCGTGCATCCACTTCATACAAAATGCCGGAAGAGGTACGCGTACTGAACAGATGCATAATGCGTTGCGCCAGACGCAGATAAAACTGTCGCCCGTCGATTTCCCGCTCGCCGTCAGTCATCGCATCCATTGGGCAATCATGGAGGAAGATCAGGTCAAGATCGGAACTGTAGCCTAACTCCCAGCCGCCCAGCTTGCCGTAGCCGACCACCGCAAAACCACGGCCTTCGCGATCGTTGAGGTGATTTGGCTTACCGTAGCGGGCCACCATTTGAACCCACGCCTGCTGAACGACGGCATCTATCATAGCCTCTGCCAGCCAGGTTAAGTGATCGCTCACTTTCATCACCGGTAGCGTACCAGCGATATCCGCTGCGGCGATGCGTAACAGCTGCGCCTGTTTGAACTGACGCAGCGCCTCAAGCTGTTGCTCTTCGTCATCTTCCGGCACGCGCAGCAAATACTGGCGCAACTCATCGCGGTAGGCATCGGTCGCCGTCGGCTGGTAAAGGGTGTTTGGATCGAGCAATTCATCCAGCAATAATGGATAACGCGCCAGTTGGCTGGCAATCATCGGCGACGCGGCACACAGAGAAATCAAATGTTTAAGCGCCGCGGGGAATTCACTGAGCAATTCTAAATAGGTGGTGCGGGTAACAATCCCCACCAGCAAGGCGGTAATGCGCGACAGCGTAACGGCAGCGTCTTCACGCGCACAGACATCACTTAGCAGATGCGGCATCAGATGGTCGAGCACCTGACGTCCTCGCGGCCCGATGGTGCGCTTATCCAGCTCTTTGCGGAAATCGGCAATCAGCGTTAGCACCTGTTTGCGATCATCCTCGCTAAGATGCGCCAGCACTGGCGTAGTGTCATCTTCCTGCAACGCATCCTGCCACAGCTCACGCCACTGTTCCGACAGCGACTCTTCCTGAGTTTCACTTTCGTCGTCGCCAATCAATTCATTAAACACCCGGCGCACATTGGTCATATGTGCGGTCAGCGCCCCGGTCAGTTGCGGCCAGTCAGCAAAGTCCATCGCCCACGCCAGCCGCGCACGGTTAAGCTCATCAGAAGGAAGCGTCTGGGTTTGTTCGTCGTTAATGCTTTGCAGCAGGTTTTCCAGACGCCGCAGGAACAGATACGCCACTCGCAATTGTTCAGCATCGTTTTCAGAAAGCAGATGCAGCGCGGCAATGACGCTGAGCGTTGGCAGTAAAGAGCGCGACTGCAGCGACGGTTCGCGCCCACCGCGAATGAGCTGGAACACCTGAACGATAAATTCAATTTCGCGAATGCCGCCTGCGCCGAGTTTGATATTGTCGGTCAAACCACGTCGACGCACTTCACGGGCAATCATCCCTTTCATGTTGCGCAGCGACTGAATCACGCTGAAATCGATGTAACGACGGAAAACAAACGGGCGCAGCATCGCACGCAACTCGTTAGCATAGACGCCTTCGCTATCGCCCATAATCCGCGCCTTGACCATCGCGTAACGCTCCCAGTCGCGCCCCTGCTCCTGGTAATAATCCTCCAACGCGGCAAAGCTCAGCACCAGCGGGCCACTTTCGCCAAACGGACGCAGCCGCATATCCACGCGATAGACGAAGCCATCCTGCGTTGGTTGATCCAACACTTTAATCAGCCGCTGCCCCATGCGGGTAAAAAACTGCGCGTTATCCAGTTCCCGGCGTCCGCCCTGCGTACAACCATGTTCCGGCCAGGCAAAAATCAGATCGATATCTGAGGAGAAATTCAGTTCCCCACCGCCCAGCTTACCCATGCCTAAAATCAGCAGCGGTTGCGCTTCGCCTGCGCATTGCACGGCGTTCCCCACTCGCGCAGCAAGCGTCATACAGCCAGTCACGCGCGGCGACAATCAGCGTCTCCGCCAGATGGCTGAGCTGCTGCAATATGCTCTCTTCAGTAACCAAGCCAGCGTTTGCGCCCAGGCGATGCGCACCATAATGCGCCGCCGGAATAGCCGCAGCTCGCGCATTAACCCGGCTTCGTCACTCACATTGCTGAGCGCCTCCTGCAACCATGCCGCGTAATGCTGCCATTCATCAGCCTGCGGCGATTGGCTTTCCAGTTCCGTCAGCCACTCTGGATGCGCAATCACGCTGTCCTGCACAAAATCACTGAAAGTAAGTACTGACTTCGCCTGTGCGCTAAGTGATTTCTCGGCTAAAGGCTCTGGCAGCCGCTCAACAACGGTCTGCCAGTACTGCTGTAACGGTGAAGAGAGCGGCTTCATAAGCGATTTTATCCTTGCCTGATTAACGTTTTCCGCTGTGCAACCAGAACGGTTCCTGATTGTTTGCCTCATTACGGAATGTTCAATTTCAATGCGTTGCCCGGTCGCAATAGCGTGACGCAGCCCCTGCCAGTTCTCCAGCCAGGCTTGCGCGACGACAGGATCATAGTAACCCGCCAGCAACAGTATTGAGTCAATATCACGCGTCAGACGTGGCAACTGGTCACGGTAGCGATCGCCCAACGGCTGGCAGAAAACGCTTTTCAGTTCAGCGGCATGGCGGGAAAGATGGATATCGGCAAAGCGTTTGAAGGAATCGCTCATTTTACTCTGCGCTTTGGCATCTAAAAACGGCTGCCAGGCTTTGCTTACCAACCATTCGGTCAACGCCAGCTTTGCCATTGCCGTTTCGGTAGAGTAGACCGCCGTCACGGCAGAAACCGCAGAAGCGATGGTCGCTTCGCATTGAGTCAGCAAATCACGTAAGTGAGTGCTCGCTTTACGCGGCACAATGCCACCGAACAGCATCAGTGCATGGCGAACAAGGCCAATGGCTGCCAGCACCTGCTCTTTCGCCGCATCGTTGCCGCTACCCACAGTTCTTCATGATACTGCCATTGCGCTAACGCCAGCTCGAGCGCCGCTTCCAGCCCCTGTTCCACATCGGCTTTTGCCGCAACATGCAAAATGGTGGTCGGTTTGATTTCACGCGCCGGATTGCCCTGCGCCAGATGATAGCCACGCGCCGCTTTGCTCAGGCTGCCCTGGCGTAATCCGGTTTGCGATACCAGTTGGTTCGCCAGTTTCAGCACCGCGCGCGTGTCGCCGCTAAGCAGTTCCAGTTCCAGCTCACAGATAGGTTCAGCAAATTCCCCCGCTTTCACCTCCCCCTGATCGAGAGCGATTTCAATTCGGCTGTCATCGACCGCCACCAGCCATTTTTCGCGATAAAATCGGTGCTGAACAGCGGTTGTACGCGGGAAGCGAGATCGGCGGGCAATTCGCCGTTCGGCCAGACTTCCGTCGGTAACTGCGCCAGGTCGAGCGTCGGTTCGCTCAACGCCACGTTATATTCCGGGCGCTGGTGTAAGCCGCCTGTCACTCTTCCTGCAACTTTCATGGTCATCTCATAGCGACCGTTTTCGCCACGAATACGTAAGCCCATATCGTGCCCACGCAGCCAGTTATCCGGCGTTTCGTAGTAAATATTCAGTAACTGCACGGGGTCATGGTGCTCGCCGCCCAGCGTATTGAGATGGTCACGCAACGCCTCAACGGCACTGTGATTAACAATAAACTTTAATTCGATTTCCTGAGCCATGGCCTTTACTTATCGGTTATGTCACATAAGTGACGATGAACGGCGAACTTAATACGATCTTTTTTGTCAGTAGATAGTATTTTGCGCCAAATTGCCATGCAACGGGCAATTTGACGGGCGTAAAAGTTTGAAGCAGTGGCAAGACCTGACACAGAGGATTCCGATTGATGTCGAATGCTTTGCGTAGCGACACTGATGCCACTACTATCGTTCCACTTTCCATGACAATAACGACAGCCTGATGCCAAAATTACGCCTGATCGGATTAACTTTACTCGCACTTAGCGCCACTGCCGTCTCACACGCTGAAGAAACGCGCTATGTTTCTGATGAACTGAATACCTGGGTCCGTAGCGGTCCGGGAGATCATTATCGCCTCGTGGGCACGGTTAACGCCGGCGAGGAAGTGACCTTATTACAAACTGACGCCAACACCAATTATGCCCAGGTGAAAGACAGCTCTGGCCGTACCGCCTGGATCCCGTTGAAACAACTTAGCACTGAGCCAAGCCTGCGCTCCCGTGTGCCAGATCTGGAAAATCAGGTCAAAACCCTGACCGATAAACTCACCAATATCGATAACACCTGGAATCAGCGCACCGCAGAAATGCAGCAAAAAGTGGCGCAGAGCGACAGCGTGATCAACGGATTAAAAGAAGAAAATCAGAAATTGAAAAACGAGCTGATTGTCGCGCAGAAAAAGGTCGATGCCGCCAGCGTACAGTTGGATGACAAACAGCGCACCATCATCATGCAATGGTTTATGTATGGCGGTGGCGTGCTGGGGCTTGGCTTGCTGCTCGGTCTGGTACTGCCACACCTGATCCCAACGCGCAAACGCAAAGATCGCTGGATGAACTAAATCGCCTTCTTCGTTGCACTGTCTTATTATTAGGAATTGTGTATTTGACGAAGGGATGATGGCGTGAAGATTTATCTGGTCGGTGGTGCTGTTCGGGATGCATTGTTAGGGCTACCGGTCAAAGACAGAGATTGGGTGGTGGTCGGCAGTACGCCACAGGAGATGCTCGACGCGGGCTACCAGCAGGTAGGCCGCGATTTTCCTGTGTTTCTGCATCCGCAAACGCATGAAGAGTATGCGCTGGCACGTACCGAACGGAAATCCGGTTCCGGTTACACCGGTTTTACTTGCTATGCCGCACCGGATGTCACGCTGGAAGATGATCTTAAGCGTCGCGATCTGACCATTAATGCGCTGGCCCAGGACGATAACGGCGAGATTATCGACCCGTACAACGGTCTGGGCGATCTGCAAAATCGTCTGTTGCGCCATGTTTCCCCCGCTTTTGGCGAAGATCCGTTACGCGTTCTGCGCGTGGCGCGTTTTGCTGCGCGTTATGCCCACCTCGGTTTTCGTATTGCCGATGAAACTCTGACGCTGATGCGCGAGATGACCCATGCGGGTGAACTGGAACACCTGACGCCTGAACGGGTATGGAAAGAGACGGAAAGCGCCCTCACCACCCGCAATCCACAGGTGTTCTTCCAGGTACTGCGCGATTGTGGCGCACTGCGCGTTTTATTCCCGGAAATTGACGCACTGTTTGGCGTTCCGGCCCCTGCCAGGTGGCATCCGGAAATCGACACGGGTATTCATACCTTAATGACGCTCTCAATGGCGGCGATGCTGAGTCCGCAGGTCGATGTCCGTTTCGCAACTTTATGCCACGATCTCGGTAAAGGACTGACGCCGCCAGAACTTTGGCCGCGTCATCATGGTCACGGTCCGGCGGGTGTGAAATTAGTGGAACAACTCTGCCAGCGTCTGCGCGTGCCAAATGAAATTCGCGATTTAGCCAGACTGGTGGCTGAGTTTCACGATCTCATCCACACCTTCCCAATGCTGAACCCAAAACTATCGTCAAATTGTTTGATTCCATCGATGCCTGGCGTAAACCGCAGCGTGTCGAGCAACTGGCGCTGACCAGCGAGGCTGACGTGCGCGGCAGAACCGGTTTTGAATCAGCGGACTACCCGCAAGGCCGTTGGTTGCGCGAAGCCTGGGAAGTGGCGCAGTCAGTGCCGACAAAAGCGGTCGTTGAAGCGGGATTTAAAGGTGTGGAGATTCGCGAGGAGCTGACCCGACGGCGGATTGCGGCGGTAGCCAGTTGGAAGGAACAACGTTGCCCAAAGCCTGACTGAGTATAAACTAAACGTTAACACGAACCATCCCTCGCCCTTCGGGGAGAGGGTTAGGGTGAGGGGAACAGACCAGCACCGGTGCGAACAATCACCCCCACCCCGGCCCTCTCCCTACAGAGCGAGGGAGAAAACCAGGCCTGCTCCCGAACCTTTTCTCAATCAAAAGAACACGACGTACACCGCAGCCGCCACAATAAAGCGATAAATGGCGAACGGGATAAACGAAATGCGCTTAATCAATTGCAGGAAGGTTTTAATCGCTATCAGCGCCACCACAAAAGCGGTGATAAACCCAACGGCAAACATCGGGATATCGCCGGTTGTCAGGAAGCCCCAGCTTTTGTAGAGATCGAGCGCCGTTGCGCCCATCATCATCGGTACCGCCAGCAGGAACGAGAACTCGGAAGCAGCGTAACGGCTCACGCCCATCAGCATCCCACCTGAAATGGTGGCCCCGGAACGGGAGAAACCAGGCCACAGCGCCAGACACTGGAAACAGCCAATCATAAACGCCTGACGATAGGTCATATCATCAAGACCCGGCGCACGCGGCTCTTTCGGCTTCAGGCATTCGGCGGCAATCAGCAACAAACCGCCAACGACCAGTGCATACATCACATTTATCGGGTTAAACAATGACTTAATCGTGTCGTGGAACAACAGCCCCAGTACCACCGCCGGAATCATCCCCAGCAAAATGTGGATCAGCGTTAAACGACCTTTGCTTTCTCCTTCGTGCTGCAACGGGCGGCCAAAGTGGATGCCAATCAGGCCAAACAGACGCCGCCAGAACATCACTACTACCGCCAGAATTGATCCTAACTGGATCACAACTTCAAAGGTTTTCGCCGTGTCGCCCTCGAACCCCAACAAGTGACCGACAATAATCATATGGCCCGTGCTGGATACCGGCAGAAATTCTGTCAATCCTTCGACCACACCCAATATTGCCGCTATCAGCAGCGAGTGCATATCGCTCATCAATAAACCCCTAAATTATTAAAATGTACCGCTTGTCCGAACTACTGCGTATGACCAGGTATAACCGTTTGGTTTAACAGCTGTAAAATTAATTATTTTCTTTCAGATTATTGCCACGCTCAATGATTACGCCAACATTCGCCGCC
>ENA-OQER01001543-OQER01001543.1-human-gut-metagenome-genome-assembly--contig:-NODE-1543-length-10830-cov-1.740633_pt1 | contig 10830 bp, 14 predicted proteins | sample MGYA00242797_ERZ504639 | MGnify/ENA primary metagenome ERZ504639 (study PRJEB26092, sample SAMD00036306) | human gut metagenome | host: Homo sapiens | study: EMG produced TPA metagenomics assembly of...
GTCGACGCTGCACCATCCTGCAGGCACTGATTTTTCTCGCAAAAATCCCTGTATTCATGCAGTGCCAAACGGAGAAGAAGTCAAGCGGCAGCTTCTGCATATTTACGATGCCAGAGGAAATGGTTTTGAGCATGCAGTGGAAATGACCGGAGCGGTCTATACTACTCTGGCACTTTTTCTGAAATCTTCTGCCAAAAAAGATACACAGCTGACATCCGCTACCTATGTCCAAAAGAGCATCGAATATATCAGCGCCAATTACTCCTACCCGATCACAGTGGAAGATATTGCCGCCTACGTCGGTTTAAGCCGCAGCCATCTGTTCCGTTCCTTTGAACTGGTGCTGCAGCAGTCCCCAAAAGAATACCTCACGGATTTTCGCATGAAACAGGCATGCTATCTGTTGGAACACTCAAATCTTTCGATCACCGCCATTGCAAATTCCGTCGGATTTGATAATGGGCTGTATTTTTCAAAAACCTTTCTAAGAAAAAAAGGGGCCTCTCCCAAAGCTTATCGCATAAAAATAAGAGGGACAGAATAATTTTTGCCCCTCTTTTCTTCTAATGCCACGGAAACGTAACATTCCATAAATATAAATAAATAAAATCCCTACAGGCACAAAATAACAGAACAGCGGTTTCATCCATGCCTTGATTTTTAAGCCTTTTCCCGCATTGGCCTCCTGCAGGAAATTGTTCCACCCCCATCCCCGGCGTGTACAGCAAAACAGCGCCAGTATCAGTGAGCCGAGCGGCATCGCATTGTTAGACACAATAAAATCCCACAAATCCAGCCATGCCGTGCCTTTTGCAAACGGCTGAAAACGAATCAGACTGTACCCCAGCGCCGTTGGCAATGCCACAAGAAACGTCCCAATCCCGCAGGCAATACATCCCACCGGACGTGACCAGCCCGTCAGTTCCCGGATCATGGCAAGCAGATTCTCACATACTCCAAATACCGTTGACATGGCAGCAAACACCATGAACAGGAAAAACAGCGCACCCCACCAGCGTCCGCCCTGCATATGGTTAAACACACTCGCCATCGTATCAAACAAAAGGCTTGGTCCCGCAGTCACTTCAAGATTATAGGTATCGCAGGCAGGAAACATAATCATGCCTGCAACAACTGCTACAAACGTATCTAAAACAATGATATTTACGGATTCTCCCAAAAGGGAACGCTCTTTCCCGATGTAGCTTCCAAAGATCGCCATGCCACCCATACCGACCGACAACGTGAAAAACGCCTGATTCATTGCTTTTACAATCATTGTACCTGATATTTTGGAAAGGTCCGGAATCAGATAAAAAGCCAGCCCATCCTTTGCGCCGGAAAGCGTAAAACTGTGGATCGCCAACACCAGCATCAGCACCAGAAGCGCCGACATCATATATTTGGTAATGCGTTCAAGGCCTCCCTGCAGCCGGAAACTCAAAATCACAAATGTAATCACAACCGTGATCAACAGGTAACCAACATTTACGGATGGTGTTGTGATCATTTTTTCAAATCCCAAATCCGCATTCTGACCGGTAAGAAACTTCACAAAATAATAAATAATCCAGCCTGCAACAACGGAATAAAACGCGATCAGTGCAATATTTCCAATCAGACACACAATCCCCGGAATTTTCCATTTGCGTTTTCCGGAAAGTTTCTCATACATATACAAGGGACTTGTCTGTGCCGCACGTCCTACGGAAAGTTCCATCACCATTGCCGGAAGCCCTAAAATGAGCAGACAGATCACATAGACAAGCATGAAACTGCCACCGCCGTTTTGTCCGCACATCCAGGGAAACTTCCATACATTTCCGCATCCGATTGCACATCCTGCCGAGAGCATAATAAACCCAAGTCTGCTTCCGAGCTGTTCTCTTTTTTCCATTGTTTCCAATACCTTTCCCCGTATATTTTTCAAAAAACTCCGGACAAACAACTTGTCCGGAGTTTTCCACCCAACATTTTTCCGATGACTAAGCTAATGCTTTCTTTGCAACTTCTGCAAGCTTTGCAAAAACCTGCTGCATCTGTAACAGCCATGTCAGCTAATACCTTACGGTTTAAATCAGCTCCAGCTACCTTTAATCCGTGCATGAACTGGCTGTAAGAAAGTCCGTTCATACGAGCTGCTGCGTTGATACGAGCAATCCATAACTGACGGAACTGTCTCTTTCTCTCTTTACGTCCAGAATAAGAACTTGTTAAGGCTCTCATTACGGACTGCTTAGCTACACGATACTGCTTGGAACGAGCTCCTCTGTATCCCTTTGCTAACTTTAAAGTTCTGTTATGTCTTTTCTTAGCGCCTAATCCGCCTTTAACTCTTGCCATTTCCTATATCCTCCTTAACAAATCTTAGATGTATGGTAAAATCTTCTTCATGTTCTTGATGTTTGTCTGATCCATCATTGCTGCTTTTCTGAGATTTCTCTTATTCTTTGTTGTTTTCTTTGTTAAGATATGTCTTCTGTAAGCCTTGTTTCTCTTTAACTTTCCGGTTCCGGTTGCTTTGAAACGCTTTGCTGCTGCTCTGTTTGTCTTAATTTTTGGCATTGTGTATTCCTCCTTAATAAATGTTATCTTTTCTCTGCCAACACCATACCGATGCTTCTTCCCTCGATCTTCGGTGCTTTTTCCACTACTGCAATATCGGAAAGCTGCTCAGCAAGATCATCTAAGATGTGCTTACTGCTGTTCATATGTGCCATCTCGCGACCACGGAAACGAAGTGTGATCTTGACTTTATTGCCTTTTGCGAGGAACTTCTTTGCAGCGTTCATCTTGGTGTTCAAATCATTGGTGTCAATGTTTGGTGACAGGCGGATTTCTTTTAATTCCACTGTCTTCTGCTTCTTCTTTGCATCCTTTTCCTTACGTGCAAGATCATAACGATACTTACCGTAATCAATTACCTTGCATACAGGCGGCTTTGCATTCGGAGCAATCTTGACAAGGTCAAGACCGGCTTCATCTGCAATTTTCTGTGCCTCTCTGGATGAGACAACACCAATCTGCTCGCCATCCGGTCCGATCAGACGAACCTCTCTGTCTCTGATCTGTTCGTTAATCATTAATTCGCTAATGGTTTTGTACCTCCAATAAAAATAGTGGATAGGCAGACTATCCACTATTACATCTAACATTCATATAACATGCTAAAAGTATGAACACTAAGTCGCCCGATTGCGCTTAGGTGAGAGTGGATACTCTACTTGTTTCTTAACAACCATTTGACTATACCACCTGATTACGGTATTGTCAACTGTTTTCTGTAAATTTATTCCGCCGGTTCTGCCGGAATAAACAGCCGCTGGTTGTTTCCCGGATTCTGATCCGGCACTGCTGCTTTTGCCTCCGCACAAAACTGCTCCTGCGAGTTTATCAGAACCTTGCCCCGCTTGTCAAGTTTTTCATACGTACCATCCGGCTGCATCACACGCGCTTTCACATTATCTTCCAATTCCACATGCAGAATATGCAGTGCTTTTTCTTTGAGTTCCTCCTCAATCACCGGGAAAACAATCTCTACACGCCGGTCAAGATTTCGCGGCATCCAGTCCGCACTTCCCATAAATACTTCCGGATTGCCGTCATTATAAAAATAGAAAATACGGCCGTGCTCCAGAAAAATTTCCCACAATGGAACGCACGGAAATATTTTCACTCACTCCCGGAATTCCGACGCGCAGACAGCAGATTCCGCGCACGATCAGATCAATCTTTACACCGCTTGCAGATGCCTCATACAGTGCCGCAATAATGCCCGGATCACAGAGGGAATTCATTTTTGCCACGATACGGGCTTCCCTTCCCTGCTGCGCGTTTTTTGTTTCCCTACCAATCAGCCGCAAAAATTTATCCCGCAGCCAGTATGGTGCCAGCACCAGTTCATTCCATGCCAGCGTTCGGAATATCCGGATAACATATTAAACACCGCTGTGGCATCCTCCCCGATCGACTCTTTGCAGGTAAAGATTCCGCAGTCCGTATATAACTTTGCCGTCGAATCGTTATAATTTCCGGTTCCCAGATGAACATAGCGGCGGATTCCGTCCTCCTCCCGGCGGACCACCAGTGCGATCTTGCTGTGTGTTTTAAGGCCAACGAGACCATAGATCACATGACAGCCTGCCTGTTCCAGTTTTTTCGCCCATACAATGTTGTGCTCCTCATCGAAACGGGCTTTCAGCTCAACCAGAACCGACACCTGCTTGCCGTTTTCCGCTGCCTGTGCCAGACTGCTGATAATCGGGGAATTTCCGCTGACACGATACAGTGTCTGTTTAATCGCCAGGACATCCGGATCTTTGGATGCCTGCCGGATGAAATCCACAACCGGATCAAAGGTTTCGTATGGATGATGCAGAAAAATATCCCCTTTGCGGATTGCGGCAAAAATGTCACTTCCCGGTGTAATTTCCGGCACCTGCTGCGGCGTATACGGTTTATAGCGGAGATGGTCATATCCGTCAATCCCATACATTTTCATTAAAAAAGTCAGATCAATCGGTCCTGCAATCTGAAAAATATCCTCATCCGATACTTCAGCTCGGTCTTTAAAAAATTTCAGAAGCTTTTTGTCTACCTTCTCTTCAATTTCCAGACGGATAACTTCTCCCACTGACGCATCTTTAATTTGTTTTCAATCTCTTTCAGCAAATCTGATGCCTCATCCTCATCAATTGTCAGATCTGCGTTTCGCATGATCCGGTACGGATACGCACACAATACCTTGTAATTGGAAAACAGTATGCCTATGTTGCGTTCTATAATCTGCTCAAGCAGAATGAAAGACTTCGTTTCCCCTTCGCTTGGAATCTGTACCAGACGCGGCAGAACACTTGGCACCTGCACGGTCGCAAACACAGTCTCATCCTCCGTTTTCTTTCCGGTCAGAAGTGCTGCAATATTCAGTGTCTTATTGCGAATCAGCGGAAACGGACGCGACGCATCCACTGCCATCGGGGTGAGTACCGGATATACATTTTCCATAAAATAGCGATCCACAAAACGCGCCTGTTCCTCACTCAGATCTTCATGCGCATCCAGAAGATAAATCCCTTCTTTGTGCAGAAGCGGCATCAGGGAACGACTGAATGTACTGTACTGGATATTGACCAGCTCCCTTGCCTGTTTATTGATGGCGGAAAGCTGCTCCGTTGCGGTCATTCCGGCGATATCACGCTTTTTATATTTTGCATGTACCATATCCTTTAAGGATGCCACCCTTACCATGAAAAATTCATCCAGATTGGAAGAGGTAATACTGACAAATTTCAACCGCTCCAAAAGCGGAATGGATTTATCCCTTGCTTCACTTAATACACGCTGGTCAAACTTAATCCAGCTGAGTTCACGGTTTTCATAATATGCCGGATCTTTAAAATCTATTTTTGTGTCCATAAAAGCCCTCCGATCTAATAGTTATAAATACGCTTCTCTTTTAAAACAGGTTTCATGCTGTATACATTTTCAAAATAAGAGGTCTTTGCGTCAAACAATGCCTGTTCCAGCGCAATATCCTCAAATGCCTCGACCGTAATCACGAGTTTTCTCTCCCTTACCGCGATCCGGATATTTTTAAACTTCTGTTTATGACTCTGATCCAGCGCATTTGCCACACGAAGAATTGCCGAAAGTTTTGCCACACAAAGATACTCTTCCTGGCTCAATACATCAGCGACTTCCTCATACGGATCCAGCGGAAGAGTATTGTAGCGCACGATCTGTGCAACAATCTCGCGCTCCTGATGGGTCAGACCGATAATCTCTGAGGACATGATAATATGATACGTACTCTCCGACGCTTCCGCAAAGCTGACATACTTTCCACAGTCATGCAGGATTGTAGCCACCTGAAGCAGCAGACGCGCCCGCTTTCCAAGTCCGTGTTCCTGTTTCATCGCATCAAAAATCTTAATGGATAGCTTGGAAAGTGTCTGAATGTGTGGAGAAAAACTGTGGTAATGCTCCGATAAAAATGTGGCCGCCGAAATGACATCCGCATCAAAATCATGTGTCGATGCCAGCAGTTATTGTGCTGTGCATAATCAAATGCCATACCATCCTGAATGTTTGCTCCCGGCACCCATACCTCTTTTGGATTCACATTCTGTGCCATCATCTTATACAGCACAAGTGCCGGAATGATCAGCGGTTCCCTCTCATCTGAAAGATTTAATTCCGCTGTGATCTCCTCCAGCGTTTTTTTTTTGAGCAGTTTATCGATAAATTTAGAGAATTTATCCAGCTTTACCTGCCGGCTTTTTTCCGCCTTTTTTCCTCAATTTTTTTTGACCAGGCCGCCGGCATAGTCACTGATCAGGATCAGATAATCCACCGGCGTATTCATGTACATGGAGCGAAATCCCTCGAGTTTTTATTGACATATTCCTCAATCTGGTTTTCATACATTTTCAGGGAGTATCCGCGGTCTCCAAGCAGATTCCGCAGGCGCATAATGCCTGTTTCCATGTGTTGTGTCGTGATCATTTTCCCGTCACGGAATAATGTGATCTGCACACTCGCCCCGCCGACATCCACGACTGCTGCACTCGTCTTTATCATCTCCTCAAACACCGGACTGCCAGCCACCGCTTTATAACTGATAAAACGGTGTTCCGAGTTGCTGAGCACCTTTACCCGGAATCCGGTTCTAAGATAAATCTGGTCAAGGACAAATATCTCATTTGTGGTATCCCGGAGTGCGGCGGCTGCACAGACTTCATAACTGTCTACCTTGTAGCTTTCCATGATCTCTTTAAACTGCGCCAGTGTTTCACAGAGTTCTTCCACCTGCTCATATCCGATTGTCCCGGTGCCGTAAGCACCTTTCCCCAGTTCCTGCCGGGACCGGATGTGATCCACCTCATGAAACTTTTTTCTGTTTGTAAACTCAAATACCTTCAGGCTCACATCGTATGTGCCAATATAAATTGCTGCAAATGTGTGAATTGCCATACGCCCACCTTCTTTCACCAATTCTGACTAATACGTACCAAGAATCCGGAATGCAATTGTTTCCTCCCGAAGTCCGCGCAGCGCATTCTGCACTGCATGATCCTCAAATCTTCCCTCAAAATCAACAAAGAAACGATATTCCCAGTTTTTATTCTGTAACGGACGTGACTGGATATTTGTCATATTCAGTCCATTATAAATAAAATGCGACAGTGCATGATATAAAGCACCGCTTTCGTGATTGATCTCAAAACAGATGCTGATCCGGTCTGCCTGATCGGTATATACTTTTTTCCCTGTCACAACAATAAACCGGTCGAATTATTTTTATTATTCTGAATGGAATTGCGTAATACTTTCAACCCATAAATCTGGGCATTTTTTGCACTGGCAATCGCCGCCTGGGAAATCTCCCCATCCTCTTTGACCTTCTTGGCTGCAACGGCATTATTGCTGACACTGAATTTTTTCCCCAGTCCGCATGACTGTCCAGAAATTCACTGCACTGCATCAGTGACTGTTTGTGCGAATACACGGTACGGATATCTCTCTCATCCGCATCTTCCAGTCCTAAAAGTGCATGATCAATACGGATGATCTGCTCCCCGACAATATAATTATCATATTCCACCAGAAGATCATAATTTTCCGAGACAATTCCTGCCGAAGAATTCTCGATCGGGAGTACCGCATAATCCGCTTCCCCGTTCTTAATGGCCTCCATGGCATCTTTCCAGCTCTCCACATGGAAATTATTGCAGTTTTCTCCAAAAAACTGTTCCATGGCAAGCTGGCTGTAGGCACCTTCGAGTCCCTGAAAAACAATCCTTGCATTGGAATAATCCAGCGTGTGAATCGGCTCAAACTCCTGCGGAGGCATAATTCCATGCTCCGTCAGCAGTTTATACTGTTTCTTACGGCTCATCGCCATGATCTGCTCAAAAAGTTCACGGATTCCGTGTCTGGTAAAATCACTTTCCGCTTTTTTCTGCAGCGTTGCCAGCTTGGATTCCTCTCTCTCCTTGTCAAAAATCTGCTTCCCGGTATTTATTTTGTATTCAGCCACATCCGAGGTCAGTTTCATCCGTTCCTCATAGAGTTTTACGATCTGTTCGTCAATTTATCAATATCTTTTCGGATATCTAGTAAATCTTTCATATAGCGCTCCTTCATGATTTATGATAAAATTTTTATAACACAAAGGTATAAAAAGGCAAGATACAACTTACCAAGGAGGACTCGATATTATGAAAAAACGTTTGCCCATAATTATAATTGCTGTTCTGGTCGTAGTATTTGCAGGACTGGGCTTTTACAGCCATCAGAAAAGTAAGATCAAATACAACACAAGCTATGTCAACGGAAATACTGCCGGAAACCTTTACAATGCCGGCTTGTTTTGTGAGAAAAACGGAACCGTTTATTTTGCCAATCCGGATGACGATTACCGGCTGTATTCCATGGATACAAACGGCAATCATCTGAAAAAACTCAGTTATGACCGTGTCATGTATATCAACGCCGATGACCATTATGTATACTATGTACGCAATAATGAAAATAATGGAACCGGATTTGATTTCTTCTCCTACGCAAGAAACAGTCTGTGCAGAATTGACCAGAATGGAGAAAACACTAAAATTTTAGACAAAGATCCCTGCCTGTATGCCTCGCTTGTCGGAAACTACATTTATTATCTGCACTATGATGACAAGGATGCTACAACGCTTTACAAGATCGGAATCGATGGCGAAGGACGCAAAAAAGTATATTCGCCTTACATTTTTACATGCAGCACGCTGGGTCAGTATATTTATACCAGCGGAACGGAAAGTGATGGCGCCATCTATCAGCTGGATACCGCCAGTGACAGCTTAAGCAAAGTCTACGAATGTAATTCTTTTAAACCGATCGTAACCAGTGACGACAATGTTTATTATATGGATGTGGATCAGAACAACGCCCTGGTACATACCAATATGAAATCCGGTCATCCGGTTACACTTACCAAGGACAGTCTGGATCTCTACAATGTATACGGAAGCAGTATTTTTATCAGCGCTATTCCGAAGACAATCCGGCCCTTTGTATGATCAAAAATGACGGCAGTGGATATCAGGAACTGGCACAGGGCAATTACTCCAATATCAACGTCACTTCCAGTTACATCTATTTTACCGATTTTAAGACAAAAGAAATGTTCTGTACACCGACCGATCATCCGGGAACACTCACCGCTTTCCATCCCGGCGTTATCAAAAAATAAATTTATAAGACTGTAAAAGAGGAGGAACCCAAAAATGCGGTTCCTCCTCTTTTGTTTTTCAAAACTTCCATAACATTACGCGCCAAAATCAAACAGGGAAAGCTGATTGGATTCCGGCATATCGCCAAACAATCCCAGATCACTCATCAGTTCTATTGTTGTCTTTGATACTTTTGTCCGTTCCCTAAAATCATCCTTGGAAAGAAAAATTCCGTCTTTTGCCGCTTCTGCAATCGCAACTGCCGCATTATCGCCAAGTCCGTCAATCGTATTGAGTGCCGGCAGCAGTTTTCCATCCACAATCTGAAAATGATGCGGTTCTGACTTATAGATATCCAGCGGAAGAAATTCAAATCCTCTGGCATACATTTCCTGTACCAGACGCATATCTTTGTAGGTATCCTGCTCTTTTTTGGAGAGCTCGTCCTTGCGCTTTTCGTACTCATGCATATATCCTTCCAGTTTTCTTTTCCCTGACACATCAGCTCATAACTGAAAGCGGTCGCACGGATAGAAAAATATGCTGCATAGTAAGCCAGCGGATAAAACACCTTACAGTAGGCAATGCGCCATGCCATCATAACATACGCGGCTGCATGGGCTTTCGGGAACATGTACTTATCTTCTCACAGGACCAGATATACCAGTCCGGTACATTGTGATCGATCATATCCTGCTTCCATTCCGGCCATTTGTCACATTTTCCTTTTGCCACAATTCCCTTCCGGACATTCTCCATAATCTTAAACGATTCCTCGGAATCCAGTCCCATACTGATCAGATAGATCATGATATCATCCCTTGTACAGATGGCGGTAGAAATCGTTGCCTTCTTTTCCTGAATCAGTGTCTGTGCATTGCCAAGCCATACGTCCGTACCATGGGACAGCCCTGCAATACGCACCAGATCCGAAAATTCTTTTGGCTGTGTATCAATTAACATGCCCATGGCAAAGTCTGTACCAAACTCCGGGATACCCAATGCCCCCAGCTGGCAGTTCACCAGATCGTCCGGCGTGATGCCAAGTGCGGAAGTATCCTGAAACAGCGACATGACAGCCTTATCATCCAATGGAATCTGCGTCGGATCTACACCCGTCAGATCCTGCAGCATACGGATCATGGTAGGATCATCGTGTCCGAGAATGTCAAGTTTTAAAAGATTATGGTCAATCGAGTGATAATCAAAATGTGTGGTCGTAATATCGACCGTCATATCATTTGCTGGATGCTGAACCGGGGTAAATGTATAAATCTGTTCCCCCATCGGAAGAACAACGATACCACCCGGATGCTGTCCCGTAGTACGACGCACCCCGACACATCCAAGTACGATCCGGTCAATTTCACAGTTTCTCTTATGTACGCCGCGCTCTTCATAATAATTTTTGACATAACCGAATGCGTCTTATCCGCCAGCGTACCGATCGTTCCTGCCTTAAAGGTCTGTCCCTCCCCGAAGATAACTTCGGTGTATTTATGTGCCTTACTCTGGTACTCTCCGGAAAAGTTCAGGTCGATATCCGGCTCTTTATTTCCCCTTAAATCCCAGGAACGTCTCAAACGGAATATCAACCCTTCTTTGGAAAGCG
>ENA-OQER01001544-OQER01001544.1-human-gut-metagenome-genome-assembly--contig:-NODE-1544-length-10822-cov-3.431230_pt1 | contig 10822 bp, 14 predicted proteins | sample MGYA00242797_ERZ504639 | MGnify/ENA primary metagenome ERZ504639 (study PRJEB26092, sample SAMD00036306) | human gut metagenome | host: Homo sapiens | study: EMG produced TPA metagenomics assembly of...
CAAAAAAAGATTTCTGCCATTTCTTATTGTAAACTTCCTACAACAAAGTTTGATTACTCTGCTGCCCCCTACATCTCCCTATCCATAGGTGATTCGGTAAAATGGTACAGCTATGGTAGCAGAAATTACAAACTTTAAGAAAGCAAACCTTAAGTTCAAATTGTCAATGCGATAATAACAGGAATGCTTGTTTAAAAATACATTTTTAAGAAACACAAAAAAGGAGAGAGCATTTACAATACGCCCTCTCCCCATACGTTTATTTTCGTTTAACGAATGAATTATTATTCCTGTTTAAAGCCATAACCATTCGTAAAGCCACCGGCAGCCATTACATTAGGAGTAAACGGCCACAAATAGATAGGAGCCGAAACGTAATCATAATCCCAAAACAGATACTTATCATATTCATCTCTATAATCAACCAAATCAATACCCCAATTAACTTTAGCATATCCTTGGCTTTCAAGAGATGCTGCCTCTTCTTCAGACACTATTTCAAACAACCCTTTTATTGCTAATTGGTAGCAGGAGTCGAACTTCCATAATTCAATCCCATTTCTTCCCAATTATCCTTTTGTCCGCGCCATCCTGGATAAAGCACCGGATCATTGACCTTGTCTGTCGGACACTGTGCTGTCAAACGATGACCATATATAGTTTTTGCATCAACTAATTTTGTCCATATATAAGCAGAAATAATATTACCATTTTCAAACTCATAATAACCTTTAGTTGCCAAACCATCCATCATAGCTTTAGTCATATCTTTGATTCTTTTTATATCTTCCGGAAGATAACCAGAACGAATCAATGTCCAACGACGATCACCTTCACCTGCATATTCAAACCCTCGTTCTTCAATAATCGCACGAACTAAGTCATTACCAAAAGATGCAATAAAAGCATCTGTGTTAGCCAAACCTTGCGGGAACGAACGTTCACGAACCGTTTTTAAATATTGTTTACCTGTAACCACATCACCTAATGCCGCACATACTTCCGCATAGCCCAAATAAACTTCAGACATACGCATATACGGACCATTGATACCTGATTTACGTTGTGCTGCCACCCATGGATTAGCCTGACGATTCTCATCCCATTTATTCAATGTCAAGCCACCGCCTTCAGCTTTTGAGTTGGGAACAAAAGGAATTAACTTCTCAACCCCTTTACCATTACTGCCGGTCATAGTAATGCTCACATCACGACGCATATCATTCGGATCAAAGACTCCATAAAAATAAGCAGGATTTATACGTCCCTGTCCATAGCTCTTACATGGATACGCAGCCTTTGAGCCACCAGACGAAGGACGACCGAAAGAATAGGGGCGACCATCATTTCCACCACCTTGCTGCATGGGATATTCATAAATAGACTCATCCGCATAAATAGCATCATCCATATGCATCTGTTCAAAGAAATACTGGTACGGATTATTAAAAGTACGTCCGGATTTATCCGAGGCACCCCGTGGATCAGTCAAATGAAACTGTGCATTACCCGGATCAGCCAACAAAGCCTCGTAGTATTTTTTAGCTATTGAGTACAAGTCTTGCCAGTCAGAACGACGTCCATAAGTAGCTCCATTATTTTCTTTCCCTTTGGTTTCAAATGTCATGATTTCCCCTTTTCCGTTTACACGTTTTATATCGCCACGACGAGTCTGATATCCAGCTGCATCCAAACACATTCTTCCAATCAAAGCCTGCACATAAGTTTTAGAAAAATAATTTTTATTGGCAGCAGCAATGCCGGGAATAGAACCAATGGTGTACATCAAAGGTTCCACTTTCTGCAAATCTTCAATGCATACATCATAAATAGAATCACGGGAAACCAAACCTTTAGGCACAACACCATAAACGCCAACGTAAGGAACATCTCCAAAATTTTTACACAGTTCACGATAAGCCGTAGCACGCATAGCTACCGCCTCACCATACATTTGCCCCATCTCTGATTGTCCACCATTGATGATCGATTCAAAATTTTCCGCATTTTCCATGGATGTTATCACCGCATTGGCTTTGCTTACAACCGCATACAAGCTAGCATAAATATCATTCTCCTTCAAATACGAAGTCAATCCATAACTACTTGCATATGTACCGTTTTGATAAAGACATTCCGGATAATGGCGCCCCAACTGATTAGAGAAAGACTCCGGGTGCGTTCTATATCAGACCCGGCAATATCAGCAGCATAAAACAATCCATCGCCAAAAACCTTATTCTGCGCACAATCCCTCCACTGTTCATAAGCACCGTCTAATGCGGCACGTGCTGTTGTCGGATTAGAAAAGACAAAATCCGAATCTACAATAGAAGGAGAGCCAACCTCCAAATAATCACTACATGCTGTAGTCAAAAACATTCCAGCAAAGAAAAGTGTTGAATATACTATTTTTTTCATACGATTCATCTCCATTAATTAGAAAGTTAAATTAACACCAAAGGTATAAGTTCTAGCCTTAGGATAAGACTGGTAATCAAAATAAGGTGTAGGAAAACCATCCTTACCATCAGTCTTCGTGTTTACATCCGGATCTATACCAGAATACCCATCAATACAGAACAAGTTACTTCCTGTAAAATACACACGTGCATTCTGTAATCCAATCTTATTCATCCAATTTTTTGGGAAGTATAACCTACTGTCAATGTATTCAAACGCAAATAAGACGCATCTTCAATAAACTTAGAACTTACGATTCCATATTCAGAGAAGAAAGAACTGTAATTTGTATTCGCGTTAAGAGCCGCCAAAGCTGTAGGATCTTTCACCAGCATCAAGTCACCGTTTGTATCAACATCATAATATTTGAAAGTTTCAGAAACGAACTTCAAACGATTCTGACCAGCGGAATTGTCTTTATTTCCCATCAAGGAGTGCATTGCATTGGCATTATACACATCACCACCAATCTGATAAGTAAAGCCTACAGAGAAATCGATTGCCTTCCAATTACCGTTAATTGTAAAACCACCTGTATGTTGTGGCATAGCTTCGCCGATAATCGTTTTGTCATCCTCGTCCACAACACCATCACCTGTTGTATCTGCAAATTTAGGCATACCCGGTACAGCGGTTTGTCCATCCGCAGCCAGCACTTAACTCCATCCGGATAATTCACAATACCTTGAATATCCGGAACCCCTGGTTTCAACGTGTATTTACCATCCGCATAAGTAAAATCATCAATCGTATAATATCCTTCAGATTTAAAACCTTGGATAGTACCTACAGGATGCCCCTCACGGATAATATAATCATAAGCAGGCTTAGCCATAGATGAACCCCAATCATTCATAGCTCTCGTATCTGCCAAGACTCCGTCCATCAGTTCGTCAATATTATTCTTGTTATAATTATAAGTCAAGTTTACACCTAAATTAAAATCTTTACCACGAACAATGTCAAAGCCTAAAGCCAATTCAATTCCCTTATTTGAGGTTTTACCTACATTTTGGAACTGATAGCTATAACCAGACGCTGCATCAATCGGCACTTTCATTAAAATATTCTTTGTCGTATTCCAATAATAGTCCAAACTACCACGAACCCAATTATTAAAGAAACCAAAATCAACACCTAAATTACGACTAATAGTAGTTTCCCATTTCAAATCAGGATTTCCTTTCATATCACCAGGTACATAAGTGGTTACCTTTTCACCATCCACTGTAATTTGTTCTGTTTTCCATGTTTCTCTCCATAAAGAAGCATCAATATTATCAGAACCAGAAGTACCATACGATACACGAAGTTTTAGATTATCCAACCAATCTCTTGTATTTTCCATAAAAGCTTCATCTGAAATTCTCCATGCAGCCGCAGCAGCCGGGAAATACCCCCACTGATGACTAGGTGCAAATTTAGAAGAACCATCAGCACGGAATGTAGCTGTTAAAAGATACTTACCTTTATAAGAATAATTAGCACGACCAAACCAAGATAAAGTATGATTAGGAGTACCTATCTCACCTTTAAAATAATCTTGTCCCAATGAAGGAGTAGTCATATTAATCATACCAAACGCATCATCCATTGTAAATCCTTCAGGATACCCTACACCATATATTTCAGTGTAATCTGACTTTGAAGCCAAGACTTCATTACCAACCAAGAAAGACAAATTATGATCATCTCCAAGCCCCTGTACTTCATAATTCAAAGTAGTTGCCCAACGCACACCGTAACCATCACTTTTCTTCAATTTAGCAGAACTATTATCTTTTTCTGTCTGTCCTGCATCCCATGTCTTTTCCTGGTTCCAATTACGATTTAACGATAATTCCGTCTTTGCCGTCAAGCCTTTAATAATATTCCAAGTTAAAGCACCTTTTGCACGGATACGGTACATGTTTTTTATATAATCTACAGTATCCAAGTAATACAAAGGATTACTAGTCTCTTCCATATTTGTATCACCTTGACCAAATCCAGCGGTAAAAGAAGCATCACCCAAAGGATTATCCACAGGACGATAAGTGTAAGCAGAGGTTGCATTACCAAAACCTGATCCATTAACTTCTATTTCACTATAACGCAAATCAAAGTCCGCAGTTAACTTTTTATTAATTTTTTGCGTCAATTTGAAATTCGCATTCCAACGTTGGAAACCAGACTTCACACGGATACCTTCATCATCCATATAGTTAACTGATGAATAAAACTTAGTTTTGTCTGTACCACCAGATAAAGATACATCATGATTCCAAGAAGACGCAGTCTGCATCAAATCATTTATATAATTATGAGTGGTCATATTTTTATATTCATTCAAATGATTTCCATACTTGGATCCTAATCCAAAATATCTGGCAACTCCATCACCATAAGAATCTCCCAAACTCTTCATATATGCCCATGTATTATATACATAATCATAAGGATCCATAGTTTCCAATAATTTTGGATTCTCCTTCATCTGATAATACATATTATATTTGACAGAAACCCGGCCATCCTTGCCTCCCTTAGTAGTAACCAATATTACACCGTTAGCACCACGAGCACCATAAATAGCCGTAGAAGCAGCATCTTTTAACACATCAATACTTTCGATATTGTCAGCAGGAATATCATCAATTCCACTAACTTGAACACCATCTACAATAAACAAGGGGTCATTAGACTGAGTAATAGAACCACCTCCACGAATGCGAATAGACATACCTGCACCCGGACGACCGTCTTGAGAAGTCACACTCACACCAGGCAATTGTCCTTGTAAAGCCTGTGCGACATTGGCAACCGGATTAGCCGCTAATTTTTCCCCGGTAACAGAAGCGACAGAACCAGTCAAATCACGTCTTTTCACCGTACCATAACCAATAACAACGACTTCATCCAAAGTCTTGTTATCTTCTTCCAATACAATGACCAAATCTTTTCCAGATTTTACCTCTTTGGTAAGATACCCAATATAGGAAACCACTAAAGTAGCATTACTCGGAACATCCGGAATTGAAAACTTACCATCGAAATCCGTGATTGTACCATTGGTTGTTCCCTTTACCAATACATTCACACCAATCATGGGTTCGCCTGTCTTGTCTTTCACCAAACCTGTTGCGGTTTGAGCAAAAGCAACCAAACAAAGCATACTCAAAAAGAGAGTTGAGATAGCTTTTCTAGCTAATTCTTTTAGATTCATAAGATGTGTTTTTATAGTTATTAAAATGTTTTTTTAAGGTTTTGACCTTAGTTTCACTGTTGCAAAATTACGTATATAACGTTACCTTGATGTGTAGTTTTTATCTTTTTATGTGGATTTATTAGGTATTTTTCACGGGTTCCAATTATTCAACACAACAAAAAAGGAGACCTCCACCAACGTAGAAGTCTCCTTTTCAAGCAATTACAAAATCAATCTAGTCTATTGGGTTCCAATTACTTTGAGTACGAAAAATAGCATCGACCGTCACCGCCTCAGCTTCTTTCTTTGTTAACTGTTTGCTCCATGCCACCCTTTCCGAAGCATTTGCGCCCTCACCGGTATTTTTATATTCCATATAACGGGCTGTTTCTTCATTAGACTGCTTGCCCCAATTGTGCCATCCGGCAGAAACAATATGTTTCCCCAACTCACATTCTATAAATAAGGTATAAGCATATGGACGCCAAGGACGACCTAAATACACTTTATCAACTCCCGGTTCTGCCGTCAGCTTACAGTGCTTAAAGACATATCCATATTTAGCCTCTTTCGGAGTAGAAGCAGCCGTTACATACGAATTGCGTTTACTGTGAATAATACAATCTTCAAATAAAGCGGTGGAAGGACCGAAAATAAAGTCAGTAGTACCATCAATATAACAATCTTTAAAATAAAGACGGGTAAATTTAGCACCGGTATAAATAGTGTCCTGATTACCCAAGATACGACAATTGATAAATTTCAAACGGTCACCTTCCGGAATTAGGGCATGCGCTAAGGTTAGGGATAATAGGGAAGAACTTTCAAAAGTTGCACAGGAACTTTAATTATTAATATAATTATGAGTGCAATTTCTTATATAATATTGTTTGCACTGTTGTCTTTTGTACCTAAATTTAGATGTGAGAAAAGTTATATGTAATATTGAGTTTTACTATTATATTGACAGCTATTGGGATGGAATGGCTTTATAAAGCATTAGAGCAATATACATATATTACAGTACGATCTGTTATTTTCAAATTTATTGCTTTAATTGCTATGTTTCTTCTTATACACGAGCAGGAAGATTATGTTGTATATGGAGCAATAACTATTTTTTGCAGCATCGGCATCAAATGTTTTAAATTTGATTAATGCACATAAATATATAGAATTAAAGCCAATTAGGAATTATAATTTCAAGAGGCATTTGAAACTGTGTTGATTTTTTTTGCCATGTCATGTGCAACAACAATTTATACCAACCTAGATACAGTTATGCTGGGATTTATGACAACGGATGCAGAAGTAGGATATTATAATGCAGCAGTGAAAATTAAAGTGATTCTTGTGAGTGTTGTGACATCTCTGGGAACAGTATTATTACCTAGGGCATCATATTATATACAAACAGGTGAGTTGAAAGAGTTTCGTAGGATTACCAGAAAAGCATTGAATTTTGTAATGTTAATAGCTACCCCATTGATGCTCTATTTTATTTATTTTGCAAAAGAGGGAATATATTTTTTTATCTGGAAATGCTTACTCAGGATCAATAGTACCAATGCAGGTAATCATGCCTACTTTGCTTTTGATTGGAATAACGAATATATTAGGAATACAGATATTGGTTCCAATGGGACGAGAAAAAGTTGTTTTGTATTCAGAGATTGCAGGTGCAATAGTTGATATTATTGTAAATGCATTGTTGATTCCTAAATATGCATCAACAGGAGCTGCAATAGGCACGTTAGTTGCAGAATTTGCTGTTTTAGTTGTTCAGTATTGGTCTTTAAAAAATGAAGTTAGAGATTCATTTAAGCAGATTCATTATATAAAAATAGCAATAGCATTAGTTTTGGGAAGTATGGCATCTTTGTGGGTGAAGCTGTTGGGACTAGGAAATTTTATAACTTTAGTAATATCAGCGGTATTGTTCTTTGGGGCATATGCGTTGGTATTGTTGGCTTTTAAAGAGGAAATGGTTATTGAAATATTAGAAACCTTTAAATTAAAGAAGCGAGGAGAAGTTGAAAAATGAAATATGATTATTTAGTAGTAGGCTCCGGCTTTATGGAGCAATTTTTGCTCATGAAGCTAAAAAAGAAGGAAAATCTGTTCTGGTGATTGACAAAACGTCCAAACATTGCCGGAAATGTTTACACAGAGAAAATTGAAGGAATCAATGTACATAAGTATGGTGCACATATTTCCATACAAACAATAAGAAGTATGGGAATATATTACACAGTTTGCGGAGTTCAATAGATTTACAAACAGCCCGGTTGCAAATTATAAAGGTGAGCTGTATAGTCTTCCGTTCAATATGTATACCTTTAATAAGATGTGGGGGGTTGTGACACCAGAAGAAGCTGCAGCAAAGATTGAAGAGCAGCGTAAAGAAGCTGGCATTACAGAACCAAAGAATCTGGAAGAACAGGCAATTTCTCTGGTAGGCCGTGATATTTATGAAAAGTTGATTAAAGGCTATACAGAAAAACAGTGGGGGCGTGATTGTAAAGATCTTCCGTCTTTCATTATTAAACGTCTTCCGGTGCGGCTGACATTTGATAATAATTATTTTAATGCACTGTATCAGGGAATTCCGGTAGGTGGCTATACGAAGATGGTGGCAAATCTTCTGGATGGTATTGAAGTACGGTTGAATACAGATTATCTGGAAAATAAAGCAGAATTTGATGCAATGGCAGATAAAGTTGTATACACAGGTGCTATTGATGCATACTTTGATTATAAGCTTGGAACATTGGAATATCGTTCTGTTCGCTTTGAAACAGAAACACTTGATAAACCGAATTTCCAGGGAAATGCAGCCGTTAATTATACAGACCGCGAAACACCATGGACAAGAATCATCGAGCATAAATGGTTTGAATTTGGTAAAGATGAAGAGGGTAATGAACTTCCGAAAACGGTCATCAGTCGTGAATTCAGTTCTGAGTGGAAACCGGGAGATGAACCATATTATCCGGTAAATGATGAGAAGAATGGTACACTTTATGCAGAGTATAAGAAACTTGCCGATGCTGAAGAAAAAGTGATTTTTGGTGGTCGTCTGGGCGAGTATAAGTATTATGACATGGATGCAGTTATTGCATCTGCACTGGATATGCGTGAAAGAGAATTACAGTAACAGAAGAAGGAGAAAACACCCATGCAAACAACACTACTTATCATGGCCGCCGGTATCGGATCTCGATTCGGTGGTGGAATTAAACAGTTAGAGCCGGTAGATGAAACTGGACATATCATTATGGATTATTCGATTCATGATGCAATCGAAGCCGGATTTAACAAGGTGGTTTTTATTATCCGTAAGGATATTGAGAATGAATTCAAAGAAGTCATTGGTGACAGAATTGCAGGTATCTGCAGCGAGCATAATGTGACTGTAGATTATGCTTTTCAGGATATCAATGATATTCCGGGCGTTTTTGCCGGAAGGCAGAACGAAACCATGGGGGACTGGTCAGGCTGTACTTGCTGCAAAGGAAGTGCTGACAACTCCATTTATTGTTATCAATGCTGATGACTATTATGGAAAGGAAGGCTTCCGTGCGGTTTATGAGTATCTGGTAAATGGCGGTCAGTCCTGTATGGCTGGATTTGTTCTGAAAAATACTTTGTCAGATAATGGCGGAGTTACTCGTGGTATCTGTAAAATGGATGCGGAAACAACCTGACGGAAGTTGTAGAAACAAAGAATATCATTAAAACCACAGAGGGTGCAGAAGCAGATGGAGTGAAGTTGGATGTTGATTCTTTAGTTTCTATGAATATGTGGGGACTTACTCCTGACTTCCTGAAAACATTGGAAGAGGGATTTAAAGAATTCTTTGAGAAAGAAGTTCCGGTGAATCCGCTGAAAGCAGAATATCTGATTCCGACATTTATCGGAGAACTGTTATCAGAAGGAAAGATGTCTGTGAAGGTTCTGCGTACCAATGACACCTGGTATGGAATGACTTACAAAGAAGATGTTGCAGCAGTAAAAGAAAGCTTTAGTAAGATGCTGGAGAATGGTACATATAAGGGAGATTTATTCTCTGATCTGTAATGCATGTAGCCACGGGAAACCGTGGATATCTGTGGTATCTGGGAAAACTCACTTTACGTAAAAATGGTTTCATGATATCATTATTTCTATAAATAATGAGTTCGTGGGACCTTTTTTATCTTGTGGGGGTGACAGTTGGTGGAATTATATCATGCAAGTAAGGAAATTGTGAAATATCCAGAAATTAGAAAAGCAAAATATACGAAAGATTTTTCTTGGGGATTTATTGTACAAATAATATGCAGCAGGCAGTACGATGGGCGAATAGGGGAATGGTGAACCAATAATCAATTATTATGATTATCAGCCAAATGAAAATCTAAAAATATTGAAATTTTCAGAGATATCAGATGATTGGTTGGATTTTATTGCTGAATGCAGAAGTGGTAAGACACATTTGTATGATGTGGTAGAGGGGCCTATGGCAAATGATACTGTATGGAATTATGTGAATGATTTCCTGACAGGTCGAATTACCAGAAAGCAGTTTTGGGTATTGGCAGAGTTTAAATATCCAACGCATCAAATTAGTTTTCATACACTGTCGGCGCTTGATTGTTTAACTTTTTTGAAGAGTGAGGTAATCTATGACAGATAAAGAAAGAAATGATTATTTTTATGTATGCGCGTTGATTGAATATATTGCACGTAAGACTCGAAATCATCGAGGAGATATTGTGGAAGCTATGGGTGAAGAAGGAGTAAAGAAACTTTTGTATGATGCAGAGGTTGATCATTGTCTTAGCTTTGAACAGGTAAGTGATGAGGTGATAGAATATTATAAAATAAAGAACGGAGATTTTGATACCATTTCGAGCTGTAAATATTCTGTGCCGAGTTATCTGGACATAGGAAAACTTACAGTATTATGATTGAGGATTGTGCAAGACCAGGAGATGAGGTGAGGGAATTGATGAAAATATTTACTTCTTTTATCAGTGATAAGATATCAGACTTTAATACAGATTTGTATTATCAAATCCAGATTATCTTGAATGGTCGTATAGAGAAGGAAATTGTTGGATTAGTCAAGGTCTGAATTTTACGGCAGCCTGTGATGCACTAAAAACGGTTATAGGAACAGATGATGT
>ENA-OQER01001545-OQER01001545.1-human-gut-metagenome-genome-assembly--contig:-NODE-1545-length-10821-cov-1.452310_pt1 | contig 10821 bp, 19 predicted proteins | sample MGYA00242797_ERZ504639 | MGnify/ENA primary metagenome ERZ504639 (study PRJEB26092, sample SAMD00036306) | human gut metagenome | host: Homo sapiens | study: EMG produced TPA metagenomics assembly of...
ATACGGTTGTCCGAGTGCAGCCCGGCCAGTGCAGCAGTGTCAAAGTGGCGAAGTGGAACGGGTTACGTTCAGTGAGGCGCGTTCTGCGGCGGCCATCATAAAGCTGTGATCAAATTGGCATTGTGCGCCACCATAATGGCGCGGTTACAGCCGCTCGCTTTAATACCTTTACGTACAACTTTAAAAATTTCGTGCAGCGCCTCGTATTCGCTGACCGCGCCGCGATCGGGATCGTTCGGGTCAATGCCGTTGAAGGCGAGGGCCTCTGGCTGCAAATTTGCGCCGACAAATGGTTCGACGTGGAAATGTAATGTGGTGTCCGGCATCAGCCAGCCTTGTTCATCCATTTTCAGGGTGATGGCGGCAATCTCAAGCAGCGCATCGGTTTTGGCGTTAAATCCGGCTGTTTCAACATCGATCACAACAGGATAAAAACCACGAAAACGGTCGCACAGACCGGTAAGTTGAGCGTTATCGGACATCTGATTCTCTTAATACGGATAAATTGCAGCGCGCATTATGACAAATATTACTTGTCGATGCAGTAAAGATGCGGGCGCGATGAGTTCACGCCCGGCAGGAGATTAGTTGCCCAGACCGCGACCGGCGTCTTTCTCTTCGATTAACTCAATTTTGTAACCGTCCGGATCTTCCACAAACGCGATAACCGTAGTACCGCCTTTTACCGGACCCGCTTCACGGGTCACGTTACCCCCGTTTTGACGGATTTTTTCGCACGCTTCAGCGGCGTTATCTAGCTAAGCGCGATGTGACCATAAGCAGTGCCGAGTTCGTATTTATCCACGCCCCAGTTGTAGGTCAGTTCAATCACCGCTTCTTCGGTTTCCGGGCCGTAGCCAACAAACGCCAGTGAGTATTTGTATTCCGGGTTTTCGCTGGTACGCAGCAGTTTCATGCCCAGCACTTTGGTATAAAAATCGATGGAGCGTTGCAGATCGCCAACGCGCAGCATGGTATGAAGAAGACGCATCTTTTTATCCTCAAAATGGCTAACAGATTCAAAATGTTGTTTTAGTATAGCGGCGGCTTTACGCCGCTCGCAATGTTGGATTACAACGTCGGGTAATCGGTATAGCCTTCCGCGCCGCCACCGTAGAAACTTTCGGCACGCTGTGGTTAAGCTCAGCTTTGCGCTGCAAGCGGGCGACCAGATCCGGGTTCGCAATCCAGTCACGACCAAATGCCACCGCATCAATTAACCCTTTGCCGATCAGCGTTTCCAGCTTTTTCTACTGTGTATGCACCTGCGCCGATAATCGGACCGTGGAAACGGGCGCGTACTTTTTCGCGGAACGCATCAGTATACGGTTCACCCCCCGCCCAATCTGGTTCTGACATATGCAGATAAGCAATGCCGCGTTTACCCAGTTGTTCAATCAGATACAGTGCATCGGCTTCTTCATTCGGGCCGTTATCCGTGTTCTGGAAAGTACCGATTGGCGAAATGCGAATGCCAATGCGATCGGCACCCCATTCTTCAATCCCGGCATCGACCACTTCCAGTACCAGACGTGCGCGATTTTCCACGCTGCCGCCGTACTGATCGGTACGATGGTTTGAAGAAGGAGAAAGGAACTGATGCAGCAAATAACCGTGAGCAGAGTGGAGCTCTACCAGATCAAAACCGGCTTCACGCGCGTTAGCAATGGCCTGACGGAAATCATTGACGATACCTGGAATCTCTTCCAGTTCAAGCGCACGCGGCATGGATGTTTCAACACGGATCGCCTGACCATTTCATCGCGCAGAGAAGTACGTGTTCCCGCGCTAAGTCTGAAGGCGCTACCGGTGCCTGACCGCCAGGTTGCAGGCTGGCGTGAGAAATGCGTCCGGTGTGCCACAGCTGCACGGCCATATGACCATTTTCAGCATGAACGCCAGCGGTGATTTTTTCCATGCGGCAATTTGCTCCGGACTATGGATGCCAGGCGCACCTGCATATCCTTTTGCCTGGGCAGAAATTTGCGTGGCTTCACTAATAATCAACCGGCACTGGCACGTTGGCGATAGTATTCCGCCATCAACGGGGTAGGAATGTCACCCGGTTCAATACTGCGCAGACGCGTCAGCGGTGCCATAAAATACGGTTTGCCGCCGTGATCGCGCACTTCAGTGGGGAATACAGTTTTCAGATGACATAAGGCTCCCGGTCGTCTGGTGATAAAAAATGCCTGCTAAACGGCAGCGTCGCAATAATGTTTTTTACATGGGCCAGCGCGTTTTCCAGTGGCTCGAAACTGCGCGAATTTTGGCCTGCAGATTCGCACCCAGCCATAGTGCGTAAAGCACTTGTGCCTGTTGTAGCGGTTCGCCACAAAAGGTTAAACAATGGTTCTCACGGCCATTTTCCAGCGCCTGAGAGAGCAGGGCGATCACGCCGCGAGCACCTTTATCCATCGCGCTGCGCATATCTTCTGACAGATCGCACACTTCGGCAGAGAGTTTTACTGTCAGGCAACCACTGATGGTTCCATGTTGGCAAAACTGGTTCAGTGTTTGCTGGTAATAAGCCAGTATGCGGTCGCGGTAGTTACCTTCGCCGGATTGCAGCAACTCAGTCAGTCGCTGGTGATATGCGGCGTAATGACGCTCAAGCATGGCAACGCCAAACGCTTCTTTAGAGCGAAAGTAGTGATAGAAGGACCTTTCGGCACTTCAGCGGTTTTAGTAATTCGCTTAGCCCCATCCCGGTGAATCCACGTTGCAGGCAAAGTTGCTCGCCCGTCGCCAGGAGATGTTCGCGAGTATCATGTTCGGTGTGTTTGTTCATGCGTTGGAGTGTAGTAGACCAGTCGGTCTAGTGCAAGCAAAGTTGCTACTTTGGACATTAACAGCTTCAATAATGGTAATAATCTTATCTGAGGAGGGCGAAGTGGCGGAGCAATTAGAGTTCTTTCCCGTCCAGAGCCCGTGCCGGGGAATTTGCCAGTCTGACGAACGCGGGTTTTGTCGCGGCTGTTTTCGTAGTCGGGATGAGCGTTTTAACTGGAATAAAATGAGCGATGGCGAAAAACAAGAGGTGCTGCGCCTTTGTCGGCAGCGATTAATGCGCAAATTACGCGCAAATAAGCCAGCGTCATCAGACGAACCGGAGCAACCATCACTCTTTTGAACCTAATCTTGCGTATACTCCTCTCATATCTGATAAGAGGAAGCATTATGTTCAGCGTATTACTATTGCGCCGCAAGGCCCGGAGTTTTCCCGTTTTGTGATGGGCTACTGGCGATTGATGGACTGGAATATGTCCGCCCGCCAGCTGGTCAGTTTTATTGAAGAGCATCTGGATCTCGGCGTGACCACCGTGGACCATGCTGATATTTATGGTGGCTATCAGTGCGAAGCGGCGTTTGGCGAGGCACTGAAACTGGCACCTCACCTGCGTGAACGGATGGAAATCGTCAGTAAATGCGGTATCGCGACGACCGCGCGTGAAGAAAACGTCATTGGTCATTACATCACTGACCGCGATCACATCATTAAGAGCGCCGAACAGTCGCTAATTAATCTCGCGACCGATCATCTGGATCTGCTGTTAATCCACCGACCAGACCCGTTAATGGATGCCGATGAAGTGGCGGACGCGTTCAAACATCTGCATCAGAGCGGCAAAGTGCGTCATTTTGGCGTATCGAACTTACGCCTGCGCAATTTGCCCTGTTGCAATCACGTCTGCCGTTTACCCTTGCCACTAATCAGGTGGAAATATCCCGGTGCATCAGCCGTTACTGCTGGATGGCACGCTCGACCAACTACAACAACTGCGTGTTCGTCCGATGGCGTGGTCCTGCCTTGGTGGTGGTCGTCTGTTTAATGATGATTATTTCCAGCAGCTGCGTGATGAACTGGCTGTGGTGGCAGAGGAGTTAAACGCGGGCTCGATTGAACAGGTGGTTTACGCCTGGGTATTACGTTTACCATCGCAGCCGCTGCCAATTATCGGTTCAGGTAAAATTGAGCGCGTACGGGCAGCTGTCGAAGCAGAAACACTGAAAATGACCCGTCAACAATGGTTTCGTATCCGTAAAGCGGCACTGGGGTACGACGTACCGTAAGCACTTTTAGGAATAGCCGCCGTTCAAAAATGTGTCACTGGTTTACACTTATTCAGGAATGCACAATGAACGGAGGTCCTATGAACGTTTTAGTCTGGCTATTCTGGCGCTGGTTGTTGCAACCGGCGCACAAGCTGCCAGTGAAAAAGTCGAGATGAACCTCGTCACGTCGCAAGGGGTAGGGCAGTCAATTGGTAGCGTCACCATTACTGAAACCGATAAAGGTCTGGAGTTTTCGCCCGATCTGAAAGCATTACCCCCCGGTGAACATGGCTTCCATATTCATGCCAAAGGAAGCTGCCAGCCAGCCACCAAAGATGGCAAAGCCAGCGCCGCGGAATCCGCAGGCGGCATCTTGATCCACAAAATACCGGTAAACATGAAGGGCCAGAAGGTGCCGGGCATTTAGGCGATCTGCCTGCACTGGTCGTCAATAATGACGGCAAAGCTACCGATGCCGTCATCGCGCCTCGTCTGAAATCACTGGATGAAATCAAAGACAAAGCGCTGATGGTCCACGTTGGCGGCGATAATATGTCCGATCAACCTAAACCGCTGGGCGGTGGCGGTGAACGCTATGCCTGTGGTGTAATTAAGTAATTACGAGGCCAGCGTACCTTGCGGTGGTGCTTGCTCAAGTTGCGAAAGCGAGCAGTACAGCCGCCAGACAATTGCCGCCAGCTCACGGGCGGCAGGTTGATGATGACGGGCAAGGCTGTCGCAAATCCGCTGTAATTCTTCAAGTGTGGCCGCCAGTGATTTTTGCTGAACGCCACGCTCACTCATCACTCCCCGCAACAGTGAAATACAGTTATCCCGTACTCGCGATAACGGATCGGAACGCGATTCCCAGTCGCGCAATTGCCAGACAACATGAGAACAGTTCAGCAGCACTACACCCCAGCGTAATAACCAACGGCGAGCCAGCGCATCCTGGCTGTTACTCAACTGACTGACGTGATGATAAGTGAGCGATTCAAATTCGCTTTCACTCAGTGTTGGATGGCGGCTTAGCTGATCGACAAAATCCCGGCGCAGCGCGCGAATATGGCGGCGGCTTTTACGAGCATCCGATCCTGGACGCAGAATGCGAACGCTAGCCAAGCCAGCGCAACGCCAACGATTTGCCAGATTATCGTTAAGAAAATCAGCAAAATCATACACCGGGGGATTAGTGACAGCGATAAACGAACCCATAAAAACAATCAGTTGCCCCACAGTGCGGCAAATTTGGGCATCTGCAATTTAAGAAGCTGCATTGTCGCCAGCAGTGGAAAGAGAAACAGTAAAAATTGCCACAGATCGCTAATCTGGACCATCAGCCAAATTTGACCACAAAGCTGAATAGCGAAAGTAACACCAGCGTGCGCATCAGCAGTGACAACGACTTAAACGGTGCTGCGACGGCGGAGTAGAGTACGCAGCTAATTGCTGCCAGCGTTAATGCATTGGCACCGGCATCCCATTGCGATGCAATACTCCATGCGCCAATCATCATCAACGTACAAATGTACGCAGCCCGCTCCACATAGCTTCGGCGTTGTCGGTATGACGAGCAGAGCGGATGTCCGTGCGAGTCTGGCATGATCATCTACACCGCTTTGCAGACGATGTAATTCCTGACTACTTTGCAGATAAAGGCGGCAAAAATAACGTAGCCGCTGCCAGAAGGCGACGTGCCGGTAGTCGGCGACGTTGGTCGGGCGTAGCGGGGCGATAATACGTGCGACGGTGTAAGCATCTGTTTGCGAACTGGCGAGCGCCGTCAGCAATTGTTCGAGAATTTCTCGCGTGGCACCTGGCGGTGAGGGCCAGTTGAGCAACATACGTCGCAGGCTGGAGATGACACTGGTCATACGTAATTGCTGGTGGAGTAGCGCATTAAGGCGCGCGTTGCTGGCGAAAACGATAGTGGCTCCAGAAAGCCTGGATACGCAGCAAATTCATGGTCAGTATCTGCCAATCACCCCCTCATGTGCTGCACGAATGGCATCGTTTGTTTCAGGCTGCCAGAGTAAACTGGCATGTTCCAGTAATCGGGCGTGCATGTTTTTCAATGCGGTTAAAAGGGCTGTAGCATCGGAACTGCTAGGCAGGATCATCATCATCATTCCGCCGCACAAAATACCGACTATCACCTCGCAAACGCGCGCCTGAGCGATATCCCACAGCTGGCTGGCCTCAGTAATATTAACCATCGGAAAGGCGATGATGGCAGCCGTGTAGCCCGCCAGTTGAAATGCATACGCGACGTTATTCGTGAAGTGCGCACAGGCCCAGGTACAAAAGCCAAGCCACGCCGACATGCTCAATAGAAAAAACCACGGCTCATTGAGCGTATGCCCGGCAAGAAGCAGTGCCGCAATGGCTCCCAGTAAACTGCCAGCGATGCGTCCGAGGCTTTTGCTGATGACACCGCCAACGGTGGGAAAGCTAACCACTGCAGCCGAGGTCATCGCCCAATAGGTTCATCCAGATTCAAATAATAGGCAACCGTCAGCGCCAGACACATGGCAATGGTATTGCGTAACGCATAACGCCATTGCGCCAGCGTGGCCTTGAACCAGGGCAAATTGCGCAAGGACCATGACGATGCGTTCATTATTGACCTACGGCAATGCTACAGGTGGTGCCCGACACCAGCGTGACATCGCCTGGAACTTTATCCAGCGCAAAGCGGACGGGAACGCGTTGGGCGAGACGAACCCAGGGGACGTTAGGTTTCACATCCGGAATAAGGCTTGAGTCACTTTCAACGCTTTGATCATAAATCGCCCGACCGATACTGGAAACGTGACCCCGTAACGTTTTGTTATCACTATAGAGGGTAATTTGTGCTGGTGCACCTTCGCGGATATGGCGCAACTTGGTTTCTTCAAAATAACCAATGACGTAAAACGAGTGGCTGTCGACAAGGGCAAACAGCGGTTTCCCGGTGTCAGCGTAATCGCCGATGCGGGTAGTGAGGTTAGTCACCCAACCACTCACCGGGCGCGAATTTCCGTTTGCGCCAGTTGCCATTGTGTCTGTTTCAGCGTGGCCTGTGCGGCATTAACACTGGCCTGCATCGCTTTAACATTGAGGTTAGCGGTATCGAGTTCTTCGGCAGAAATAAAATTTGTGAGAGATGACGACGACGATTCGCTTCGTTATTGGCTTTTGCGAGGTCAGATTGCGCTTTCGCCAGCTGAGCCTGTGCGTTCAGCTCGGCGATCTGAAAGGGCGTTTTATCGATCGTGAGCAGAAGATCCCCCGCGTTAACCAGTTGGTTGTCTTTTATATTCAGCTCAACAATACGTCCCGACACCTGTGGGTGATAGAAACCTTTTCTGCGCGTATTTTCCCGTCGCGTGTCCACGGAGATTGCATGTAATAATTCCACAGCCACCATCCGGCAAGAACCGCAACTATCGCTACAATGATTGTTGAGAAATACTTAATTGTTTTAATTGACATAGTTACCACGCAATCAGTATTGCCAGAGCAAGGCAAACGCAAATCGCAAACAGCGATAAATCCATTAACAAGGGATGCCAGATGTCACCGGCGTAGATCCAGCCACGAAGCAGGCGGTGTACGACAAGCCAGATGACGAATCCAAACGCGAAGGCTTTGAAAAACGGAGGAAAATAGACGGACGCACCGAACACCAGATCTTGTAAGGGCAATCCTGTTGCATTGAGCATAAACTTCACAAAGTAGATTCCTTTACGACCGAATATATTGCGTTAGATTAATAAATATTCTTTAAGTGCGAAAAATTTACGCGCAATTTCTGAAAAATATGTCTGACGGTAACCAAATGCAGCAATACATTTGTTTAGCAATACAATTGCTGCACACTATTCTAAAAGCCGCATAATATCTTAGCAAGCTAATTATAAGGAGATGAAATTGGAATCGCCACTAGGTTCTGATCTGGCACGGTTGGTGCGCATATGGGCGTGCTCTGATAGACCATCGCCTGAAACCGCTGGAGTTAACACAAACCCATTGGGTTACGTTACACAATATCCATCAGTTACCTCCAGACCAGTCGCAAATTCAACTGGCAAAAGCGATTGGCATCGAGCAGCCATCACTGGTCCGTACTCTGGACCAACTGGAAGAAAAAGGGTTAATTTCGCGTCAAACTTGTGCCAGCGATCGTCGGGCTAAACGTATTAAACTGACGGAAAAGGCAGAGCCACTGATCAGCGAAATGGAAGCTGTTATTAACAAAACCCGCGCGGAAATATTACATGGCATCTCCGCAGAGGAACTGGAGCAACTGATTACGCTCATCGCAAAACTTGAGCATAATATCATTGAGTTACAGGCCAAAGGGTGAAATGAAGGGGGCGTGTGGTCAGTAACCTGACCACACGCAAACTTATTTAGCGCGGAGAAACGGTCACCTGACTGCCATTGCTGGCCAGTACGACACGTTGGCCCGGAGAGAAACGAGTGTTGCCTTGTTTCTGTACCACCATGATGGTATTACCATCGTCTTTACGAATTTCCAGCTCGACACCCTGCGTTTTGTTCATTGCACTCTGTACGCCCTGACCAGCTACGCCACCTGCAACAGCGCCTGCTGCAGTAGCCAGAGAACGCCCGGTTCCGCCACCAACAGTATTCCCCAGGAAACCACCAAGAACAGCACCGCCAATTGCACCGATAACGTTGGAATCATCACCGCCCTGAATCTGTACCGGACGTACGTTAACGATGGTGCCATAGCTGACATTCTGTACTTGTTTCGCTTCAGAAGCGGTATAAACATCCCCTGACAGGGTGTCGTTATTAACACAACCGACAAGAGACAGACCTACCATTGAAACAACCAATACGCGTTTAATCATTGAAAAATCTCCTGTTCACCATGAAACGCCACGCAAGCATCCCTCATGGTCAAAGTATATGGCATATGTGAATCCATGGTTACATGTTCTACCAAATATGAGCAAATCATAATGAAAGTAGGATCAACCAATTATAAACAAAACATTCATGATGATTATTGATTTGAAGATAATGTTTTACTACCAACGGTAAAAATCGGTCATTCCGCATGGTATTCACGAAAAGTTTATGTTTGAGTGGTGCGCAAACGTCAGATTGAAAAAGGATGAACTATGAAATCGGGCCGCTTTATTGGCGTTATGTCAGGCACCAGCCTTGATGGTGTTGATGTTGTGTTGGCGACAATAGATGAACACCGGGTCGCACAGCTGGCAAGCTTGAGCTGGCCGATCCCGGTGTCTCTGAAACAGGCTGTACTGGATATTTGCCAGGGCCAGCAGCTTACACTTCGCAGTTTGGACAGCTTGATACTCAACTCGGGCGACTTTTTGCTGATGCGGTCAATGCCTTGCTTAAGGAACAAAACCTGCAGGCGAGAGATATAGTTGCGATCGGCTGTCACGGTCAAACCGTCTGGCATGAACCGACGGGCGTGGCACCACACACTTTACAGATTGGCGATAACAATCAAATTGTGGCACGCACCGGAATTACGGTTGTCGGTGATTTTCGCCGTCGCGATATTGCCTTGGGAGGACAAGGCGCACCGCTGGTACCTGCGTTCCATCATGCCTTGCTGGCTCACTCAACCGAGCGACGAATGGTGCTCAATATTGGCGGCATCGCCAATCTGTCACTGCTCATTCCTGGCAGCCGGTTGGCGGCTACGATACCGGTCCTGGTAACATGCTGATGGATGCCTGGATCTGGCGTCAGGCCGGTAAACCTTACGATAAAGATGCCGAGTGGGCACGGCGGGTAAAGTTATTCTCCCACTGCTGCAAAATATGCTCAGCGACCCATATTTCTCGCAACCTGCACCGAAAAGCACCGGACGCGAATACTTTAACTACGGCTGGCTGGAGCGCCATTTACGCCATTTTCCGGGTGTTGATCCCCGTGATGTTCAGGCCACACTGGCAGAACTCACCGCCGTGACCATTTCTGAACAAGTTTTGTTGAGCGGTGGCTGCGAACGATTGATGGTATGTGGTGGAGGTAGTCGTAATCCGCTACTCATGGCGCGTCTGGCGGCATTACTGCCAGGCACAGAAGTCACCACCACCGATGCCGTTGGCATTAGTGGCGATGACATGGAGCATTGGCTTTCGCCTGGCTTGCCTGGCGGACGCTGGCGGGATTACCAGGAAATCTGCCTTCCGTCACTGGCGCAAGCCAGGAGACGGTACTGGGGGCTATTTTCCCTGCTAACCCGTGATATCAGAGTTAACTGAATTTTTCTTACCGCGTCTGCCGTTACACTTGGAACGTTAGGGAGGGCGTATTGCCTCCAGACCAGGAAAGTCTTCGGGAAATGTCTATGAAAAACTGTTACTGATCTGTTTGCCGGTGCTTCTCACCGGCTGTAGCGCGTTCAATCAACTGGTTGAGCACATGCAAACCGCTACGCTGGAATACCAGTGTGATGAAAAACCGTTGACGGTCAAACTGAATAATCCGCGCCAGGAAGTCAGTTTTGTTTACGATAATCAACTACTGCATCTCAAACAGGGCATTTCAGCGTCTGGTGCACGTTACACTGACGGAATCTATGTTTTCTGGTCGAAAGGCGATGAAGCGACTGTCTATAAACGCGACCGCATCGTATTGAATAACTGTCAGTTACAAAATCCACAGCGTTGAGATTTTTCCAGGGGCGGCGCACAATAGCGTCACCCACTGACAATCCGTAAAGAAAACCATGTCTGATAACGACGAATTGCAGCAAATCGCGCATCTGCG
>ENA-OQER01001546-OQER01001546.1-human-gut-metagenome-genome-assembly--contig:-NODE-1546-length-10817-cov-2.454818_pt1 | contig 10817 bp, 12 predicted proteins | sample MGYA00242797_ERZ504639 | MGnify/ENA primary metagenome ERZ504639 (study PRJEB26092, sample SAMD00036306) | human gut metagenome | host: Homo sapiens | study: EMG produced TPA metagenomics assembly of...
CCTCTTTTCTTTAATTGTAGTTCCTTAATACCTTTTATAAGTATTATAGTAATTTACAGAAAATGGATTTAACCACATTCTTTGATAGTATACATAATCAGTTAGCAAAAAGCAACCTTTAAATTGTTAAGTTTTTAACTTTTTCTGTCAATTATTTCTAAGAAATATATTAAATTTTCATAAGTATATATGAAATATATCTTATTATTTCTTATTATTATGGTTATAAGACTTATTTTATATAGTTCATATAAGCATATTTTTATATATTAATCCACTTACTCCTCCAACATATACTCAAACATCTCATACCTAAGCCTGCTGCCCTCATTAATCTCCATTAAGCCATTTTTAAGTCTTTCAAGTCCATCCTTAAGAACACTCTCCGGGCACGCTATATTCAACCTTAAAAATCTCTCTCCACCTTTTCCATATACACTTCCTGCCGACAGATAAAGTCCTGTCTTCTTTCTTATATCTGCCGCAAGCCTTCTGCTGTCTTTCGTAAGTTTTGAGCAGTCTATCCATAAAAGATATGTTGCATCACTCTTAACCACATTTATATCCGGTATGTTAGCTTTCACATAATCATACACGATTTGTTTATTATTACTTATATACTGCCTTAATTCATCAACCATTCTGCACCATTCTTATAGCTGCTATTGCTGCTGATATTGCAAATGTGTTCGGCTCAGCAACCTCATCTGTGTTAAGTGCACGCCATACCTTATGTCTTAAGTTCTTCTGTGGAACAACAACTGCTGCTGTTTGTATACCTGCCATATTAAAAGTCTTTGTTGGTGCTATGCATGTAATACTTATATCTCTGCATATATCAGACACAGATGCAAATGGAATATATTCCTTGTCCGGGTCAGTTATGTCGCAATGTATCTCATCTGAAACGACTGTTACATAATATTTCTTACATAGCTCACCTATTCTTTGCAGAGTTTCCCTGTCCCATATTTTTCCTGATGGATTCTGGGGATTGCACAATATCATAAGCGATGTCTGTGGTCTGACAGCTGACTTTCAAGGTCTGTCCAGTTTATGCTGTATTCTCCATCTTTGTATACAAGCGGACTTTCAAGTACACGTCTGCCGTTATTTACTATCGAATTAAAGAAAATGTTATAAACAGGTGTCTGTATAAGCACATTTTCATTAGGTGTTGTGAGCTTTCTTACCACACTCGATATAGCAGGAATAACACCTGTTGTAAACACAAGCCAGTCTGTGTCTATATCCCAGTTATGTCTGTTTTTCCACCATTCCTTGTAAGACTGCCCCCACTCATCCGGTACTATGGAATATCCGTATATTCCATGCTGTGCCCTTTCTATAATAGCTTCTGTAATAGCCGGTGCTGTCTTAAAGTCCATATCGGCAACCCACATAGGAAGCTCATTTTCACGCACATCCCATTTAAGTGACCCTGTGTTTCTTCTGTCAACTACTGTATCAAAATCGTACTTCAACCTTAATCCTCCCATATATAAACAAACTCTTTAAATCACAAGATATGCCTATTAGTTAAACGTTACTTATTCTGCCATCTTACCTCACCAGTAGTTATAATAGGATATCTTATAAGCTGTGAAGCATCCAGATTTTCTTTTCGCATATCTACTGCTGTTATCTGATGATTATCATAGGTTGTATAATAATATATTCCTTTGGTCGCATTACAACACGATGTATATATAGTTATCTCAAACTTTCCATCTGCCACCTCGCAGCAGCCTCTCTGCTGGTCTACTGAACCAAGTATATGGAAGAACTGGCTTACACTCTCCATCTCGTCACTTCCGGATACTGCATTAAGCTTAGTAAATGCCACTTTAACAAATCGTGACTGGCTTGAAAGATCACCTGGTATTCCCATTCCACCCATACCTCTGCTATATGCATTAAGCTTAAGCACTCCTGCAAATGTGCTTTCTGGCTGTTTTCTTGATACTCCGGCATAGTTATTAAGCTCAAACATCTGCATAGGGAATGGTGGATTGTTTGTAAGCACTCCGACAGGATTATCATATACATGCAGTCCATCCTTCATAGATTCTACAACTATACAATCATCCTTATCTGCTATAATCCAGTGGAGCTGTGCTGCTGGGAGCTGTTCGCTGAAAGGTGTTTTCGTAAGCCTCATCTGCGAGAGCTTTGTCCTTGCCTCAATACTGATGAGCACTGGCTTAGTATCCATGGTATGAATTCAAACTGTGCAACCTGTATGGCATCTGACTCATCATCTAATATAACTTCCTCATAAGCTGCATTTCCAACAAAGTTAAGTCCTGCCATACCTACACCCTTTTCGTTGACAGCATCATAATAAAGAGGATATCCACCTGCCACGAAAGCCATTCCTATAATCGCATAGTGTGACTTTAACTGTCCTGCATGTCTGAAATTAATTCATAGTTTCTTGGAGTTATAGTTATCTCCTCACCATAAGAAAACTCATAATCAAGAGTTCTTCCCATATAAAAATCTTTGGTTTTATAAGTTGCTGCTGTACACATAAAAACACCTCATTTCTTTCTTATTTTTTGCTCATTTAATTTTAAACAATAAATAATTTTTGTCCATTATTTTATTATTGTATCATTTTATCAGCATGTTTTTATATTAATTTTCCATTAATTATGACATTTGTCATAGCTTTTGTGATAGCATTTATTTACACCTTGACAAATAATGACGATAATCTAAAATGTTTGTGTACTAAAATAATTAAGAAGGATTAATTGTTATGAACTTTCCTAATGATGAAGAATATATAATAAGGCCTCTTACAACAGATGATGCCGAACAATATAATGCACTTTTAAGATATGCCTTTCAGGTAACAGAAGCTGAGCTTGCCGAAACTGGCTGGAAAGATGATGAGATAAAGCAGTCTAAGTTCCCGGTTCTTCAAAGAGCTGACGTTCTTGGATGCTTTGATAAGAATGAGCTTATCGCTCAGTTTGCCGTATATCCACTTGATATGAACATATACGGCATACGTTATAATGTAGGCTTTGTAACAAGCGTATGCACATATCCTGAATACACTGGCCACGGAATTATGAAAAAACTTATGATACAGTGTCTTACACGTATGCGTGAAGGACACAAGTCATTTGCACTGCTATATCCTTATTCAATACCTCTCTACCGCAATCTTGGCTGGGAAATCATATCTAACAAAATGACATACACTATTAAAGACCGACAGATTCCAGAAAAGTTACACGAACCTGGATATGTACGAAGAGTATCATGGGATGATGAGGAATTTCACAAGCTTCATTCCAAATTCGCCGAAAAAACCCATGGCTGCCTGTACCGCAACAACCTTGCATGGGAAGAATACTGGCGCTGGGATGAGGACGACACCATGGTTGCTATATATTATTCAAGGGATGATGTTCCTTATGGATATATGGTGTATATGATAAGCTCCGACATTATGCACGTTAAGGAAATGATATATCTAAACCGTGAAGCCCAGCTTGGACTGTGGGAATATATACATGCCCACGATTCTATGATTGATGAAGTACGTGGTAACAACTATTACAGCGAACCGATAGCCTTTGAGCTTGATGACAGTGATATAAAGGAAACTATCAGACCTTATGCTATGGGAAGAATTATCGATATCAAGCAGTTTTTTGGAAAATATGCCATCGACCCTGATGAACCTGCATGTGTCTTTGCTTTCGATATCGAAGATGAGCTTCTTTCCTGGAATAACGGAAGATTCATTGTCATGTTCAAGGACGGACACTGTAGTATAACAACCGGTACTCCCGACTATACTATGAAAATGTCAATAGCTACCCTGACAACTATGCTGCTTGGCTATAAAAGTGCTGAAAAGCTTTACAGTATGGAACGGATTGAAACTACCAAAGAGGCTGTGGAAAAGCTTGATGACATACTTTTCCATGCTGTACCATATGTGTCAGATTATATCTAATCAGATTATTGATTGACAAGTGATTATCTCAATGATATAATCCGCATACATTGTTTCTACACAAAGTAAGTTTTACTACAATTTATTTATAAAACACATGTGGATTTTTCTAGATGTTTCTATTTTTCGCCACATAGCTTACGAGCTATGTGGTTTTTTTGTGCTTATAATACTGTATTATGCTATTTTATAAGCATTAATTAAGATAAGATAACGTGATTCTTTAGAATTTTCACCATAAAATATTAAAGAAACGAGGACTATTATGGATCAGACTTACATGAAAAAACAAAACATACTAAAGCTTTTATTAACCATGGCTCTTCCCATGGTTATATCTATGCTTGTGAATTCCCTTTACAACATTGTCGACAGTTTTTTTGTTGCTAAGATAAGTGAAAATGCCATGACTGCCATATCACTTGTATTCCCTATGCAGAACTTTATCAACTCTGTCATGATCGGCTTTGGAATAGGTATCAATGCTGTAATAGCATTTTATATGGGAGCTTCTGATAAGGAAACCGCCGATAAAGCTGCAAGTCAGGGCTTATTCTTAAGCACTGTCCACGGAATTGTGCTGATGGCTGGCTGTATTATACTCATAAGACCATTTCTTAATATGTTTACTAATGACCAGACTGTTATTGACCTTGGTATGAAATACTCTGTCATCGCATTTGCATTTTCACTAATGCTTGCATGGGAACTTGTATTGAAAAAACATTTCAGGCTGTCGGAACGAATGACTGTTTCTATGTCCGCCATGCTCACAGGCTGCATAACCAATATTATACTTGACCCTGTACTTATATTCGGACTTGGCATATTTCCACGTATGGGAATTGAGGGCGCTGCACTTGCAACTGGCATAGGCCAGACTGTAAGTCTTATTGTATACATTATAATATATATTTCCAGACCTATTCCTGTGCGCTTCACAAGAAAATATATGAAACCAGAGAAGGTACTCTGCGTGAAAATGTATTCTATCGGAATACCTGCATGCCTTAATATGGCGCTTCCATCACTGCTCATATCTGCGCTCAATGTCATACTTGCTGCATATTCACAGGTATATGTTTTCGTGCTTGGCGTATATTACAAGCTTCAGACGTTCCTATATCTTCCTGCAAATGGAGTTGTACAGGGTATGCGTCCTCTTATCGGATACAACTATGGTGCTGGCGAAACTAAACGTGTTAAGAAAATATATGCAACTGCAACAGGCATAGTTCTTGTTATTATGTGTATCGGAACTGCTGTATGCTTATGTATTCCTGAAACACTTATTGGATTATTTACTTCCAACGAAACAACTATATCTGCGGGAGCTGCTGCCTTAAGAATTATAAGCGCCGGATTTATTGTATCCTCTGTATCTGTCACAGCCTCCGGCGCACTTGAAGGACTTGGCAAGGGAATTCCTTCACTTATTATATCTATATTCAGATATGTTGCTGTCATTATACCTGCCGCCTTCATTCTAAGCCGTATATACGATGCTGCCGGCGTATGGCACTCATTCTGGATAACAGAGATAATAACAGCAGTTATCGCTTACTTTACTTACAGGCACGCATCAAAGTAAATGTCTGCTTCGCAGCCGCTTCCTTTTCTCTTGCGCTCATTATATCATAATTTACTCTTTATCTGCTCCTATACTCACGAACCCGCGCTATCGCGCTCTTTTGTCCTGCTTCGCATGACTGTTCGTTCGTTAATGGCTATAATTATACCTCAGCGTATACTTTTCCATAAATTCTCTTGTTGCCACTGCATTTTCCGGAACAGTATTCTCAAGTGTACAATGAACATATGGCTTATATTCCTTGATCTTCTTAAGCAATAGTGGATAATTAAGTCCACCTGTTCCTGCTGCTATTGACTTAAGCTCATCATTCTCAACTACATAATCCTTGCAGTGGACTACTGCGATATCTTTTAATAACAGGTCAAATGCCTTTTCTATAATCTCATCCTGTTTATCAATGTTTCCTGTATAAAGAAGGTTAACAGGGTCAAATATAATCTGAAGGTTTGGAGAATCTATAGCATCAAGCACCTTTCTTGCCCTCTCAACTGTGTTGACTATATGCTTCCATACAGGCTCTATAGCTACTATAACGCCAAACTGTTCTGCATATTTAACTATAGGTCTTAGGTTATCTATAAAACACTGAAGTGCCTCATCTGAATGATTCGCTGGTTCATACTTGTACTCTTCATTGACAGCACCTGTCTCTGTTCCAACAACTCCACATCCAAGTATACTTGCAAATCTTATATGTGCTTTATACTTCTCGACTATCTCCTTATGCTTTTCATGATTAGGATTGCAAAGATTAAGATAGCATCCAAGAACTGCCACATCAACCTTATTCTCTGCACATAACTCCTTAATATACATAGCAAGTCCAGGTGTCATAGTCTCAACTCCCGGCTTAAACTCCTTTATAGACTTTGAAAGTGCTATATGCATACAATGAAATCCCTGCTTATGTATGTTAGGGATAAGCTCATCAAGTGGTGCATATGCAACATCATGTGCTCTGATACCTATTCTCATAATAATCCTCCATTCTTGCGTGTGAAAAATCTTTATTTTTCACACTAATCCTCTTTTCTACGCTCATTTATCACTAAACTTCTTTTCTGTGCGTGTTTAATCTTGAATATTTTATATGTCTTACTATATTCATACATCATGCTATTTAAAATCTACAGATTTATTTCAGTTTAACATATCAATGCCCAAATGTCACTTATAAGTTCAATTTAAGCTTGAATTTAAACTTGAAATATAAGCTCTATTTAAACTTTGACCTGATACAAAAGCCCCTGTAATGATAATAATTACTGTATAATTAATAAATACTACCATTACAGAGGCTCTCTTATTTTATATAATCTATTAATGTACTAGATTGTACGATTAATTATAACAGAAACAATTAGAAGCTCATATCATTCTTACTTACAGCATTATAAAATGTAGTCAGTGGTATAAAGCTCTGTGCAAAGCTTTTTCCTGAATCACCCTTACATATAACTGCATCGTCTGTTATTGTCTTTATACCTACTGCTCCACCAGATGCTTCATTTATAGTTTTTCTGAATGTTTTAAGTCCGTACTTCAAATATGAGGCATCTCCTGTAAGCTCATAAGCTATCGCAAGTGACTCAAGCAGAAGTGTGTTGTTACCATTCTTGCAAGACTAGGAAGTTCCTTATAGTAGAACAGTCCGTTATCCATATAGCAGTTCTCTACAAGATCATCCACAGCATGTATTAACATCTGTTTTACATCCTCTCTTGGAAATACTCTGTAGTATCTCATAACACTTCCAACTGCAACTGATATCATGAAGCCTACTCTTATTGCTGTATTATCTGTGTATGGTGATAACCAGTCTCCATATTCTTCTTCCCATTTCTTGAAGCTGTCTATGATCCAGTCGCATTTAGCAAGCCATTTCTTATCATTAGTTTCTACATAAAGTGCTATAAGTGTACGAAGTGCCCAGCCTGTTTCCCTTGCATTAGCTTCACCTGGCACCTGATACATCGGAGTTTCAAGAAGTCTTAAGACATTTTCGCCGATTCCAACAGCTGTCTCATATCCTCTCTCATCTCCTGTAAAATGATAATAATCAAGAAGACCTTCAACCCATTCATGTGAGCATACCATAACACCATTCTTACAATGCCCTGCTGTATGTTCCCATTGTCCCCCGATTCTTAAAGGATTGCTGCTATAGTGGCATACATCAACATCCATCCAATGTTTTGCTGCTACTATCAAATAATCAAGGAATCTTCTTACTCCTGTTCTAGCATACATAAGTGCGCAGGCATGCGGATAGTCATATTCATTGTTGCTCCAGACCGGTTTTCCGCCACCTCTTCCCTGGACTGTGTAGCCCATATCTACTGTATCACCCCAGTTAAGCATACCATAGCATCTTGAATGTCCATCTGCTTTTGCCATAAGTGCTATTTCCACATCTTCATCATATTTATCAGGAAATACATCAAGCATTGCACCAGACTCTTTAAATATCTGAGGTGCTATATATGGTCTGTCTGGCATCTGATATATAAGACTTCTGTTATCCAGCTCCCATATATGAGTTTCCGGACTATGCCAGTGTATAAGGAAGTTCTGTTCTTTTGCCATACCTGACTGCATAGTAATCTGACCTACACCTTCTGGCACAAGCATGACCGCTACACCCTCTGCGCATGACTTGATTGCCTTAGGATAATTCTGCTGTGCCTGATGCACTGTTACGCAGAAGCCATCATCAGAATCTGTATAGTCAGCCATAAATGTTCCATATAACACTTCTGCATAATGTTCATTAGCCTCTTTTATAAGATAGCTGTCATCTATGGTCTCATTTACTTCTTCACCATTCTTACCTATGATAAAGCTTGTCTTATAGTTTGAAGTGGCAACTATAGTCCTGATATCCGAAACAGGAGCCCTGTGTTCTATCATATCAAGCTCTCCTATTCCTCTTGTCATAAATATAGGTCCATTGTTATTAGAATTGTCTGTAAGAATATCCCCACATCCAGTTGAATCGTTGCCAGCTGCCATATCTATATGTACAAGCTTATCTGTTATCCTGCTGTCCTTTGATTTCTTAATATAAAATACAAGTGATTTTATATTAAGTTCCTCGTCTGATGTATTGATTATTCTATATGATATGTTTACCCATGGTTTTCCTGCATAGGCTGTGATTCGTATCTCAGACTCTATTTTCTTATATTTTATATCTTCTTTATCTATAGAAGCTGTATTTCCGCCTTTATCAGTTTTATTTCCATCTTTATCAGCCTCAACAACATTATAAGCCTTAGCTGAAAGTGTTACCTCTACAGGACCTGGCTTTACTACACGCCACTCTCCTATAGACATCTTATAATCATTTCCTTCTCGATCCTTTAAAACCGGTCCTTCAAAGTTCTCTTCGGTATATATCTTTCTTCCATCAACTAACCTTGTAAATATACTTTCAGAGTTATCAGATACATCAAACTCTAATTCACCACTGTTTACTGTATAACCTGCTTCTGTCTTCTTTACACACACTGCAGCTTTGTGTACATTTACATCCTTTTCTATAGGATTATCATAAGACAGCTTAGAAGCTTCTACAGCTTTATCATACTCTTCACTGCTTACAGAAAGAATCACTTTTGTGCGTTTGTTAGCTGGGAGATCTGCCATAAAGCTTATAAACAGAAACTTAACACTTCCATCATCATAGCTTGATGTCACTTCAGGCTGTATAATGCATTCCTTTCCATTCTGTAATACTGCTATCTCTGATATGCTTTTAAGTTCACCTTTCTTAAATGGAACTGCTACACTGACGCATTCCTGAATCCTTGGATACCTATATAACTTATCCAGATAAATATCTAACATGCTTTATTCCTCCTTGTTATTCCACTGTGCAAACCATTTTTAACACAACAAAACTGTATTAATATGGGTTTTTACCGGTTTTTTTTCGCATTTAACTTATATCTTATTATACTCACATTAATATCTGCTAACTACTGTTAAGATTGTCCTTTTTATGATATTATACATATTAATTGACCTTTACCTGCTTTAAGTTAGCAATCAGCACTAAGCATGAAGGTAAATTTATTCACAGAAAGGACTGTACACTTTGAATTATGCTGAAATAAAATATAATGATATTGCCAATGGTCCCGGCGTAAGAACAAGTATATTTGTAAGCGGCTGCACTCATCACTGTAAGGGTTGCTTTAACGAGGTTGCATGGGATTTTAATTATGGCATGCCATTTACTGATGAAACTATTGATGAAATAATAGAATCAATGAAGCCTTCTTATATAGCAGGATTAACTCTTCTTGGTGGTGAGCCCTTCGAACCAGCTAACCAGAAAGGACTTCTTCCTTTATTAGAAAGAGTAAAACAGGTATATCCTGATAAGAATATATGGTGTTTTACAGGCTATCTGTTTGATAAAGATATTATGGAGCGTATGTATAACACATACCCAGAGACTGTAAGAATGCTGTCTTTCATCGACATATGTGTTGATGGGAAGTTTGTTGAACAACTAAGGATATGATGTTAAATTCAAGGATCATCTAAACCAGAGAACTATTGATGTACAGACCTCGCTTAAGGAGGGGCATGTAGTCATAGCTGATGGTTACTAAGCTATTTATGCTAATCACAATATATAGAAATGAGGATTTATTTTTATGAAACAAAATGTAAATATTAAAAAAATTACACCTGATGCTATTATACCAACTTACGGAACTGAATACTCAGCTGGTGCAGACCTTTATTCAGGTATGACAGAAGCAGTCACTATAAAACCTGGCACAACTGAATTCATCAAAACAGGTATTGCCATGGAGATACCCGCTGGTCTTGTTGGTCTTATTTATGCAAGAAGCGGTATGGCATGCAAAAAGGGTGTTGCTCCTGCCAACAAAGTAGGTGTTATTGATTCTGACTACAGGGGAGAGATAATAGTTGCCCTACACAACCACTCTGATGCTTCTGTTACTATAGAACCAGGTGACAGAGTTGCACAGATTGTACTTGCTCCTTATATAACAGCTGCTTTTAACGAAGTGCAGGAATTAAGTGATACAGTTCGTGGAGATGGCGGATTCGGTTCTACAGGAACTAAGTAGGAATATTGTTGTTTAATTGAATATTAGTTGGTGACGAACGGACGACAAATATAAGCTACAGGCAGTCCTGCACACTATGTTCAATGCCAGAAGCTTCAATCGGCTGTCTCTAAGACTTTTCATATAGGTAGTT
>ENA-OQER01001547-OQER01001547.1-human-gut-metagenome-genome-assembly--contig:-NODE-1547-length-10817-cov-1.878765_pt1 | contig 10817 bp, 15 predicted proteins | sample MGYA00242797_ERZ504639 | MGnify/ENA primary metagenome ERZ504639 (study PRJEB26092, sample SAMD00036306) | human gut metagenome | host: Homo sapiens | study: EMG produced TPA metagenomics assembly of...
CTCAGGGACCGGATGCCGGACTTATGGAGCCAGAGCCGCTATGATCGGCGGATGTGTCGGCACATCTAATGTGCTTGCCGGCAAGATGTTTGATGTCCCGATCATGGGAACCATGCCCACAGCTGGATCATGAGTTTCCGGACGAGTACACCGCATTCAAAGCCTATGCCGAATTATATCCGGATGCATGTACCTTTGGTGGACACCTATGACACGTTAAAATCCGGAGTTCCAAATGCGATCCGTGTCTTCCGTGAAATGAAGGACGCCCGGTATCCATCCAAAGAGCTACGGCATTCGTCTGGACAGCGGAGATCTCGCATACCTGTCCAAAAAAGCACGTGTCATGCTGGATGCCGCAGGATTTGAGGATGCCGTGATCGCAGCTTCCAACGATCTGGATGAGATGCTGATCAATGATCTGAAGATCCAAGGTGCAGCGATCACTCATGGGGAGTCGGAACACATCTGATCACCTCCAAGGACTGCCCTTCCTTCGGCGGCGTTTACAAACTGGCTGCCATTGAAAAAGACGGCAAATTCCTTCCGAAGATCAAGATTTCAGAGAATACGGAAAAAATCACGAATCCGGGAAACAAAACCATTTATCGTGTATACGATAAAGAGACCGGAAAGCTTCGTGCGGATCTGATCTGTTTTGCGGACGAAACCTATGACACATCCGAAGAACTGCTTTTATTCGATCCAAACGAAACCTGGAAAAAGACTCGTCTTCCGGGCGGAAGCTACACGATGCGTGAGATGTTACAACCAATCTTCATCCACGGAGAATGTGTCTACACTTCTCCTTCTGTCATGGAGATCGCAGCATATTGCAAACAGGAAAAAGAGACTCTCTGGGATGAGACAAAACGTCTCTTATATCCACACAAAGTTTATGTGGATTTGTCCCGGAAGCTCTATGACACAAAAGCAAAACTGTTAAATGAAGTAAATAAATAAGATAGGAGATCATCATGAAAATTATCGTATTAGCCGGTGGACTCAGTACAGAACGCGACGTTTCTCTCGCTTCTGCTGCCGGAATCTGTAACACATTACTGGAGAAAGGACACGATGCATTTCTTCTGGACGTATTTCTCGGCCTTGAGAACGCACCCGAGAATCTGGAAGACGTCTTTACACTGCCTGGACACGGTCTGGAAATCGCAAAGAATATTTCCGAAACAGAGCCGGATCTTGCAGCTGTAAAAGCTTCCCGTCCGGACCAGTCTGACTGCTTCTTCGGTCCGAATGTCATCGAACTCTGCCGCCTGGCAGATATGACCTTCCTCGGACTTCACGGCGGAGAAGGAGAAAACGGAAAGCTGCAGGCTTCATTTGATCTGCTCGGAATCCGCTACACAGGACCTGACTCGCTTGGATGTGCTGTTGCCATGGATAAAGGACTCACCAAACAGATTTTTATGGAAGCCGGTGTGGACACACCTTCCGGAGTCTGCCTGTATAAAGAAGACAGTGACTGTTCCCTGGAATCTCTGGGACTTTCCTTCCCGGTCGTTGTAAAGCCATGCTCCGGCGGCTCCAGCATCGGAGTATATATTGTAAATACAGAAGAGGAATACCGTCAGGCACTGAAAAATTCTTTCCGTTATGAAAACGAAGTGGTCGTCGAAACTTACATCAAAGGCCGCGAATTTGCATGCGGCGTGATCGATGGAAAAGCACTTCCTCCGATCGAAATCATTCCCAAAAACGGATGGTTTGACTATGCCAACAAATATCAGGCAAATGCGACTGAAGAAGTATGCCCTGCCGATATCAGCGAAGAGATTGCAGAGCGCATGAAAGCTCTCACAGTCCGCGCTTTCCAGGCATTGAAGCTGAACGTATACACCGGGCTGACTTTATCCTGGACGCAGACGGCAATCTGTACTGCCTGGAAATGAATACCCTTCCGGGCATGACTTCTGCAAGCCTCCTTCCAAAAGAAGCACTTGCAGACGGAATTGAATACGGAGATCTGTGCGAGCTGATCATCCAGAAATCCATGGAAGCAAGATATCAGTAAGCAAATACAATAAAGGATGGAACGTTTATGAAAAACATGACATTGAAAGAAATCGCCGTTGCCTGTGGTGGAATTTATTACGGCGATGATGAAAGCTATTATAAAGAAGTTTCCAGCGTTGTGATCGACAGCCGGAAAGTAGAAAAAGACTGTCTGTTTATCGCCATTCGCGGTGCAAGAGTGGATGGACACATGTTCATCCCGCAGACGATCCGGGACGGCGCTCTGTGTGCGCTCTCCGAAAAACGGATTGAAAATGCCTCTTATCCATACATTCTGGTCACCTCCTGTGAACAGGCATTGAAGGATATTGCCGAGCACTATCGGAAAAGCCTTAATCTGAAGTCGTAGGTGTCACCGGAAGTGTGGGAAAGACCAGCACCAAAGAATGATCGCATCTGTGCTTGGAGAAAAATATAACGTATTGAAAACAGCCGGGAACTTCAACAACGAGATCGGGCTCCCGCTTACGATCTTCAATATCCGCGAAGAACATGAGGTTGCCGTGCTGGAACTTGGTATCAGCAATTTCGGCGAGATGGAACGGCTTGCAAAGATTGCCCGTCCTGACATCTGCGTCATCACCAATATCGGAGTTGCCCATCTGGAGCATTTAAAGTCCAGAGACGGTATTTTGAAAGACAAAAACAGGAGATTTTCCTCTATATGAACCCGAACGGTTCCATTATCTTAAACGGGGATGATGATAAACTCTCAACCGTTCACCCTGCAAACGGAATCCAGCCGGTCTTCTTTGGTCTGGATGACAGCCGGGATTTTTACGCGGATCAGGTAGAATCCTGCGGACTGCGCGGTACCAATGCCGTCTTCCACACACCAAGTTCAACCTTCTCTGCACATATCTCGATTCCGGGAGAACATATGGTTCTCAATGCACTTGCCGGCATTGCCGCAGGGTATGCACTGGGAATGAACGACGAAGAGATCAAAGCCGGCATTGAAGCTTTGGTTCCTCTGGCAGGACGCAACAATCTGATCGAGACAGATTCCCTTACGATCATTGATGACTGCTACAATGCTAATCCGGCTTCCACAAAAGCATCTCTGGATGTTCTTGCAAAGGCAGACACTCGTCAGATTGCAGTCCTTGGCGATATGTTTGAACTGGGGCCGACAGAAAAACAGATGCACTATGAGGTCGGAAAATATGCTGCCGACCTTGGAATCGATATACTTGTCTGCATCGGACAGCTCTCAGAACATATGGCAACCGGTGCAAGTGAACAGTGTTCCAAAACACAGGTATTTTATTTTGAAACAAAAGATGACTTTTTCGAACAGGCAGACCGCATTTTAAATCCAAAGGATACAGTTCTTGTCAAAGCTTCCAACGGTATGAAGTTTTCCGAGATCGTCAGTGTACTAAAAGAGAGGTAACATATGGACTACCAGATGCTCGTTCTTGATCTGGACGGCACTTTGACCAATTCCAGAAAAGAACTTACAGAACCGACAAAACAGGCACTCATCGAGATTCAGGAGGAAGGAAAGAAGTTGTACTTGCCAGCGGACGCCCGATCAACGGTATCGTTCCTCTGGCAGAAAAGCTGAATCTTTCCAAATACGGCGGATATATGCTCTCCTTCAACGGAGCCAGGATTACCCAGTGCTCTACCGGAGAGATCATCTATAATCGTACCCTGCCTGCCGACGTGATTGCGCCGATCTATGAAATTACATCCACCTATCCGGGACTGGATATTCTGACTTATGACGGGAACCAGATTCTGTCCGGTATTGCTTCCAACGAATATACCGAAAAAGAATCTTTTATCAATAAAATGGAAATCGTACAGGTACCGGATTTCGTATCCCGACTGACTTTCCCTGTCAACAAACTGTTGATTGCAGGAGAACCGTCTATCTTGGAAGAACTGATGCCGCACCTCCAGCAGAAGTTTCATAAGCTGCTGAATATTTACCGGTCTGAGCCGTTTTTCCTGGAGATCATGCCACAGAATATCGACAAAGCATACTCTCTGCAAAAACTGCTAAACAGCATCGGACTGACTGCAGATTCTATGATCTGCTGCGGAGATGGCTTCAATGACATTTCCATGATCGAATACGCCGGACTTGGCGTTGCCATGGAAAACGCACAGCCGATCGTCAAAGAAACGGCTGATTTTATCACGAAATCCAATGATGAAGATGGGATTTACATGTGATCAATACGTTTTTACGGTAACCTGATTATAAAGACTATAAAAGAAGGGGAAGACTGCACGTTATAAATTGCAGGCTTCCCCTTTTATGAAGGTTCCTTTCAGTTCCACTATCGTTGGGTTTAATTATGTCATGTTCTTCATTTTATATCCATGCTAAGCTTGTTAAAGATTCGTAAGCATTTGTAAAACCTCCTGTTTTGCAAAACATTGATTACACACTATCCTCATATTTTTAAAAAAATATTATAACAAAACGAAAATCAGAAACGGCACCAGTGCGGAACAGATCACTCCGTTAAACACAGACAGTACCACGGTCTCTTCGTTCGTATACCGTATCATCATCGGCAGTGTCGTATCTTCACTGGTTGCTCCCGCCGGCGCAATACAGGTATAATAATTCAGTTTTTTTCGAAATCCACGGAATGCTGAAAAAGGAGAAAATCTCCCGCAGCAGATTACTTAAAAATGCGATACTTCCCGCCTGTGCTCCCGCCAGATTGCCAATGGTAACCCCGGAAAGGCTGTACCATCCAAGTCCACTGGCAATTGCTGTACTCTCACCAAGCGGCATCCCTGTCAGAAGTCCTCCCGCGATTCCTCCTAAAATAGAGCCAACTACGATTCCCAGGGGAATCACAAAAATTTTAATATGATATTCCTTGATCTTACTGACAATCCCCCGATTAAAACCAATGCTGATTCCTACCAGAAACATCAGCAGGTATAAGATCATATCTTTATTCGAAGTAATCCAGGATACGATCACGTTCTCGTCCAATCCTGTCATTCCGCAGGCAATGCCCCCAAGCAGCGCAATAATTGCCAGATATACCATGTCTATTTTCTCCCCTTTCCAGTCTTTTTATTTTCTAAAAAACGTCTGGTCAGAGGATAGACCAGAAGAACCGATCCCACAGACGGCAGCAAAAAAGAAAATCACACTCTGAATTCCCAATGTAGAAGTTCTTCCAGAAAGTTTTCCCGGCTTCCCAGCAGAACTCCCATGGAAAAAATCAGAAACAGTGTGCACACTACCTGCAAGATCTGATTCCACCTGTTTAAATTGCGTGGCAATAAAAATTTGCCGGCCAGCACTCCAATACACATAATCACAATAACATCCATCGTTTGTATCCCCGTTCTTTCTCTCCTTTTCAGGTGTATAAAAAACACCCCATTCGTACAAGGATATCACGAAAAATATGTTATCGTCAATGTCCTATAAGTCCAGAGTTTCCAGGACTTTTTTCAATTTCCGCGGCAGACTGTCTCAGTTTCTCATGCTCTTTTTCATCCAATGGAATCTCAAGCACCTGCTCTGCTCCTTTCTGGGAAACCAGAGTCGGAACACTGATACAAAGATCTTCCAATCCATATTCGCCCTCCATCAGACTGGAAACTGGCAGAACAGAATTTTCATCACGGATAATACTTTCTGCAATTCTGCCTACTGCCATAGCTACTCCGTAATAGGTCGCACCCTTTCGCTCAATGATCTCATATGCACTGTCGCGAACTTCTTTATAAATCCGCTCCATTGCCGCATCATGCTCATAATGGCCGCGCAGCTCACAGAAATCATGGATATCAATTCCCGCAACATTCGCACTGCTCCAGACAGCCAGCTCACTGTCTCCATGCTCTCCGATGATAAACGCATGAACACTTCTGCTGTCCACATCCAGATGTTCACTCAACAGATAGCGGAATCTTGCAGAATCCAGAACTGTTCCGCTTCCAAACACACGCTCTTTTGGATAACCGGAAATCTTCAATGCCGCATATGTCAGAATATCCACCGGGTTTGCCACGATCAGAAGGTTTCCCTCAAAATTTCGTTTTGTAATCTCCGGAATAATTGATTTGAAGATCGCCACATTTTTGTGTACTAAATCCAGTCTTGTCTCTCCCGGTTTCTGGTTTGCTCCCGCTGTAATGATGATCAACGCACAGTCACTGATATCATCATAATCGCCTGCGTAAATCTTCATGGAATGAACAAACGGTCTTCCATGACTGAGGTCCATAGCCTCGCCTTCCGCCTTCTCCTTGTTCGCATCGATCAGAACCAGCTCTGAAAACAATCCTTTCTGCACCAGGCTGACGCCGTAGATGCTCCTACAAATCCACATCCTATCACTGCTGCTTTTTGAATATTTATCATATCGATCTCCCTCACTTTTGTTTAAAATAATAACTATTACTGTTTTAAACCCTACCATAAAACTAGGAATTATGCAATTCTTTTTCCTGAATTTTCCTGATTGTGTTAAAAAAAAGAACAACATTCCAGTTTTGTAACCTCTCTACTAGAATGTTGTTTTTTTCTGAAATTATTCTTTTTTAACCGATTACCTGATGATTCAGCCATTTTTTATTTTTCAGCCGAATCGCATAAATGATTCCACGTACAGACCAGTCTGCAAACATTCCGATCCATACCGCCATCGGTCCCATTCCGAATCCTCTTGCGAGAATCATTGCAAGAAGCACTCTGCAAAACCACATCGAAAGTACTGATACGGTCATTGTAAACTTCACATCTCCAGCCGCACGGAATCCATATGCCGGAATGAAAGAAAATACCCATGCAACAGGTTTGACAATCGTGATCCAGGTTACCATATGAATACAAAGTCTTGCACTCTCCGCTTCCATTCCCCCGAATTTTGTAATTGGATAGACGAGAATATACATCACAAGACAGGAAATTACAATTACGACCTCTGAAACAATACTCAGCTTTTTCACATAATAAATCGCTTCATCCTTACGACCGGCGCCGAGGCTTTCTCCCACAACGGTCATCAGCCGACACCAACTCCGATCGCCAGGATTCCATTCAGATTTTCAATCAAATTGCCATTCCCTGAGCCGCAATGGCAGCCATTCCCATCAGAGAAACTGTAGACTGGATTGCCAGCTTTCCAAACTGGAACATACTGTTTTCAATTCCTGAAGGAATTCCGATATTCAAGATTCTTCTGATCTCTTTCCACTGCGGACGAATCGTAAAGTAATCGTACACGGGGATTTCCAGATCTGTTTTCGAAGTTTGTACATAACTACAAACATGGCAAACAATCTTGCAAGCATTGTTGCGCAGGCAGAGCCTGCCACACCAAAATGAAGCCCCCATACAAACCAGATATTCAGTACGGCATTTACAATATTCGAACAAATCGAGATTTTCATCGGAAGACTGCTGTTCTCCTGTGCTCTCAGGATACAGGAACCGTCATCATACAATGCAATAAACGGATAAGAGATGGCGGAAAAGAAAAAGTACTGCTTTGCATTTGCCATCACGCTCTCCTCGACTTCTCCGAAGATCAGCCCCAGAATCTGTCCATTAAATAAAAGACAGATAACTGCGATCAACACTGACAAACAAAATGTGATAAAAATCAGCTGTCTCGCTGCCTCTTTTGCATGATCCTGCTTTTTGCATCCCAAATAATGTGAGCAGACTACCGTTCCCCGGATGCCAGTGCAAAAAATGCCTGTACGATCAGAATATTGATGGAATCCACCAACGTCACCGCTGAAATAGCTGCCGAACCAAGATTACTGACTACCAGAGTATCCACGGTTCCCATAAAGGAATTCAAAAGCTGATCGATTGCAAGCGGAATCAATAGAGCCGCCATTTTCTTGTTATCAATAGATGCTTTTGTGCATCCACTTTTTTGCCCCCTCTTTATGTTCTGTCAAATCATTTTGATCAAATACGTTCTTAGGATACACCCATAGTTTCTATTATGCAAGAATAGAGAACAAATCTTGCAGATTTATCTTCTCACGTATTCTCTATCCTCTTTTATGAACATCAAAACAAATCCTGCCAGCAGCAGTATCGCCGCAATCCAGATCGTCCGATCACCAATCTGCCGGCTGAATAATGCTCCCATGGCCGCTCCAACCGCAAAAACCAGAATTACAAAGTAATAATGCATACTTTTTTTCTTCAGTTCCTGATTGCCCGTTACCTGATATTTACAGAGCATTTCTGTCGCACTTCGCATATTTCCGATACACATGGTCGTTGCACACGGAATCCCGTGGAATTTCCGGAAGGCATTTACCTGCATCGCACAACTGAATGACATCATCGCATTGGCCGGTACATTCATACTCTGCGGAAACAAGCCTACCAAAAACAGCAATATGATCTGAATGACCAGCACAATCTGTCTCCAGTGGATTTTTTCGCTTTCTTTGCACAGATTCTGAATGCGGACTGCCACATAAACACCACTGATAAACGCCAGCAACGGAATCAGATAATGAAGCGCAACGCCCCAGTTTCCCTCTGCAAGATTCTGTCCCAAAAGTACAATATTTCCTGTCTGGGCATTGGCAAATACTTTGCCTCTGCAATTATAAGAATAGGCATCCTGCAAACCACCGGCCAATGTAAGAAATATTGCCAGCGGCATGGATTCTGACATCTGTCCTTTTGCTTTCATTTCTAAACACCTCTTTTTTTTGCAGATATCAAACAGACAACATCTGTCACAATATGGTGCTGTCCTTGCAGTACAGATTTCTCTTCCATGATATACAAGACGATGGCAAAAGCTGCTGCCCTCCTCCGGAGGAATGATCTTCCACAAAGCCATCTCTACCTTTTTCGGCTCTTTGATCCCATCTACAAGTCCCATTCGATTGACCAGACGGATACAGTGTGTATCTGTCACGATCGCCGGTTTTCCGAATACATCGCCCATGATCAGATTGGCACTTTTTCTCCGACTCCCGGAAGTTAATAATGCATCAAAATCATCCGGCACTTCTCCATGATACTCATCACGCAGAATCCTCATACAGGCGCTGATATCTCTCGCTTTGCTTTTCCCAAGCCCGTCAAGGTCTTACGATTGCTTCAATCTCCTGTGGATCTGCTTCTGCCAGTGCATTTACATCTGGAAACTTTGCATACAGATCTTTTACAACAATATTGACTCTCTCATCTGTACATTGTGCTGCCAGACGCACTCCTACCAGAAGCTTCCACGCCTCACTGTGGTCATAATCGAGCGTACAATCCGCATCCGGATACGCCGTGCGAAGTCGTTCTATGATCTCCAGTGCAAGTTGCTTTTTTGTCATATGTAATCAACTCCTCTTTTACTATGGTAAACTTTTATTTTTTTCACAATCCGTTTTTTATCATAGCACAAAACAGCCGACATACCAACAGGTACGCCGACTGTTTTTTAATATCTTCCATTTATACACGATTTCTGTACTTCCTGCTAAAAATAACCAATATCACAATATCCACTCCCATCGCCACTGCTGCCACACACCATGCCGCATTGACTCCGTTCCATTCGGTCAGCACTCCCAAAAGATTCATAATAATAAATCCGGCAACACTCTGAATCGTACTGAAGATCGAACTGTAAGCAGATCTTGTCTCACTTTCTATACAATCGCACATCCAGGTTGAAGTGGCAGATTGTTCCACACCAAATCCAAATTCAATCAATCCCGCTCCCATCACAAAACCCGGAAAAGAGGGTAATACAAAAAGAAGTACAAACCCAAAAATACTCATAATATATCACTTTTTTCCTATGCTACAACATTCGTATCTCTGAAATACTGCGGTGTCATACCTGTATACTTTTTAAACGTCCGTGTGACAAATCATAAAAACTCAATCTCCGTGCGATTTCTCCTACCGATACGCCCGACTGGAGCATCATCTTCGATTCTTCAATTTTTCTCTGATTGACATATTCATTAATGGATATCTCTACTTCCTCCTTAAATCTGCGACGAAGAGCACTTTCTGACAAATAGAACTGCTTTGCAAGCTCTGTAACTTTAATCGTGTCATAAATTTTCAAGTTAATATGTTACAGGATACATCGGATCAGTGATGTTCTTGCCTGATTGGAAACACCATGAAGCTCTTTTGTAAAATGTATGATTGCAGTGTCTCTCGTTCCCATTTCTGCAAGACCACTTTTTTAATAATTCCAGGTCTCCCTGACTGACAAGATTCATGATCTTATTTTCATAATAAAATGTATACTGCTCTACCCGGAATGTCTCATATGCTGTATCTTCTGCTGATTTCCGCACCAACTCCAGTTGATTTTCAGTCACTTGTTTATGTAGCTCTTCAGAACAAATCTCATTCCAAATTCATATCAAACAAAAATCCAAGAAGAATCAGATAATCCCGAATATCTCCCAGTGGATATACCGGAAGTGAAGAGTAATATTCCCAGCATTCTTTTTCTGACAAAATTTTCTTATTTTCCGGAGTCAGATTGTCATATACATGAGAAAACTCTGTGCTGGTAACATTATTTATTCGAAACGCTCCAATTACAATTCTGACATCCTGATACCATAAGCACAGAAAAATTTCATTTAACATCCCGCTGTAAAACTGTACAACCTCATCTGAAATATTTTTTTCTTTAAATTCATATGAAATCGGATACTTATAAATTGATTTGTAGTCTTTTCAAAACCCGATTTGTCTCTCTTTCCAATATCCATATTGGGCATTTTCAACATCACATGTAACGATTTGATTTTCTTTAAATCCTGTTCACTCAAATCCATATATC
>ENA-OQER01001548-OQER01001548.1-human-gut-metagenome-genome-assembly--contig:-NODE-1548-length-10814-cov-2.292879_pt1 | contig 10814 bp, 8 predicted proteins | sample MGYA00242797_ERZ504639 | MGnify/ENA primary metagenome ERZ504639 (study PRJEB26092, sample SAMD00036306) | human gut metagenome | host: Homo sapiens | study: EMG produced TPA metagenomics assembly of...
GATGCAAGCTCCAATGCAGATGCATTCTGTGCGAACGGTGTTCTGTTTGCAGATCATACACCGTCAGCAAAAGCCGTACAGATGCGTTACGATCATCAGCAGGTGAACTTCTATCTTGAAAATGAAGATGCGAAAGTGACCGATGGAACGATCAAAGTAAAAGTAGTAAACGAACTGGAAAACAGCACACTGGAAAATTACAATATCATCTGGAGCCTGAAAAAAGATGATAAAGAGATCGCAACAAAAACGATTTCTTTAAATGCACCGGGTATGGACGGAGAAACCTTTGGGGAAGAAGTGATCACGATCGAACTGCCGAAAGTACAGCCGCAGACCGGTGATACTTATATGCTGGAGTTCTCCGTGCAGAACAAGGTAAAACCGGACTGGGATGCAACACTTACCAAATACGACAATGTAGTGGCACATGAGCAGTTTGACCTTACACCGGAATACAAGGAGAAACAGACGCTGGATTACAATGCAATGGCTGAATTTACCAAAGCAGAGGACGACGGCAATACACTGAGCATTGAAGGTGTTACAAAAGAGGGAAAAACCTACTCAACTGAAAATGGACAAGCAACCGGTATCCTTTCAGATTACACGGTGGACGGCAAAGTGGTTCTGGAAAAAGGTCCGGTACCAAGCTTCTGGAGAGCACAGAACTATAACGACACTCCGATTGCATACAACCGCAATCTGCGAAATACCGATGACAACATGGAACTTGTGGACAGTCCGGTTATCACACAGGATGAGAATAGAAAGCACATCCGTGTAGCGTTGAACGTAAAACTTCCGGTTGATGCAGAACAGACACTGCTCTATGACATTTACGGAGATGGAGAGATCGTAGTTCGGTCAGCCTTTACACCGAGAAGCAACTTTGCACCGGGTACCGCCGGAGCACAGGCACTGCCGAAAGTTGGTGTCCGCATGACTGTTGCAGCAGGATACGAAAATCTGGAATACTTCGGAAGAGGTCCGGAAGAAAACTACATTGATCGAAAGACAGCAACCGATGTTGGTGTATACAAGAGCACCGTAACAGATCAGTTTGTAAGCAAATATGTGAAACCACAGGAAAACGGAAACCACACCGATGTCAGATGGACGTCACTGACCGATAACGATGGAAATGGTATTTTAGTTGCCGCAGACGGAACGGTAGAATCTTCTGCACTTCATGTAAAAGCAGAAAATATCAATCCGGTTAGCTGGACCGATTATCCGTATAACAACCAGACCATTCGTCATTCCACAGAAGTTCCGATGGATGAGCAGACCTATCTGTGTCTGGATGCGATCCAGCGAGGAGTCAGCAATACAGGATTCTTTAACCATGTACCTCTGGAAGGATTCTATCCGACAACCAAGCAGAATGCAGATGGAAGCTACAATACTTATGCAGAGAGATTCCGCATTGTCCCGGTTACTTCCGATACGGACAAGATGGAAGAAAGCAAGGCAGGTTTGAAGCAAGTTCTGCAGCAGGAGAACTGGAAGAGATCAAAACCAGGCAGTCGCAGCAAAGAACGATGCCGAGACCGCAGCAAAAGCCGCAGAAGCAGCAAAAGCAGATGCCGAAGCAGCCAAGGCAAAAGCAGAAGAAGTAAAAGCAGCAGCCGAAGAAGCAAAGAAAGCAGCAGAAGAGGCAAAGGCAGCAGCCGATGTTGATAAAGCAGCCGCAGAAGCAGCTCAGGCGAAAGCAGAAGTTGCACAGAAAGCAGCCGAAACTGCAGAAGCAGAGGCACAGAAAGCACAGACCGCTTCCGAAGCAGCCCAGGCAAAAGCAGAGGCAGCACAGAAAGCCGCAAAAGAAGCAGAGGATGCAGCAAAGAATTATGCAAACGATGCAGCCGCAGCGAAGACAGCAGCCGAAACAGCCAAAACGACAGCAGAAACTGCAAAGAACGATGCAGTACAGGCAAAAGAAGCAGCAGAAGCAGCCAAAGACTCCGTAAGTGCACAGAAAGACCTTGCAGAGGCAGCAGCAAACGCAGCGAAGGCAAGTGCAGAAGCAGCGAAAGCAGCCCAGGCAAATGCAGAAGCCGCAGCGAAAGCAGCCGAAGAAGCACAGAAGAAAGCAGAAGAGATCCTTGCGAAAGCCCAGAAAGAGGCAGAAGAAAAGAGAGCCGAAGCCCAGAAACAGTTAGAAGAAGTGCAGGCAATGCAGAAACGCCTTGAAAACCAGTTGGCAAAAACAGAATTTGCAGCAAGAAGTGAAAGTAAAATCTGTCAAAGGTGCAAAGAAGGCAGTGAAAGTCAACTGGAATAAAGTAGAAAGTGCAGATGGCTATGTGATCGAGTATGCAAAGAAGGCAAACTTCAAAGGCAAAAAGACCATTGCGGTTACTGCTGATAAGAAAGCAAAAACGATCAAGAGACTTTCTACAAAGAAAACGTACTATGTAAGAGTAAAAGCATATAAAGTTGTGGACAACGAGAAAGTTTACACTGCTTACAGTGCAAAAAAGAAAGTACGCACAAAATAAAACATAAGAAAGAAAAGCTGGCATGATATAGTGTTTCAGAAAAGGCCGGCAGCAAAAAGACAGAGCATGCGATGGAATTTATTTCCGCCACATGCTTCTGTCTTTTGTTGTGTATTCAAAAATCATATCCTGCCGGAAGATTGAAAAAACAGGAAAAATATTATATCATTATCTTAATCATGGTGGGAGAAGGGAAAGTGACAATGAAAGGTTTTTTGAGACGGTGTTTTCTGATTTTTATGGTAATGTTGCTGGCAGGGGGATGTGCACGGCAGAAGGAAACGGAAAGTGTAACGAAAGAATCGGACGGGCAGGAAAAAGTTATGCGGTACGTCAATTACAGCATGTTTTCGGGAGAAGGCCTGAATCATCTGAAACTGAAAGGCAGTGCAGAGCAGACGATTTCCTGTTATTTGCTGGAAGGACTTATGCGGGTGTATCAGTACGAACTTCAGTACGGAATGGCAGACCGCTATGAAATTTCGGAGGACCAGAAGGTTTATACATTTTATTTGCGGGATGATGCCTGTTACAGTGATGGTACTCCTGTTACAGCAGATGATTTTCTTGGGGCATTCCAAAAACTGGTGGAACCGGAATATTTTAACTCTTATGCAGCGATCATAAAAAATGCAGAAGACATTTATCAGGGGAAAAAGAGAATCGAAGAACTGGGTGTGACAGTGCTGAATGAAAAAACGCTTCAGATCGAGCTGGAGCATCCGCAGGTTCAGTTTCTGCAGCTTCTGGCTTTACGAAGTTTTGTGCCGATAAGAAAAGATGCGACGGAAATATTGCGGCCGGAAGACTGCAATGGACCATTTACACTGGACACCTGGAGTGAAGAGCTGGTAAGTATGAAAAAGAATCCCTATTACTGGGAACGGGACAACATCCGGCTGGATAGGGTGGAAGCGGTATGCCTGGAGTCAGTGGATGAAGCATATGAAAGGTTTGTAAAAGGAGAGGTCGATGTGATGCCGATCCCGTTAAAAGGAGCGGAAAAATACAATGCCGGAATTCAGAAAAAAAGTGATGACCGGGATCTGTGAAAGTCTTTATCTGGATCTGCAGACCGAAGGACCTTTGCAGTGCAGGGAATTTCGCCAGGCGTTAAATTATGCATTGAACCGGGTAGAATACACAGAAAATATGGACAGTGATTTTCTTGTGCCGAATGCACGCTATGTTCCGGAAAACGGTCTTGGTATTTTGAAAACTTACACAGAGAATTATCAGAATCTGCCGTGTACAAAATACGGAAGTCAGAAGCTTGCAGAAGAAAAGCTTGGAGAAGCATTCAAAAAACTGCATATTTCCAGAGCGGAAGATGTGAAAATAAAGCTGCTGGTGAATGATGATCCATGGAGCATACAGGAAGGAACGGAAATCAAACGCCAGTGGGAGAAAAAGCTTGGAATCTCGGTGGAACTGGAAACGGCAACCGGAGATGCATTCTGGGCAGAGAAAAACAACGGTACTGTTACGCTCACTGGTATTATCGCAGAATATGCAGATGTGATGGCCTATCTGCAGAGCTGGAATTATGATTACACTTATGGGGAAGGAGAAAGTCAAAGCGGCACGGTACAGAAATGTCTGAGAGAGGCTGAAAGGCAGACAGATGAGCAGATCAGACTTAGCACCTTATATAAAGCAGAAAAAGCATTGATGGAAGATGTGCCGATGATTCCATTGCAGCTTCGAAAAGAAAGCCTGTTACTGAACCGGAACCTGACCGGTTTTGAGACAAGCATGAATCTTGCAGGTGGAGGATATGAGTTTTTATATGCGGATTTTAAATAGAACAGAAAAAAATCGAAGGTTTCTTTTTCTTGCTGCGGTGTTTGCTGTATGTACTGCAGCAATGCTGACCGTTCTCATGATGCCGCAGAAACAGGTGGTCTGTAAGGGAGAAGCAGATTTCAAACAGTTTGGACTGCAAAGCGGAAAAGCAGTCGATCTGTGCGGAGAATGGGAGTTTTTTGAACAGAAATTCATTGCTACGGAGCTGGATGAAGAGCAGGTTTCCGGGAAGTTTGTCAGGGTGCCTTCTTATATGCCCCGAAAAAATGCAGGGATGTTCAACTGGGGAAGTTACCGTGTAAAACTGAAAAACTGTCCGCCGCAATTTGACGTTTCTGTGAGCCTGAAAGGTATGCCGGCGGCTTATCGGATTTATCTGAATGGAAATGTATTGAGAAAAGCGGAGTTAGTTTCTTCTGATCCGGATGCACTGAAAGTCAGCAGGGATACGTCGATCAGGACGACCATTACGCTTCAGTCTTCGGAATGTGATCTGATCATAGAAACAGCGGGATATCTGCTTCCGGGGCTGTCTTTTACACCGCGGATCCAGGATGAAAGCGTGTGGAGTGAACAGTATGACCGTTATCATACCTGGATGATCCTGTTGCTTGGCATGCATATGTTGTTTTTATGTTCTTATTTATTACAGCTGAAGATCACGCCGGACAGCGGTTACAGCAGAAGTGTTTTTCTGGTGCTGTTCTTATTGGCCATCCATATGATCTATTCCGATGCAGCGTTTTCGGCAGTCATAGGCGGGACTTTGAAATATTATGATCTGATTCTGTTTTCTGTATGCGTGATGGAAGTCTGGTCTGGGAATTTCTTCTGAAAAACGGTTATAAAAAAAGACCGGCAGAAAAAAAGATTTCGGAATTCGGGAAGGGATTCTGATCACCGGTGTCATTGTGATGAGCCTTGCAGCTTTTGAAGGGATTTTATCATGGAAGCTGACCATGGACGTGGGTGTCTGGCTGCTACTGCTGATCCGCTTTGCAGGGTATCGCAAAAAAGAAGAAATATCCGGAGAAGATATGATCTGGGAAATAGGCATATTGCTTTTGTATACCGGGATCGTATTGTCAGATTTCGCACATATCGGCATGCTTCCTTATAGTGGAGGTATTTTCATGCTTGTCGGAGTGATCGCTTTTGATCTGAGCGTCAATGTCATTGACGCTGGCGTATGAATAAAATCCAGCAGAGGGTACTGGAGGCGGCGAAGATTGAGCAGAAGCTCCAGGAAGCTCGGCTGGAGCTTGCACTGCATCAGATCAAACCGCATTTTTGCAAATGCCCTGATGTCGATCAAAGTGCTCTGCCGGACGCGTCCGAAAGAGGCAGAACAGGCAGTCTACGATTTTGCCGATTTTTGCGTGGAAATATGAATGCACTGGAATCTGCAGAGATGATTCCGTTTCGGGAAGAATGTAAGACGATTGAGCGGTATCTGCACATTGAAAAGATTCGTTTTGGGGAGAGGCTTCAGGTTCAGTGGGATCTTCAGGAAGAAAAGTTCCGGATACCGCCTCTGACGATCCAACCGCTGGTAGAAAACGCGGTATGTCACGGAATCTGCCAGAAGATGGAGGCGGCACCGTACAGATCCGAAGTTTTCGGAAAAACGGAGAAATCTGTGTTCAGATCCTGGATGACGGGGCAGGATTTGACACCGAAAAACTGAAAGATGCAGACGGGATTGCCATAAGAAATCTGAAGCTGCGTCTGAAAGAATTTCTAAATGCGGATCTTGAGATTGAGAGCAGAAAAGGAGAAGGGTGCAGGCAGACAATACATATTCCATGGGAGGAGACAGACGATGAAAATTATTCTGATAGATGATGAACCATTGATCCTGGAAGAATTAAGCTATTTATGTGAAAAACACAAAGATATTGAAATTTGCGGAAAATTTGTAAACCCAAAGCAGGCATTGCAGTACGTTGCCGGGCATCCGGTGGATTTTGCATTTTGTGATATCAGGATGCCGGGGATCACGGGACTGGAACTGCTGGATCAGATGCACAAAGAAAAACCGGATCTTCAGGCAGCGTTTGTCACAGCATACGACCAGTACGCATTTGATGCCTATCAGCTGGATGCCTGTGATTATCTGCTGAAGCCGTTTGGACAGGAAGAGGTGGACCGTGCACTGGATAAAGCAAGAAGGCTGGTAAGAACGGAACAAAAAGATGAAATGCAGCTGGAAATCCACACGTTTGGCAGATTTGATCTGTTTTTAAACGGTCATGCGATTGATTTTAGCAGCAGAAAGGCAAAAGAACTGCTTGCACTTCTTGTGGCAAGACGGGGCGGCATTGTGGAAATGGAATTTGCCGTGGATCTGTTATGGGAAGAAGAACCGTTCAGTGAACAGGTGAAAGGACGTTTCCGAAAAGCAGTGATGAACCTGAAAAATACACTGCGGGATCATGGACTTCTCTGGATGCTTCACAGCGAGCGTGGACGAATGTATCTGGAGACAAAGGGCGTTTCCTGTGATTATTATGGACTGATGGAAGGGCAGATCCATGCAGCAGAAAAATTTTCAGATGAATTTATGGCACAGTATTCCTGGAGCGAGGCCTTTCTTCCGGTTCTGGAACGTCAGGCCGGGATTGTAATGTCAAATTACAGTAATTAAAACAGTAAAACAGCAGTAAACACCTCAAAAAGGAACACTTCTGGAACACTTGCTTTCCTATACTTTTTTCAAAAGGGAGAAAATCCCGGAAAAGGAGGAAAGTAAAATGAAAAATGTAACCAGAAGTGTTCGTTTTGTTTTGTCCATGGTTCTTGTCATGGCAATGGTTCTGACTTCCATCGGAAGCCTCGGAACAGTCGCAAAAGCAGAGACCGGCAAAGCAGCGGACGGACTGAAAGGACTCTACGTATTTATCATACGGAAGATGAGACACAGAGAATGGCTCCTGGAGGAAACCAGGCATCCGAGGGCAATAATCTCTGGCTGTGGGAGCAGGAGGCAAATGCACCGGCAGACTGTGAGATGTTCTATTTTGAACAGGCTGAGGATGGAAGCTATTACTGGTACAATAAGCAGGATGCACAGCTTGTCATGCAGGCAGATACTTCAGCTGTCAGCCTTCAGAGAAAGAATGCCGCATCTGCAAACCAGAAATGGACGATCGAGAAAGTGGCAGGAACAGAAGATCAGTATTATCTGAAAAATGGTTCCCGTTATGCAAGTACTTCTGCAAACCGCCATGCACAGGTAAGCATGTCCGATACGGCACAGGCATGGAGACTGGCAAAGGTTGAGCCGGAAGTAAAGCTCTCACTTGGCAGCAGCACCATAAGAACCGGCGAAAGTACAACCGCAGCTGTGACCGGATTTGATGCGGATGGGGCTGAACTGGATGGAAGCAAGGCCGTGCTCACCAGTGAGAATCCGGATATTGCAGAAGTTTCCGGAAACACCGTTATCGCAAAAAAAGCTGGAACGGCAACGATCAAGGCAGCGTTTGAAGGGAAAGAAGTCAGCACAGAACTGACTGTTCTGGAAGCAGCAAAAGAATGGCCGGGCGTTATCGCATCGATAACGTAGAATTTGCCGGTTATCTGATCGAGCCTGGAGCAGACAATGTCAGCGAAGGAAACAACCTGTATCTGTGGAATACGGCACTTGCCCAGACACGTATGTGGGTATTTACCGAAGCCGGAGACGGTTATGTATATTGGCATCCACGCAACAATGTATCACTTGTGATCCAGGGAGGAGATCTGGATTCCTATCCTTCCATGGCGAAAAACACAGGCGATGATACACAGAAGTGGAAGATCATCAAAGATGAGACAAGCGGAAATTACCGGATCCAGAACAAGGCATCCGGAAAATATGTTGCAACAGCAAATGATGCAAACCAGCAGCTGATCCAGATGAAAGAAGAAAGTGCAAAAACATCTCTGTGGATCATAAACGAGCTGAAAGCAAGCATCAGTCTGGAAGTTTCTGCAAGCTATCTGCAGACCGGAAAAACAACGAACTTTGCAGCAATCGCAAAAGACGCATCCGGAGCAGTGATCAGCAGCGGTATCCGCACCGTGAGCAGCAATCCGGAAGTTGCTTCTCTGGAAGGAAATCAGATCAAAGGTCTGAAAGCAGGCCATGCTGATATTACAAGTTATCTTACAGCAGGCGGAAAAGAATATACTTCCAACACGATCCGTGTTTACGTTACCGATGAAGCACCGGTATTTACCGGAAAAGAATGGTACAAAGATATTTCAACCGCAGAAGTAAACAGAGAGCCTTCTCATGCAGATTTTGTTCCGTATCAGGATGCAGACACTGCATTCAACAGCGAGAAGAGTGCACTGGATGACCAGAATGAGACAGCAAGCACTTACTATAAGCTGCTGACTCAGAAAGAATGGGATTTTGCACTGGTAGAAAATCCGGAAAAAGCAGATGCAGCGGACGCAAAAGGTTATCTGGAAGAAACACTTCCGGAAGAAGCAAAAGCAGATTTCCAGAAAGAATTTGTACCGCATGCATGGCAGACTTATCGAAACGCAGATAAGACCTTTAAATATTTTGATGAAGCAATCTATACAAACAGTATCTATCCGTGGGGCAGTGCACAGGGAAATACCATCGAGTATGATGATCCTCAGGCACCGACGCACTATAATCCGGTAGGATATTACCGTACTGAGTTTGAGCTTCCGGAAAACTGGGACGGACGTGAAGTATTTCTGTCACTGCAGTCCGTAAGATCTGCTTATTATCTGTTTATCAACGGAAAACAGGTTGGTTATACGGCAGACAGCTTTACGGCTCATGATTTCAACATCACACCATATCTGAATAAAAATGGTAAGAATACGATCGCACTGAAAGTATATCGATGGGGCATCGGAAGTTATCTGGAAAATCAGGATTTCATTCAGCTGAGCGGTATCATGCGTGACATTTATCTGTATTCCAAAGACAGCCGTGCAGAACTTCGTGATTTCTTTGTACAGACAAGTTTTGCAGACCGCACAGATAAGAACAGTGATGTTACGATGAAAGTGGATGTAGATGTCCGCAATCTGACTGACAAAGAAGATACCAGCGGCTATACCGTAGATGTCAAACTGAAAGACATGGACGGAAAAGTGATCGGTCAGGATACGATTTCTTATGATAAGCTGAAAGCACTTCAGGGTGTGACAGGTGCATCCGATCCGAATGCAGCAGATGCAGACGGCGAGAAGAAAGTAAATCTGGGTGATCGCAAAACAGCAACGATCGAAGTTAAGAATCCGAAGAAATGGTTCCCGGATACACCGAACCTGTACATGGTAACGCTGGAATTAAAAGACAGCACCGGAAAAGTGATCGAAGCAGAAGCAGAACATGTAGGTTTCCGTGAAATCTATAAAGTAAACATTAACGATGCAGAACAGGAACAGATGCAGATCACAGGACAGAAGATTATCTTCCGCGGTGTCAACCGTCACGATACCAGCCTGGAAAACGGCAGTGCCGTGACAAATCAGGAGATCATCGATGATCTGAAACTGATGAAACAGTACAATGTCAATGCAGTCCGTACTTCACATTATCCAAATGCAAAGATTTTATATGATCTGGCAGATGAACTTGGTATTTATGTTTATGCAGAAGCAAACGTAGAATCACACTACGGAGCATATGGCGATCATAAAGTGCCGATCCCTGGAGGGGACAGCCGCTGGGTAACTCCGGTTGTAGATCGAAACATGAACATGCTGGAGCTTCTGAAAAACCATGCATCCATCATCGGATGGTCTTATGGAAACGAAGCAACTTACACAAGATGCCCGTTAGACAATACTTACTGCTTCTGGGCAGCAGCCATGGCAGTTCTGAACCGTGATCCGAGCAGACTGCGTATGTACGAACGTGAATCCGATGGATATTATCATCGTTATCAGAAGGATGCAGGAGCGGATCCATGGGGCATGGAGACCAGAAGCAAGAACATTGTGGACGTTCACAGCACACAGTATCCGGAAGCAAAGAACGTAGAAAGTTACGCTAAAAACACAAACAACAAATTGCCTTATTTTGAACAGGAATATGAACATGCGATGGGACAGTCTTTCGGAAGTTTCAATGAATTCTGGAAACTGAACCGTACGTACGCCAATGTTCAGGGAGGATTTATCTGGGATTGGGCAGACCAGTCATTAGCAACGACAAGAGAAGACGGAAAAACATTCTGGGCTTACGGCGGAGACTGGATGGATGCAAGCTCCAATGCAGATGCATTCTGTGCGAACGGTGTTCTGTTTGCAGATCATACACCGTCAGCAAAAAGCCGTACAGATGCGTTACGATTCATCAGCAGGTGAACTTCTATCTTGAAAATGAAGATGCGAAAGTGACCGATGGACGATCAAAGTAAAAGTAGTAACGAACTGGAAACAGCACACTGGAAATACAATATCATCTGGAGCCTGAAAAAGATGATAAAGAGATCGCAACAAACGATCTTTAAATGCACCGGGATTATG
>ENA-OQER01001549-OQER01001549.1-human-gut-metagenome-genome-assembly--contig:-NODE-1549-length-10814-cov-2.053336_pt1 | contig 10814 bp, 16 predicted proteins | sample MGYA00242797_ERZ504639 | MGnify/ENA primary metagenome ERZ504639 (study PRJEB26092, sample SAMD00036306) | human gut metagenome | host: Homo sapiens | study: EMG produced TPA metagenomics assembly of...
TTTCATGGAAACATTGGGAAAATTCCACCTCCAGTTCACCGGATGCGCTTTTCTTTGTCTCTGTGACAGAATCCGTAATCGTCGGTACTACCTCAAGCACCTCCTGAATACGGTTTCCACAGGCAATCGCCTTATTGATGGTAATGATCAGATTTGCAAGTTTTACCAGCTCCACCAGTATCTGTGACATATAGTTTACCAGTGCAATCACCTCACCCTGACTGATCCGTCCGATGTCAACCTGCCGGCCTCCGACCCAGATCACCGCAATAATTGCGAAATTAATAATCACATAAGTCAGAGGGTTCATCAATGTGGAAATTCTTCCTACCAGCATCTGAATCTTTGTCAGATAAGCGTTGCTCTCATTAAAATCCTTCGTTTCCTCTTCCTGCTTGTTAAAGGCACGGATGACACGGGCACCGTCTAAATTTCCCGCGTGTGTCCGAGAACTTCATCAAGCCCGCGCTGTACTTTCTTAAACAGCGGAATACTGACAAGCATCACGGAAAAAACAACAACCGACAAAAGTGGAATTGTAACGACGAAAATCAGCGCTGCCTTTACATCCACGGTAAATGCATGATCATGGCACCAAATACAATAAACGGAGACCTTAAAAACAGCCGGAGTACCATATTGACGCCCGACTGCGTCTGGTTGATATCGCTGGTCATACGTGTGATCAGCGTAGAAGTCCCAATGGTATCCATTTCCGAAAAAGACAGTTTCTGAATATGGGAAAACAGTGCATAGCGGACTTTGGTAGAAAACCCTACCGCCGCTTTCGCCGCAAAGTACTGTGCCGTAATCGAACATGCCAGTCCAATCAGTGCAAGCAGCACCATAACGCCTCCCATCTTAAAAATATAAGACTTGTTTGATGCCGCAATTCCATTATCGATAATCGCTGCCACAACAAGCGGAACAATCAGCTCAAAAGATGCTTCTAACAGCTTAAACAGCGGCGCCAGAATACATTCTTTGCGGTATTCGTTCAGATAAATCAGTAATTTTCTCATAATCCCTTTTCCTTTATATTTATTTGCCTGAATCATTATAACACTCACACCCAGGGGATTCAACAGCTTTGCACGTCCTCTCCCGGAACCAGGCAACGACAAAAAGACCGGCACAAGCCAGTCTCTTTGCAATAAAGTATGTTGAACATTTAATTAATGGCACCCATGACAGTTCTTGCAGTCACCACCACAGGTTATGGATTTTCCATTTTTTTTGTCTTTGATGATGCTTCTAATCACAAGAGAAACCACTACTAACAAGATGATTAATACAATTGCGGTACCCATTACTACCACTCCTTCCATCAAACAAAGAGGACGATCCATACGTTTTTCTGATTCATTGTTAGTATATCCTAACTCACATTAGTTGTCAACAACTTTTGTTAATTTTTTGCTAGACCATTTACGCAGATTATGTTATAATCCTACTTAATGAAACAAAAGGTAACATTGGAGGAATCAATCATGCATAGTACGGAATCATCCGAGAATTATTTAGAGACTATTTTAATATTAAGTAAAAAACTTCCGGTGGTGCGTTCCGTTGACATTGCCAATGAACTTGGCTTTAAAAAATCAAGTGTCAGTATCGCCATGAAAAATCTCCGTGAAAAAAGTCAGATCACGGTCACAGACGCCGGATTTATATATCTGACAGACGAAGGACGTGCCATCGCAGAATGATCTACGAGCGGCATGAGCTGCTTTCCAAAGGACTGGTCGCGCTGGGTGTCGATCCGAAGTAGCTACAGAAGATGCATGCCGTATTGAGCATGTGATCAGTGCCGAAAGTTTTGCGGCTATCAAGAAACATCTTCATCTGCCAAAAGACGCAGAATAATCTTTCCTGCCGGAATATACGAATACATAAATAGAACCGGATACCGCTTTTTGTTTATCGCAAATTACGGTATCCGGTTTTTTATTCTTTGTTCGGGTTTGCAGCATCGTCATAGGTATCCAGAAAATGATGTCTTATCCCATCTTTTTTATATCCAATCACGGTATTTAAATTTACATTCTCCACACTGCGGAAAATATTTTTAGCTACATAAGGATTCTCCTGTTCAAGACTATGGATCAGACGCTTCACATCTGCTCTCTTTGACCCTTTTTCTGTTCCTCCACAGGATGCACACCCTTCGGTAAAACGGCAGGCACACTGAATGAAATGCAGGTCATTGTACTGTGCCCAGTGGATAATATCTGCTTCCCTCACAAGATACAGTGGGCGGATCAGTTCCATTCCCTCAAAATTTGTACTGTGCAGCTTCGGCATCATCGTCTGAATCTGCGCACCGTACAACATTCCCATCACAATGGTCTCGATGACATCGTCAAAGTGGTGTCCAAGCGCGATCTTATTGCATCCTAATTCCCGTGCTTTACTGTACAGATACCCTCTGCGCATCCGTGCGCAAAGATAGCACGGGGAATCCGTAATATCCACAACCGTATCAAAAATTTCTGTCCGGAACACCGTAATCGGAATATTGAGCATTTTCGCATTATTTAATATTGTCTGGTAATTCACCTCATTATATCCCGGATTCATAACCAGAAAAACAACTTCAAAATTTTTCTTTCCGTGCCGTTCCAGCTCCTGAAATAACTTTGCCATGAGCATGGAATCCTTTCCTCCGGATATGCACACTGCAATCTTATCTCCATCCTGTATCATTTCATACGCATTGATCGCTTTTGTAAAAGGTCTCCATACGGTCTTTTTAAATTTTTTAATAATGCTTCGTTCCGCATCAGCAGCCTTGTCTGCTAATCGTTCTGCAGTCCCGTCATCTTCCTTCATAAAATCGGCCAGTTTCTTGCGCAGATAGGAACGATATCCTCCCTCAATGCTGTAAATCTCATACCCTTGTTCTGACAAAATCTTCCGCAATTTCATCGCTTCTTTGCCCGGTATAGCAAAACAGATACACTGGCAGCTCCTTCGGGATCTCCCCAATGTGCTCCATAAATTCTTCCCAGAAAATATGTTTTGCGCCGGGATAAGTTTCCTTTATATAATCCTGCTCACTTCTTATATCGATGACCAGCTTTTCTCTCTGGTCCTTTTGCAATTCCTCTACAGTTTTTCGGTACATGCCATTTCTCCAATTCCTGAATTGTTGCGTAAAATCCATTCCTCATTATAGCATTGTACTCTGCCCTGAACAAGTCTCAATTCCTATAACTTCTATCCGGCTTCATCATGCTCCCGGATCATTTTAAACAGTTGTACACGATTGCGTATTCCCAGTTTCCGGTATATGTTTAAATATGTTTTTGAGCGTATTGGTGCTGATGGTCAGTTCCTCGCAGATCACCGGATTTTCCTTTCCCTGCATCAGATTTCGAAGGATCGTATCCTCCCGCCGCGTCAGTCCATATTGTTCCACGGCCTGTGTTACCGTAAGCTTTTCTCCTTTCTCCCCTGCCCGTCTTTGATGCTTTTCCATCCGATAGGCCAGATGGTCTTTTAGCATATCAAGGACAAAGATATCATCATATTTAAAATTTTCCTTTCCTATGGTACGGTAAAACGTAATCGTACCCAGAAAATGATGTTCTTTTGCAATGACAACCTGCAGGGAATAATGCCAATTGTTCGGTTTGTATACTTCTTATAATATTCGGTCTCTACCCGTGACTCATCACTGATAATATCCGTCTCCCGATAAATCAGCGATTTCCCGCTGAGCATAATCCCTCTGCTGTAATCCAATTCCTCATATTCTTCCGATAGATGCTGTCGCAATTATACATCACCGGCCGGTCCAGTTTCTTTTCCTCCTCCACGGATGCCAGATAAAAATCAGCACTGTCAAAATCCACCAGCAGTTTTAACTGTTCTAACAGTTCTTTTCGCATTTCATCAAAATCTTCCATCGTATAGACTTTATAAATGATTGTGTTTAAAATAATCCAATCGTTGGTTTCTAATGTTTTCATTTGTGTTTCTCCTATAATTTTATTTCATAGGAATTTAACACCAAACGACATTTCCTATGAAATAAAAACGACGCACCTCACTGAGGTACGCCGTCTTTGGCTTTTATGTTTTCAGTTTAACACTATTTAATTACAAAAGCAAACCAATTTTACCTATTTTTGATTTTTTTGATTTTTTCCTTTTCCCCTGATGACTTTTTTCAAAAATGTGCTATAATAAAATACGAAACGCAGATGTAGTTCATCGGTAGAATACCAGCTTCCCAAGCTGGGGAGGCGGGTTCGATTCCCGTCATCTGCTTTTTTTCTATGAGAAAGGCGTCCGTTTTTTCCGGACGCCTTTTCTTTTTCAATGATTAACGATAGTAATACGCGCCGCCCTTTCTGGTGATCGTAGCATTACGCAAATCAAATTTCTTTTTCTTCAAAGAAGACTTTTTCAATGTGAACTTAACATCTTTTGTCGAATAAGAAGAAACGGTAACATTGTATCTGCTCGTTTTATACGTACCAATCGTTTTTCCACTGGCATCTTTCACAACAATGTTGACATCCTTCAATGCGGTAATATAGTCTGTCGTATTATTGACAATTCTAGCTGTCATAACAAGATTTCCAGACTTATCAAAAGAAGCTTTATAAACTTCCATCACACATTTATTGTAATCCACATCGCTACTGCTTAACTTTACGGATGAAAATTTTATTTTCCTTTACGGTTACCTTACAGGTCAGATTCTCTCCATCTTCTGTCACAGCATAAACCGTTGTTTTTCCAGCTTTGACGCCGGTTACTTTACCATTCTTATCTACTTTGGCAATTTTGGAATCTTTAGACTTCCATGCTTTTACCTTTGCACCGGTAACAGAAAGCTTCTTGGTGTATCCTTTGGTAACAACCGCATTGGCATTGCTGATCTTTGCACCACCATTGTACTGATACATGTATAAAAGATATTTTGTACTCTGTGAAAATGTAATTCCATAATAGTAATCCCCGGCATCCACATTTGGAACAGGATCTACAAAATAATACACACCTTCTTCATACTCCCAGCTGTAGAAGATGATGATATCTGATAAGGGTTATCTGCCCGCTGTACTTTATTTCCCACACTGTCGTATACCGTAATTGTCATATCGACAGGTGCTTCTGTCACGATCTGTGCAACAAATCCATAACTTTTGGTCAGAGAAAACGGTGTCTTTACTTCTGTTCCTGCTGTCGCCTGTTCTGTCTGTGTAGGTGCAATAATTGTAGTAAACTTCTCTGCTGCCTCAACTTCTGTTGTGCCAACACATACCGTTGTGAACACCAGCACCAGTGCCAGCATAAAAGTTACAATTCTTCTGGTTCCATTTGTTTTCATAATTTTTCCCTTTCTATCTGTATGTTGTTCTACCTTTATAGTATCACATATCAAAAAGGAAACCGCAAGTCGTTCTTTCTTCCTATTTTAACAGTCTTTGACGAGATCTTTAACCACTTCCCCGGCAATGATCAGTCCGACTACCGATGGCACAAAGGCCACACTTCCCGGAATCGCCCGACGCTCCGTACACTTGTGCTTTGCTCCCGGCGGACAGATACAGTTTGAGCGGCAGCTAATCGCCATATCCTCTACCGGTTTGATCGGTTCTTCCCTGGAATACACAACCTTTAATTTCTTTACGCCCCGTTTCTTTAACTCTCTGCGCATAACTTTTGCTAACGGACATACACTGGTCTTGTAAATATCTGCCACTTCAAATTTACTGGCATCTAACTTGTTTCCAGCCCCATACTGCTGATGATGGGAATGTCCATCTCTTTTGCTTTCATTACAAGTGCAATTTTTGCAGTGACCGTATCTACCGCGTCCACAATATAATCATATTCTTCAAAAGGGAAGTCCTTTGCATTTTCCGGCAGAAAAAAACAGTCATGGATTTCCACCTTCACATCCGGATTGATTTCGAGCATGCGCTCTTTCATAACTTCTGTTTTATATTTCCCAACTGTCTTTCTTGTTGCGATGATCTGACGGTTCAGATTTGTCAGACATACTTTATCATCGTCAATCAGATCGAATGCGCCTACGCCTGTCCGGACCAGTGCTTCACAGACGTATCCTCCCACGCCGCCGATTCCAAACACTGCCACACGGGCATTTTTCAGCCGGTCCATCGCCTCTTTTCCGAGCAGTAATTCCGTTCTAGAAACTGTGTTAACATATATGAACTCCTTTTATCCTATTTTTCCTATCGCAATACATTATATTATGGCAGGTTCCAAACTGCAAGCCTCTCTTTCTATTTCTATCAGGCGATTGCGAAACGCTCTCCTGCGCCTGCCGCCGCTTACACGGTCGGACGCGCAATTATTCAGAATTACGAATTTATAGGAATCCACTTCTGCCTTTTTCGATGATTTGCTGTCCGTCCAACGTTCAACAGTTTCTGCGGTCTGTCGGTCTGCCGGGGACACCGTCTGAGCGAGTTCGTGTCTGGCTTAGAAGCAGGCTTCGAATAAGCGCGCCCACGGTTCTATTTGCACAGTCACAGGGTGAAATGTTTAAAACAAAGTATATGTCAAGCAAATAATTAAAACCCCCGGACTGGTCTGTTCCATTCCGGGGTTTGCCCTATCAATCTTCTGATTTCATTTTCTTTTTCTTTAAAACACTAAGAATTAAAATACTTCCTATCAATACAATTCCAATGCCAGCCACATATTTCATCGAACTTCTGCTCTGTACTCCAGCTCCTGTACTTACCTCAGAATCTTCAATATAAGTATCTGAAATCTCCGCTACAGACTCAAATGAATAGACACCGCTTTCCACATTTTGAGTTTCCGGAATTTTCTCCATAACCGGATACTGGTACCCTAACGAAATCCAGATACGTGCTGTTTCATCATCCATCCCAAGTGCAACCGGCTGTCTCATTCCCGGTTGACTTCCCACCAGTACTACTCTCGTACAGTCCGATAATGCCTCTCGTTTTTCCAGAAGTATATCATAGTAAGGTTCCACTGTATGTTCTGCTGTCTCTGTAATCATCCATTTTCCGGCATGATTTTTTACTTCTTCCTGTTCTGCTTTTGTCAATACAGACTTTGCTTCTTCACGCAATGGAAGTCCTTTGGCTACGGTAAACATTCCATATGTCTTTTCCATTTTAAAAGGAATGACCCATACATAATTTGCACTTTCCAGAGCACTTATGAGTTTTTTCGCATCTGCCGTCTGCAATTTTATAAGATTACAATCCACATATACTTTTAATGCCTTGTCATAATCGATGGTTGCATCCGGCTCTTCTTTTTTCATTTCATCCTGTAAATTACTGATTTCTGTCCAATCGTTGCTCGTTATTAACTGATCCTGATCTGAAACCGGTATTTCCGCGGCATAGACAGCAGAACCTGCTATCGTAAAAATTGTAATCATCATAAGCATTATTTTTAAAATATTTTTCATGGCTATTTCCCCTCTCTTGTATATACTATACTTCATTTTTCCCATTATTCTTTCTGCATGTTAAAATTGGTTTGATTTTCGTCAAAATCTGCATTAAAAATCCCATAGCATACACCATGGGATTTTTTCAAAGATATAACACAATCTGAACCTCAAATATATTTTCATCGATATTTATAGATTTCCATCCCCCGTATTTGTCTACAACATCTGAAATATTCTGCATACCGATTCCATGCAATGCCTGTTGTTTCTTCCTTGTCAGTAAACGTTCTCCCTGTTTATTGACTTTTCCATCAAACGTATTTTTCACCTGTATACCCAGAATTCCCCTGTCGTATTGTATCCGAATCTCCAAAAAACGATCTTTTATCTGCTCCATTGCCTCAATTGCATTGTCCAACAGATTTCCAAACAAAACATTCCAGTCATATCCATCCACTGGCAACTGGCACGGAATCACAATCTGCGACTGAATCTGACAGGACATTGCCTCCGCTTTTGCCAGTTTATGATTCAAAATCATATCCAGTTCCAGATTCCCCGTATTCACATACTTATGCTCCGTCTGCAAATGCTCACTCATTTTATTTACATATTCCTGTGCCTTATCATACCTTCCTTCATTAAGATATGTCTGCAGAAGATACATATGGTTTTTCATGTCATGCCGCAAAGAATCCAGCTTTTTCTGATCCTGCTGCATGATATGCATCTGCTCCTGATAGACCATCATATGTTCCTTTAAAAGCCGTTGCTGCATTTTATCCTGATAAGCTTCTCCCAAACGGTCATACAAATAGAACATTCCAAGATCTACAACGATCATAATAGCCAGTGATAATACTGTTTTGGCGAATTTCGCCGGATACACTCTCAAGAGCATATATCCAGACAATATTTCCGGCTAATACAAGAATCATAAAGTAATAGTTCTGTGTTTCCAATAACCTTCGCCGACATATCACCTGTCTTATTCCCATTGCTATGAGCAGATTGACCATTGCCCCCGTGATGGTTCCCATTGCCCGCCCTTCGGAAAACAAAGAAAAATCTCCCAGATAATAATACATGATAAATTCTATGGTAAGCCCCAGCAATACTGTAAAACAACCTGCCATTATTTTCTGCAGTATACTTCCTTCATACAATATACCTTCTGCCGCCCAGAGAAGCAGTACCATACTCACCGTAGTCCCCATGGCATTTCGAAAACCAAATGCAACAACTGTATTAATAAGCCATACGAGCACATAAACAATATTTGCCATCCGTGGCAGTTTTCTTTTCTTTTCCAGAAAAACATCCGTCACTTTAAAACTTACATACACACTTAATATGTTACATACCGCTTCAAATATTCTTTCTATGTTATTCACCCGCCACACCTCATCTTTTCCATAATTGCATGATCAAGGTTATTTTTCATAGACCGACTGACCGGAATGTCATCCCCATTGATCATGTGTACGCTGTCTTTCTGAAAAGATTCTGCATACCGCAGATTAATGACATAAGATTTATGTACCACGCAGAATAAATGCGGATTCAACGCAGGAATAACCTCCGAAAGTTTTCCATAAACACATAATGTATCATTTGCTGTTACCACTTGAATTTTTCTGGCAAGGCTCTGCAAATAAAAAACAGAATGTTCTTCTATCCGTATCGCATTTCTTCCTTTCCCAATTTCTATAATATGTGGCTGAAACTGATACAGCCTTTCATATTCATCTAATATATAATCTACTCGTTCCTGTTGTATGGGTTTCACGAGGAAATTCATTGGACGCAGATCAAAAAGCTGCATGGCATACATTTCTTTTGCCGATACAAAAACAATCTGCATGGATTCATATTGGATCTGAGATCGAATCCAGTTTCCAACGATAATCCCCGAGCTGTCCCCTAATTCAATATCCAAAAATAACAAATCATACCTTTCGCTTTGCTGCAGTTTTTGAATAAATTCTGCTCCACTTGTATAACCGTCAACATCCACTTTTATTCTTTTCATTTCTGCAAACCGAAAATACTTTGTTCCAATTTATAAATAAATTGTATAACCCGCGATCTGCTCTATGACAAGAACACCAACAAGCAGTTATTTCCGTCCAGACCAGCGGCGGCAACACTTTCTATATCGTCATCGACTACGACAAGCCCACCGACGAGGACGGCCGAACAGTACGAAACCTACTTTTTCAGCATTGTGGACGAGGCCGATCTGCTGGCTGCTATGGAGTCCGCTGGCGTTGAGCTGCCGCCTGCACCTGTAAGGAGAAATGCGTGGTGGGTGCAATCAACACCGATTGCCCGGTCTGCTCCATCAATATGGGCGAGTGTGCGGGCGTGACCCCAGAGCCAGAGCCCGAACCTACCACGGAGCCACAGCCCGAGGAGCCCGCGAAAAAAGAACGGGGCCGGGCCGCTGATCCTTGTGCTGGCTATCTTCGCCATTGGCGGCGGGGCCGGGTGGTACTTCAAGATTTACCGCCCCCAGCACCAGCAGGCCGCTGCGCCCGAGGATGACTACGAGGAAGAAATGGACGCTTACAACGATTTTGAGGATGACGGCCTCCGTGGGACGAGGACGATCCCGAACCCGGAGAGGAGGACGAGGCATGAACTTTACGAAAAGCCCCTTTGAGGCCATGATGAAAAAGCCGTCCCACATTCAGACCCCGCCCCCGTCCAAGGCACCCAAGGGCTCCCGCTGTCACGGCTGTCCATACTGGCGGGGCATCGCCTGTGTGTCCTGTTACCGTGAGCTTTTGGGCAAGCCGGGCGGGAGGTGATGCTGTGGCCCGTGAGCTGACCCGAGAGGAAAAGGGAAAAATCCGTGCGCTGGTGACAAAGTGGTGCGCCAACTACGACCGGGAATACGGCTGCTTACCGCTGGACTGCGAGTGCTATATGCTGGGGAAATGCTGGACGGGGAGCTATTGCCGCTACTTCCGGGATGCCGTTCTGCCCCTTGACCCTGTGCTGGAGGCGGGGCTGACCGCCGAGGGCCCCGCCCCAGAAACCCGGCTCTGCCCGGTCTGCGGCAGCGTCTTTCTCCCGGACGGCAGGACGCGCTACTGCTCCCCGGCCTGTGCCAAGAAAGCCCACCGCCGCCAGCAGCGGGATCACATGAAGAAAAGCGGGGCTGGTCTGTTGACAATTAGGCCCGAAAAAAGCCCGGTATCTCAAGGTTTTTTGGGGCCGCTTTAGGGGTGGCCCGTATGTTTTTACTGCCCGCCCCTGTTTGGCCCCGATGCTGTCAACATTTTTACGCCCTACTTTGGGACACTTTGTCCGAAGTAGGGCTATTTTGAAAGGAGAAACTATGCCGAAGTATTATGAAATCAATGAGGCGGCGGCAAAGCGGGCA
>ENA-OQER01001550-OQER01001550.1-human-gut-metagenome-genome-assembly--contig:-NODE-1550-length-10812-cov-2.820683_pt1 | contig 10812 bp, 18 predicted proteins | sample MGYA00242797_ERZ504639 | MGnify/ENA primary metagenome ERZ504639 (study PRJEB26092, sample SAMD00036306) | human gut metagenome | host: Homo sapiens | study: EMG produced TPA metagenomics assembly of...
AGCTGCTGCCCGACGTGCTGCCAGAGCTGCCGGAGCTGTGAGACGAGCTGCCGGAGCTTACGCCGCTGACCGTCACATTCAGGACGTTGCTGGTAACGGTGCAGCCGTTGTAGCTTGCCACTGCGTACACCTTAAAGGTCGCATTGAGCATGGAGGGGTCGATCTCCACCTTGACGGTGGTCTTGCCCGCCGCCTGCGGCACTTCCGCACCGTTGGCGTACCAGCGGATGCTGTCGGCAGTGAGGTGCTTGCCGCCCAGCTTTGCGGTAAAGGTGTAGGAATCGCCCAGCACGGCCTTGCCGGTGCTGCTGATATGCACGGAAGCCGCTGCAAACACGGCGGTCACGTCCACGTTCTGCTTGAAGTTCGTATCGGTACGGGTCTTCTGGGTCACGCCGTCGCTCCACTTGACGAACACATAGCCGTCCTGCGGCACAGCCGTCACGCTGATGGACTGGGCGGCGCTGGTCACTTCATAGGAGAGGGATGTCTTGCCGCTGTCGCTGCCGCTGGAAAGGGTGCCGCCGGTCTTGTCCACCCGGTAGCTGGCTGATACAGTACACCCTGCTCTTCGGAAGAGCCTGCAGCCTCCGAGCTGCTGGGTGCTGTCACCGCAGAGCTGGGGTTCGGGGTATACTCGGCGCGGGTGGGGATGTTGGCGGTGTCGGGCCGACGGTCGTCGGTCTGGTAAGCGTGGGTGCGCAGATAGCTCAGCATGGCCTTCAGGCCCACGGGCTTCAGATGGATATCGCCGGTCTGGTAGTAATCCTCGCGGCCATAGCCGTTGGCATCCTTCAGCGCTTCGGCGCTGTTGAGGAACTTCAGGCCCATCTGCTCACACATGGACAGCAGGGCCATGTTGAAGTCGTCGATCTTGGTCTGGTCCATGTGGGGGTAGTTTGCGTGGTTTGCGGGCACCGGCGGCACCGTGTTCACGATGATGTCGGTGTAGGGGTAGCTTTCCTGAATGGCCTGCACTAGCGCGGTGTAGTTCTTGATGAACTCGTCCACGCTCATGCCGGTATCGTTTGTGCCCAGCATGATGACCACGCGGCGGGGCTTCATTTTGGCCACGGCCTGCGCGATGGTGTAGGTGCTGCTGTCCTTTTTAAAGGTAACGATGCCCTCGTTCAGGGCGGCATGGGTGCCAATGCCCTCCTTGGCGCAGAACTGCTGCAGGCTGATCAGCCGTTGGCGTACAGGCGCACCGTGTTGGAATCGCCGAGGAACAGCGTTTCCTTCTGGTAGCTCTCGCCCGCGTCGGCGGTCTCCGGCAGCAGGGCGGCAGAGGTCTCGCTGATCTGGTAGTGATCCGAGATATCCTCTTCGCCCGGCACCAGCACCTCGCTGGAGGGCTGTTCCCCCGGGGCTGCAGGGGTCTTGCCGCGCTTGAGCAGCGTCATGGTAATGGCAATGGTCAGAATGGCTGCCAGCGCGCACACACTGCACACCAGCACAGCCTGCTTCTGCATAGGAGTAAGCGATTGCTTTTCCGGTCGTGTATTTCTCATATCTCTCACCATTCATTTCGTTTCCGGCACAGGGCCTTCCGGTCATGCCTGTCCGTTCAGGATCTGGTCTGCAAGGCTGGCGCAGCTTTCGGCCAGCAGCACCGGGTGGAAGGGTTCCAGCTCTTCCCTGCTGCCGTAGCCGTACAGCGCACCGGCGGCATCCAGCGCAGTCCGCAGCGCCGCGCATGTCGTCGTTGCGGTCGCCCACCATCAGCACCCGCCTGCCCTGCATCATGGGCTGGGCCAGCACATGGCGCACCACGTCGGTCTTGGTGTCGCGGCTCTCGTCCATGGACGCGCCGCCGATAAAATCAAAATAGCCTGCAAGGCCCTTTTCTTCCAGAATGGGCGTAACGACCTGCGTGGGCTTGGAGGTAGCGGTGCACAGCACAAGGCCCGCGTCCTTCAGGCGCTGCAGCATCTCTGCTGCACCGGGGTAGGCGGCGCACTCGTGGCTGCCCTTGACGGCGTAGCTGTCGCGGTACAGGTCGGTGGCCTTTTCAATGAGGCCGGGTCGGTAAAGTGCTCACCAAAGCTCTTGCGCAGCGGCGGGCCAAGGTAGCGGCGCAGGTTCACATTCGTGGTGTCCACGCCCATCCTGGCAAAGACTTCTTTTAATGTATTTATGATACCGGGAGCGGAATCGATCAGGGTCCCGTCCACATCAAACAGGATCGCATCGTAGTTCAGCAATTTGTAAATTTCCTCACTTTCATGGTGATACATTGTATAGTATAGCACAGAATCCCGTTATCAGCAATTCCAACAAATGGTTTTTACAAAAATTATGCATTCAAGCAGAGAAAAGGCCCGCCCGGCATCCGGACAGGCCTTTCAGCATCTTCTTACTTCGCTGCGGCATCCACAGGCGGATAGTACAGGTTGTTGGAGACGAACTCCAGCTTATCCTTGAGCACCAGCTCCAGGTTTGCCACGGCGTGCACCATGTTGGTGGCCGAATCGTTCACTTCCAGCAGCTTGCACAGGTCCAGACCGTCCAGTTTCATGGCGGCGTCCATCTTCCGGCTCTCGGCGCACAGGATGTGGCTCAGGGCATTTTCCTGCAGAGCGATGCTCTCCACAAGGTCAATGACCGCCTGCTCCAGCGTCACCTTGGGCAGGCAGGGGCAGGGGCAGCGGGTGGTATCGATACAGTTCTCAGCAGACATGATAAAACCTTCCTTTCGTTCGTCCGGTCAGGGGCGGTGTACGCCCCATTCTATGTCTGCCGGGTACGCCGGTGTTACTCCTGCTTTTTAGGGTTCTGGGTGCCGCGCACCTTTTCAATGGTCTCGCGGTAGCCGCCGGAGCCGTACTGGATGCAGCGGTTGATGCGGCTGATGGTGGCCGTGCTGATCTCCACTGCCTTCACGATCTGATCGTAGGTTCTGCCGTCCAGCAGCATCTTTGCCGCTTCCAGCCGCTGCGCCATATCCGAGATCTCCTTTACAGTGCACAGGTCTTCAAAGAAGTTGTAGCACTCCTCCCGCGTTTCCAGACTGAGGATGGCATCAAACAGTGCATCGGTGGTCTGGTTTCTTCTGGAATTTTTATCTGCCATGAATGTTCTCCTTGCCGCCGCAGCGGACTGTCCGGTTTTGGGAGCGTTCCCTCTTTTAAATGTTCCGGAAATGTTCAGGTTCTTTCTTGCATCACCACTTTAGCACATCAAAGTGTGAAAGTCAAGCCCTTGGCGTGAACTCTTTTCATTCGTTGACGTGTATAGTTTTCTTCGTTTCACGCATGAACAAAAATCACCTAAAATTATTGCAGAACGCTTTTCTGAATTAGTGCATCCTCCGAACTTGTTCCAAGGATATTGACAATTTGTGAATTCCGCACTAAAATACGGACAATCATTCGGCAAATGCGATGAACAGGACATGATTCTTTGCAGCACCCTCTCCCAGAGAGCCGCCCATCTGATGCAAGGGCAGCAGTCAGGAGCAAAGCGTTCTCCCCTGCGAGCAGCCTGTGTGAACAAAGGCGCTGACCCCGCTTTCCAGTAATGCATGGCCGTTTTGCCCACGTTACGGGGCTGCGTATGTATGTACGCTGGGAGTGGCTGCCCTGTGCAGCAAACGAAGTGGTATCGCGGAGTATTCCATACACGATGTGCAGTGTATGTGAAGGCCTTCGTCTTCGATGGTTCGTCCCAAATGGAACGAACGCAGGAAGACGGGGCCTTTTTTACACCCTGCCGCCCCCATGCCGCTGACATTTGCCGGATGCCAAAAAAGGAAAGAGGTAAAAACAATGAATACGCTGGTCATCGTATTGATCGCAGCCGTGTGTCTGTTTGGCGCTTATATGCTTTACGGCCGCTGGCTGGCAAACAAGTGGGGCATCGACCCTCTGCCAAGACCCCGGCAGTTGTCCATGAGGACGGCCGGGACTATGTTCCCACCGACGGCTGGACCGTGTTTGCACACCAGTTCAGCTCCATTGCCGGTGCAGGCCCTGTTACCGGTGCGATCCAGGCCGCTGCTTTCGGCTGGCTGCCGGTGCTGCTGTGGGTGCTGCTGGGCGGCATCTTCTTCGGTGCTGTCACCGACTTCGGCGCTCTGTATGCTTCCGTTAAGAACGACGGCAAGAGCATGGGCATGCTGATCGAAAAGTACATCGGCAAGACCGGCCGCAAGCTGTTTCTGCTGTTCTGCTGGCTGTTCTGCGGCATCGTGATCGCTGCCTTTGCCGACATGGTGGCCGGCACCTTCAATGCCTACGGTGCTGACGGTGCTCTGGTGGAGGCTGCCCAGACCAACGGTGCTGCCGGCATGGTCTCCATCATGTTCATGGTGTTCGCCGTGATCTTTGGCCTGCTGCAGAAGAACCTGCACTTCACCGGCTGGAAAGAGAATGTGATCAGCATCGTATTCATCGTGCTGTCCTTTGTGGTGGGTGCAAACTTCCCCATCATTCTGGGCAAGGCTGCATGGAGCTACATCACCTTTGTGTACATCTTCTTTGCCGCTGTCCTGCCCATGTGGCTGCTGAAGCAGCCCCGTGACCACATGACCACCTTTATGTTCGTGGCCATGATCGTGGGCGCTGTTCTGGGCCTGATCGTCAACCATCCCGTCATGAACCTGCCGGTGTTCACCGGCTTTACCAACGCCAAGCTGGGCACCATGTTCCCCATCCTGTTCGTTACCGTTGCCTGCGGCGCTGTTTCCGGTTTCCACAGTCTGGTGTCTTCCGGCACTTCCTCCAAGACCGTTACCAATGAGAAGGATATGCTGAAGGTCGGCTATGGTGCCATGGTGCTGGAAAGCCTGCTGGCTGTCATCGCCCTGTGTGTTGCCGGTGCTTCTGCTGCTGCAGACGGCACCCCCGCAGACGGCACTCCGTTCCAGGTCTTCAGCCGCGGCGTTGCCAGCTTCTTCGTGGGCTTCGGCCTGGATCAGCACTTTGCCTCTGTGTTTATGACCATGTGCGTTTCCGCACTGGCCCTGACCAGTCTGGATGCTGTGGCCCGTATCGGCCGCATGAGCTTCCAGGAGCTGTTCAGCGTGGACGACATGGAGCACGCTGAGGCTGGCGCAAGCTGCTCTGCAACGTCTACTTCTCCACCTTCCTCACTCTGGTGTTCGGCTTCATCCTGACCAAGATCGGCTACGCCAACATCTGGCCCCTGTTCGGTTCTGCAAACCAGCTGCTGAGCGCTCTGGTTCTGGCCACCCTGTGCGTGTTCCTGAAGGTCACCGGCCGCAGCAACAAGATGATCTTCCTCCGCTGATCATCATGCTGTGCGTCACCTTCACTGCTCTGGTGCAGCGCCTGATCGCCATGGTCAAGGCCATCAGCAATGCCGCTGCTGTCACCATCCCCGCTGGCGAGACCACTTGGTGCTGTGTTCATTGCAAACGGCCTGCAGCTGATCCTGGCCGTGCTGCTGATCGTTCTGGGCCTGAACATCGTGTTCCACTCCTTCAAGGCCTATAAGAATGCTGAGCAGAACAGCGAAGCAAAGGTCTGAGTTTCAGATCCTGCTGAACTGAATCTGTAAATGCAAACTGCCGCTGACGGCGTAAAAACCGTCAGCGGCAGTTTTTGTTGCTGTAAGCTTCTATGATTTGAAATGGCCTCCGCGTGCGCTCTGGCCATAAGCAGAGGAAAATTTATTTGATATTGTGGTTTGGAAACGACTGCGGTCGTTTCAAACATTTTTCACAGAAAGAGTCCCAAAGATAAAATGCATAGTCACCACAAAAAATGCAGTGTACGGTCACGACCTTTCCCGTGAAAAAGCAAACCAGCAAAGCCCGCAGGCTTTGCTGGTTTGCAAATATAAAAATAATACTTCCGCTGGAAATAGCCATAGCGCACGCGGCGGCTATTCTAAATCAAAAATCAAAAATTCGCTTCTTCCCACGTTTGAAGGACCGCCATCTGCACCGGGGTGTGGAACCAGTGTTCCCCGCCCTCCATGATCGTCAGATGCGCCCCGCTTTCCTGACGGAAGCGCTCGATCATGGTGCGGCTGGTCAGGGCATCCCTGTCACCATACAGCACCTGCGTGCGGCCATGCCAGTGCAGCGGATGTTCCCGCACCCAGCACAGATACGGCCATGAGAGGGTCTCCCCAGATCCGTGGGGATCTCCCCTGCCCGCTGCAGCTGTTCCTCGGTCACATGGCATATTGCATCATATTCGTGATGAGAGCTTCCATATCCACCACCGGAGAGACCAGCAGGGCCTGTTCCGGCGCGTCTCCCTGCAGCGCCTGCATGGCAAGCCACGCGCCGATGCTCACGCCATACAGCCGGATATGCGCCCACACCGGCTTCATGCGGGCGTATACGGCTTCTATCTCCGGCACAGCCACCCACGGCAGAAGCCGCTCCGGGCTGTTTTTCCGTGCGCCATGCTCGGGCAGGTCAATGGCCAGCACCTGCCAGCCCGCTTCACAGGCTGTAGCGGCAAAACGTTCTGCCTCTTCCTTGCAGCCGTTCTTGCCGTGGAGATAGAGGTAAACATTCCGGCTCCGGCTGCCGTACAGGATGGCAGGGATGCCCGCAAGAGTCATGGTTTGTTTTTTCATAAGGGATTCTCCTTATCCGATCATGCTCTCCATTCGGAGAGACGTTTTGTTTACACTGCGCATTGCTTTTCGTCCTCCCTTCTTTCCGTTTTCTCTATGATAGCACATCCGCCCGGCAAACACAACAAAAAGGAGCCGCAGCGCCCTGTTACGGGTACTGCAGCTCCCAATTCAACTTTGGAAGTTAAATTACTTCACCATGCTTGCAACTTCAGCAGCGAAGTCGTCAGCACGCTTCTCCAGGCCTTCGCCCTTCTGGAAGCGGGTGAACTTGACGATCTTGATGTCGCCGCCCAGATCCTTAGCGACCTTAGCGGTGTACTGAGCAACGGTCAGGTCGCCGTCCTGACGAACTCCTGATCGACCAAGCAGTTCTCCTTGAAGAACTTCTTGATCTTGCCCTCGATCATCTTCTGCTTCACAGCCTCGGGCTTGTTAGCGGTCTTGGGATCGCCAGCCATCTGAGCCAGCATGATCTCCTTCTCCTTGGCCACGACCTCAGCGGGGACAGAAGCCTCATCGACATAGCCGGGGTTAGCAGCTGCGACCTGCATGGCGATGTCCTTGCCGTAGGTAACGAACTCGTCCTTAGCCTCGATGCCGTTGGTGGTCTCGAAGTTGACCAGAATGCCGTGGGTGCCGCCGCCGTGGACGTATGCAGAGCAAACGCCCTCGTAACGGACGAAGCGGCGAACCTTGATGTTCTCCTTGATGACCAGGATCAGGTTCTTCAGAGCCTCGTCCACGGTCTCGCCGTTCTCGGTCTTGCAAGCCATCAGAGCCTCAACATCAGCAGGGTTCTGCTTCATGATGACCTGAGTAGCTCCTTGACGAAAGCAACGAACTTGTCGTTCTTGGCGACGAAGTCGGTCTCAGCGTTGACCTCGATGACAACACCCACCTTGCACTGGGGGCAGTAGTCAGCGTAGACCATGCCCTCGGCAGCGGTGCGGCTTGCCTTCTTGGCAGCGGTAGCCAGACCACGCTCACGCAGGATCTCGATTGCCTTCTCGAAGTTGCCGTCAGCCTCGGTCAGAGCCTTCTTGCACTCCATCATGCCGCAGTCGGTCTGCTTGCGCAGTTCCATAACGTCCTTTGCAGAAATAGCCATTTTCGTATTCTCCCTTACACGTTATTTTGTTGTTTGTGGGATGGGAAATCAGGCGTTTGCTGCATCCTCAGCGGGAGCGGCCTCCTGGTTGCCCTGCTTGCCTTCCAGCACAGCGTCAGCCATAGCGCCAGCGATCAGCTTGACAGCGCGGATTGCGTCGTCGTTGCCGGGGATCACGTAATCGATCTCGTCGGGGTTGCAGTTGGTATCAACGATAGCCACGATGGGGATGTTCAGCTTGCGGGCCTCAGCAACAGCGATGCGCTCCTTGTGAGGATCGACGATGAACATAGCCTTCGGCAGGGTCTTCATGTTCTTGACACCGCCAGGTACTTGTCCAGCTTCTCCATCTCCAGCTCCAGCTTGGCAACTTCCTTCTTGGGCAGCAGCTCGAAGGTGCCGTTCTCCTTCATCTTAGCCAGCTGATCCATACGGTCGATGCGCTTGCGGATGGTGCGGAAGTTGGTCAGCATACCGCCCAGCCAGCGAGCATTGACATAGTGCATGCCGCAGCGCAGAGCCTCGTCACGGATGGACTCCTGAGCCTGCTTCTTGGTGCCGACGAACAGGATGTCGCCGCCCTCAGCTGCAACTTCCTTCACGTAGTTGTAAGCCTCGTCCAGCTTCTTCACGGTCTTCTGCAGATCGATGATATAGATGCCGTTGCGCTCGGTGAAGATGTACTTTGCCATCTTGGGGTTCCAGCGGCGGGTCTGGTGACCGAAGTGCACACCTGCTTCGAGAAGCTGCTTCATAGAAACGACTGCCATAGTAAAAATACCTCCAGATATTGTTTTGCCTCCGCACACCGTGATCCCGGGCCGTATCGGACGGTTCGGGACTGCCCTCCACCCATTTGGGCACAAAAGGGCATAGTGATGCGTGTGTAATGCCTTGTTATAATATCACAAACAAACGCCGGTTGCAAGAGTTTTTTCTCTGTTTTTTACAAAGAAATCGTCTGTTTTTCGCTCATTTGCCTGTGTCCACGCCGCTCAGGCCCGCAAGGCCCATGCGCTGCAGGGCGTATCCCCTGCCGAACATCAGGTCGTACTGTAAAAGCCAGTGCTCTGCGCTCCACCGCTGCTGGAACTCGGTAGGCTCCTGCGTGGTGGTGCCGTCCAGATTCATGGTGGTTCCGCGGGTATTGGTGCGGCTGGCCACACGCAGCTGACGGTTCAGGAACTGGAAGTAGAGCGGCTCTTCCAGACCGTAAATGTCCATCATCACCGGCGAGATATCGTAAGCGGCAATGGTGCCAAGGTCCACCTGCTGCTGGCTGTAGTTGGACCACATCAGCAGCGTGGTCTGGTGCAGGCGGGGGTCTGCGCTGGAATCGCTGGCATAGCCGGTAGTGGTGTAGACATCGTAATTGGAATCGATGGGGTTATAGTGGTCGCCCCAGAACACCAGAATGACCGGCTCGTCCACCTGCGAGAAGTATTCGGTCAGTTTGCCCATCATGGCATCTGCATCCCGGATGCGGTAGCAAAATCTTCCAGCGCGCCCACGGTGCTGGCTTGAGGCCCGCCGGGTGGGACAGCACCTTTACGCGCTCGTCGTCCGGATAGTTGTCCTTGTTATAATTGGTATGGTTCTGCATGGTGACAGCGTGCAGGAAGATGGGCTTGTCCGAGCTGGACTTCATGCTCTCGTACTGCTGGATGATCTGGTCGGCCATGGAATCATCGGTGACAAGGCCGTTGGTCCAGTAGTGCTTGCGCACCTTGGTCACGCCATGCATATCCTCAAGGCTGATAAAATCGTCAAAGCCGAGGTTGGGGTAAGCCTTGTCGCGGCTCCAGTATTTTGCCCAGAAGCAGTGCACGGCTGCGGTCTGATAGCCCTTGAGCTTGAGGTAATTGGGCATGGCGAACATGGGCTTGGTCACATGCTGCTGGTAGGGCTTGCTGCCGCTGGGCAGGAAGGATACCGAGTAGCCGGTAAGGGCTTCAAACTCCACATCGCAGGTGCCGCCGCCAAAGCTGGGGCTGTAGGCCCGGCCATAGGCGCTGGTCTGCTGCAAGGCGTGCAGGTTCTTGGAGACATCGGTATCAAAGGTGATGCCGTACTGTTCCAGCTCCGAGACATCCCAGTAGGACTCGTCCATCGCATAGATGATGGTGGGCTGCTTCACCTGCTCGTCCTTGGGGGTCACGCGCTGTAGCTGGTGGAGTACAGCGCTGGTGGCAAACTTCTGGCTCTCGTCCGCATTGTCCAGCAGGGCATCCACCGCTTCCTGCGAGTATTCCTCGGGCTTCGAGATCTCCAGATTGGTGAGGTTGGTCATAAGCCGGTGATCACGCCGTAGTAGCGGTAGTAGCGGTCCTGCATCCATGCATCCGGCGTAATGCCCAGCACCTGCGTGACAGCGGGCTGCAGGTACACGCCGAACACCAGCAGGCAGAGGGCCGCTGCGGTGGCGGCACTGCCCGCCAGCCGGGGCAGCCAGCGCTGTTTGTGACGGCCGCGGTACAGGAAAAAGCTGCCCGCCATCAGCACCAGCACCACGATGATGGTCACCACCATGCTGGGCTGGATCTTGGGGCCCGCAGCGGATGCCACACCGGCAGCTCCGACACCTGTGTCAGATCCCATGGCAGGAACGGCTCGCCGCGCAGCTGCAGGGTGTAAAAGTTCACCGCGCAGGCGCACAGCCCAGCACCGCCATGCCCAGCGTGGACAGCGGCGGGCAGCGGAACACCCAGTCCAGCAGCAGCCACACCAGAAACAGCAGCAGCCACGCCAGCAGATAAGCCCCGATGTGTGGAAGATAAAACTTGCAAAAACGTCTGCGCTCAGGCTCCCGCGGGCGATCCCCTCGCCCAGCAGCAGCACGATCAGCGATGCCGCCAGCGGGAATACCATCCGCAGCGCCAAAAGCGGTTTGGGAGTTTTCATAATTCCTGTTCCTTTCCTCATCCGTGAAACCTCAGATCAAACGCAAAAGCACATTTCTTTACGCTTTTTGCACAAAGCTTCTGCGATTATTATAGTCACTTCCACAAAAAAGTCTACCCTGTTTTTGCAAAAATTTACAAACCCAGCTTCACGCGCAGCTTTTGCCACCATTTGAGCTGTTCCGGCTGCGGCGGTGCTTCCGGCAGGGCCGTGTGCACCAGCACCGCATCCGTGCCAATGGTCTC
>ENA-OQER01001551-OQER01001551.1-human-gut-metagenome-genome-assembly--contig:-NODE-1551-length-10809-cov-2.667104_pt1 | contig 10809 bp, 10 predicted proteins | sample MGYA00242797_ERZ504639 | MGnify/ENA primary metagenome ERZ504639 (study PRJEB26092, sample SAMD00036306) | human gut metagenome | host: Homo sapiens | study: EMG produced TPA metagenomics assembly of...
CAATGAATGACAGACCGGATGGAAAAAACATTCCTATTATAGCAATGACAGCTAATTCATTTGCAGAAGATGTTCAGGCATCACTGGATGCAGGAATGAACGCACATTTGTCAAAGCCGATTGTGATGGATGAAGTTATAAAAACGATTATAAGGTATGTATAGAATGAAATTGCATACATTGTGGTCGCCTTTAAAGAAGGATGGATACATTGGAATCATTGGATATTTTGACACTGTAAAATAGAAAAATGCAAAATTAGAGTAATTACAATGCCACGTAAAGGGATAAAAATGAATAAATCAGTATTGCAAAGGGGTATCATTTTTATATTGTGCAGCTGCATCCTTTTTTCAATCTGTCCGGTTTATGCTTTTGCAGCAGAAAATCAGAAAGAGAGAGTTGTCAGGATTGGTGTACCGGATGATATATATGATAAGATAAATGGAAATGGAAAAAGAAGCGGATACGGCTATGAATATCTGCAGAAAATCGCAGGTTATACCGGGTGGAACTATGAATATGTAGATTGTACATGGGAAAATTGTTTCGACAAATTAAAAAATGATGAGCTGGATATGATAGAAGGAATCTCCTATACGGAGGAACGGGCAGAGAATATGCTTTTTTCCGGTATTCCAATGGGAGACGAAAGATATTGTGTCTACGTAAAACCCGATCATACAGACATCTCATCCTCTGGCACTGCATCTTTCAATGGGAAAAAGATTGGAGTGCTTATGGATTACCTGCCGGAAATGGTATTGAACGAGTGGGAAAAGAAATATGATCTGCATACACAGCATGTCAATGTTTCAAATAATGAAGATGCTTTGAAGAAAATTGCAGACGGAGAAATTGACGCTTTTGTATCGTTAGAGGATTCCCGTCTGGGTGGGTACGGAATGGTGGCCTTAACGAATCTCGGAAGTTCAAAAATATATTTTGCGATTGGCCAGAGTCATTCTGATTTAAAGACAGAGCTGGATAATGCTATGAGAAGGATCACAGATGATGATCCTTATTATGCAGATGAATTGCATAAGCAGTTTCTATCAGTGGACAGTGTATATTTTCTGACGGGAGAAGAACAGAAATGGCTGTCAGAGCATGGAGCAATCAAAATAGGTTGTTTGATAAAAGATGGCGGGGTCAGTACTCTTGATACAGAAACCGGAAAAGTGAGCGGCCTGATCACGGATTACATCCAGCTTGCACAAAACTGCCTGGAAGGGCAGACTTTGAAATTTTATATCAAGGGGTATGATTCACAAGAGGATATGCAAAAAGCGTTGCATGATGGAGAAATTGATATGATTTTTCATGTGATGCAAAATACGAATGCTGCCGAAGACCTGGGATATGATCTGACAGATACTGTCTGGAAGTATAATATGGCGGCTGTAACGGTTAAAAAGAGTTTTGATGAAAATGCTGAAAATACGGTTGCGATACCAAGAGAAGAGAGTGATTTGAAGTCTATGTTTCCTACAATTATCCACAGTGGCATGTGAAGGAATATGCTACCTGGAAGGATGCAAAAAAGGCTGTATATAATGGAAAAGCAGACTGCATGATTATGGACTCAGGCAAGCTGAAACAATATTCTGATGATAATAAACTGCATAGTGTTTTTCTGGAAAAGTACGGTATGGTGTCATTTGCAGTCAGACATGGAAACAGCATGCTGCTGTCTGTCCTGAATAAGACTATAAAAACAATGTCTGCTTCAATTTTCCAATGCTGTGTATATGTATGACAGTAATCTGAAGAAGTTACGGTAAAGGAGTTTATAAGGGACAATTTCTGGAGTTTTATGGTGCTTGTTGTATCTGTTTTTTGATCGTGCTGATACTGATACTTGGAATCCTCCGAAAAGCCAGAATTGCAGAGAAAAAGGCAAAAGAGGCACAGCAGCAGGCAGAAAAGGCGAACAGTGCAAAGACAAATTTTTTGAGACATATGAGCCACGATATCCGGACACCTTTAAATGGAATTATTGGGATGATCAATATATCAGAGCGTTATTATGGCGATAAAGAAAGCTTATATGAATGTAAAGCAAAGGTAATGGAATCCATGGACTATCTGCAGTCCCTTCTAAATAATGCTCTGGATATCGGAAAAGTAGAATCTGGAACAATACAGCTGGAACACAAGCCATTTGATCTGGTTGCAATGCTCGTAAAACAGATTTCGATTGTTGAGACAAATGCAAAGGAGTATGGTATCAGCTTTGAAGGCGGAGTTTCCATGAGTACTTTTCATCACAGATATGTTATTGGCAGTGAGGAATATCTAAACCGCCTTCTTATGAATCTTGCCGGAAATGCCGTTAAATATACCGAAGCGGTGGTAAAGTAATCCTGTATTTCAATGAGATTTCAAGTGATGACAAAACGGCGGTTTTTGAATTTGTATGTTCTGATACGGGACTTGGTATGAGCGAAGAATTTCAGAAACATGCATTTGAATCCTATGCCAGGGAAGGAAAAGAAACAACGAATGGATATAGTGGTGCCGGACTTGGACTTTCTATTGTAAAAGATATTGTGGACATGATGAACGGAACCATCAGACTGGAAAGTAAAGAAAATGTAGGTACAAAGTTTACTGTCACGATACCACTTGAGATTGATCATAATGCGGAGAAAGAACAGCAGAAAAAAGTGGAAAAGCCTGATCTGTCAGGTAAGAATGTATTATTAGTTGAGGATAATGAGCTAAATCTGGAAATTGCAAAAATGCTGCTGGAAGATGAAAAGATGGTTGTGACTACGGCAGGAAACGGCAAGGAGGCTGTGGATATTGTTTCCCGATCCGTTCCAGGTGGATTTGATTTTATTTTTATGGATATTATGATGTCGGTAATGGATGGATTAGAAGCAACCAGACAGATAAGGAGATTGAACCGTAAAGATACAAAAGAGATACCAATCATTGCGATGACAGCGAATGCATTTCAGGACGATATCAGGGAGTGCATAGATGCCGGAATGAATGCACATATTGCAAAACCGATTGATATTGAGAAAGTAAAGATGACCATTTTTGACATTCCCCACAGCTAAAGCAAGGGGATTCTTGCTTCGACCACTACTGCACCGCTCATACCTTGCGATATTGCAATGTCTTACACAGTGTCTACAAGCAATATGCTGGCTAATATTGGAAATGGAACTATGAACATCATGTATATCAATAATTCCCGTCCGGTAGAGAAGAAATGCTTTACTGAAAAATACGGAACCCATCAGTGTATGCTTGCCGTCAGGGAGAGCTTGTTAAAAGAACTGGATAGCCGCCTGATTTTTGCTTGAAGCCAGGCGGCTATTATGCTGTATTTTGAACGCATATCGCAAAGCGTCTGCTTCATGAGCAAGTAGCGAAGCGGACCTGGAATGTCCGCTTTACTGTCATGTGTAAGTTGTGGTTCTTCTATAAAGGAGTCTTATTTTAACAATGAATCGGCCGCAGAAACCATACAGCAACGAGCAATGTCAGAGCTTCTGCTGCAGGAACAGCGAGCCATACTCCAGTCAAAGCAAATTTCAAAGGAAGTACAATCAAAAATAAAAGTAATAGCAGGAATGAACGCAAAAATGTGATCAGACCGGAGAAATATCCTTTTCCATATGCCATCATTCGAATTGCAGCAAAAATATTAATTCCTGAAAATAGAAAACCGAGTCCATAAATTCTCATTCCGGACACTGCAATAGGAAAGACAGGGCTGGATGTATCTGCGAAACAGGAAACAGCAACTGGAGTAAGAAAGTAGGTCAGTGCATAAATGACGATTGGAGCTACTGCAAAAAAGCGATGAGCATAGCTTTCCAGTTTTCGGCAAATTCTTATTTTTCGGTCGCCATACGCATAACTCAGAGGTGGTGCCATGCCCATAGAAAAACCAAAGTAGACACCGATAAACAAAAACTGCAGATACATGATGATGGAAACTGCGGCGATACCGTCTTCACCGGTAAAGGAGAGTGCAGTGCGGTTAAATACGATGGTTGTAACTGCAATAGCAAGTTGATTAACAAATTCGGATGCACCATTATCATACAATGCATGGCTTCCCGCAAGGATAAGTTATGCAAGGAAAATGAAAGAAACTTATGTTTATGGATAAAATAATAAATTCCCATGATAAATGACAATATCAGTCCCAAAATGGTTGCCAGTGCAGCACCATAGATTCCCATTTGCATCTGTCCGACCAGAATATAGTCCAAAACGATATTCAAAATACCACCGGACAGTGCAGTTGTAAAGCTATATGTGGGGGCACCGTCTACTCGGATAAAATATGTAAACAGTTCTTTACCGATTACGACGGGAGCTGCCAAAAGCCACCAACGTGCGTATGTTTTACACCCTGCAATTGTCACGGGAGTTGCACCTAGCATGGTCAGAATTGCTGAGAGATTCGTAAGAATCATCAGGGAAACGAGGCATCCAGCAAAATAGCTGCAAAAGAGCTGACAGAAAAGGAGCGGTCTGCTTCCTTTTTTCTGTTTCCGCCAATGTGTAAAGCTGTGACAGCACTGCCGCCGGTAGCAAATACAAGTGCAATTCCGGTCAATACATTTACAATAGGATAAACGATGTTAATAGAAGCCAACGCATTAGTTCCGACGTATGTAGAAACAAAAATACCATCAATAATGGTATAGACTGTGTTAAATAATGATGTTAGATATGTCGGAACAATAAATTTTAATAGTTTTGTGAATCGAACTTCTTTTTCAGAAGCAAAAATGAAAGTATTTTCCATAAAAAATTTCCTCCCTTGATGGAAGTATAAACCTTAAAGCAACTTGAAGGTCAACAGGAAAAATAGTATAGTGGGTAAATAGTAGTAAATTTTAAAACCAGGAAGGGAAGAAGTCATGGATAAAAAATTTCAAATTGGAGAAATAGCCAGTTTTTTTGATATACCAGCATCTACGTTTAGGTATTGGGAGGAGAAGGGGATTTTACATCCCAGAAAGAAAATTGAAAATCAATATCGGGAATATGCAATTGAAGATTTAATGACAATTTCAGATGTCATTTTTTATAAAAATCTTGGGTTAGAGTTAAAGGAAATTCGTGGAATGGATGCCGCAACGCCTGAACAGCATGGAAAATTATTTTCTGAGAAACTTGTAGAATTGGAACATCAACAAGAACTGCTTGCACGTCGGATGGAGAAATTACGCTATCATATGAAGGCGTTGAAGACATTGGAGGAATTGAAGACACAGATATATCAAGAGTCTGATATTGATACAGCTTGCATTGTATCTTTTGACTTGATTGAAAGGGACAAGCTGCGTCAGTATATTGAAAATCCATATCTTTATTCACGGGTGCAGCATACGCAAACACTTCCACAGGAACAACGTGGGCTTACTATACCAGCGAAATGAGTTCCTCATTTCCAAAATCCAGTATTCTTTGGCAAAAAAAGGCAAATCGATATGTAACTTTTTTGCTTAGGGAAGAAGTGACAGAGGGGTTTCCTAATAACCTGCACGAACACTTATCACGTATTCAGAAATCATACCGTACTGGTGCAATCATCAGCCGCTTTTTGCTCTGCGCTCAGGAAAACGGAAAGACATATGATTCTATAAGACGTTTATAGAAATCATATGAAAGAGCAATATTTATAGCAACTGTGAAAGCACTGACTGGCTACGAATGAGTTTTAAGAAGACTGAAATTCAAAGCAAGATGGAGAGTTTCGGTCTTTAAATTATTTATATAAATTTCTCCACTGCTTTGACGGTTCTCGTTTTCCACAATCATCACAGGTCTGTGGCCAGTTGATTTTCCATTCAAAATATTCATCTCGGGTAATCTCGTCGGATTTCAGTTCTTCTTTTCTAAGAGTCCATTCTTTCAGAAAATCATTAAGAATCCCATAATTAAACCACATGCCAACAGGTGGATGAGCAGGCCAGCTATCAGAATTATGGTAGCGGATAGCGGTATCGTCGCTGGAATTTGATTTTTCATCCGGATAAGTCTCTAGCTGAAAGAGGTTGATCATGCCGGGATTAAATTCATCAATCCAGAACAGGATTTCCATCAGTTCAGAAGCATTCATCGTAGTTGGTTCATGCAGTGTCAGTGGATTCACATCCAAAATCTTAGCCATTTCAGTAGCCAGATCTTTACGGGGAAATCGAAGATACTCCGGCAACGTCTGGCAGGCTCGAGAAGGAGCTGCCAGTATTCAGAAAGATTTCTGATAGAGGTCAATTGTAACGTTGACACCGTCATATACAAATGGAAGCCAACACGCCGAACGGAATGGAAAATCATCGTAAGAAGTCTAAACAAAAAGTAGAGTGTACTGACAACAGAGTATAACACTGAAAATCGTCTGACGGTAGATATTGAAGGATTAATGGCAATGTTATCCTGCGGAGAAGTAACTGCAAAGAAAATTGCAGATTATAAACCATAAGTCGTTGTCGTAAAATGTGGTAAGAAAATCAGACGAATATATTTTTCCAAGAATTTGTCGTAAAAAATGTGGTCAAATCAAGAAAATCGAGTGCGAAAGTAAATGTTACGCCATGCACAGCTCGGGAAAGAATTCCCTCGCTGTAGGGCTGTCGCCCTATATAGTTCCATGAAAGAAACCTCCTTTTCAAGCAAGCTTGAAGGAGGTTTTTCCCTGTAAATATGCATGGCTCGTAGTCTTCACAATTCTTCACAAAAAATTAGCACTCACCTCTTGACAGTGCTAACAAATGGTGTTATATTCTCAATATAACAAAGAAACATATAACATCTGGCAAACAGGAGGTGTTTTTATGAATATCAGTAAATTTACACAGAAGTCCATCGAGCAGTGAACAGCCTTGAAAAACTGGCATATGAATATGGCAATCAGGAGATCGAGCAGGAGCATCTGCTTTATGCCCTGTTAAAACAGGAAGACAGTCTCATCCTCAAGATGATCGAGAAGATGGAGATTGACAAAACGTACTTTACCGATGCAGTTGAGTCTGCACTTGAGAAACGCACCAAGGTTTCCGGCGGACAGGTTTACATCGGACAGTATTTAAATAAGGTACTTGTTCAGGCAGAGGACGAGGCAAAAGCTATGGGAGATGAATATGTTTCCGTAGAGCATCTGTTCCTGTCGATGATAAAAAATCCAAGTCCGGAGATCAAAAAGCTTTTCCAGGAGTTTGGCATTACAAGAGAACGCTTCCTGCAGGCACTTTCCACCGTACGCGGCAATCAGCGTGTGACGACGGACAATCCGGAGGCAACTTATGATACGTTAAATAAATATGGCCAGGATCTGGTGGAAAAAGCAAGAAATCAGAAACTGGATCCGGTGATCGGACGAGATGCGGAAATCCGCAATGTGATCCGTATTCTTTCCAGAAAAACGAAAAACAATCCGGTGCTGATAGGTGAACCTGGTGTTGGTAAAACGGCAGCTGTAGAGGGGCTGGCACAGCGTATTGTCCGAGGTGATGTGCCGGAAGGACTGAAAGATAAAAAAATTTTCTCACTGGATATGGGAGCACTGGTAGCAGGTGCCAAATACCGCGGCGAGTTTGAAGAACGACTGAAAGCTGTTCTGGAAGAGGTCAAAAAGAGCGAAGGTCAGATCATCCTCTTTATCGATGAGCTGCATCTGATCGTCGGGGCCGGAAAGACAGACGGAGCGATGGATGCCGGCAATATGTTAAAACCAATGCTGGCACGAGGTGAGCTGCACTGCATCGGTGCGACAACACTGGATGAGTACCGTCAGTACATTGAAAAGGATGCCGCACTGGAGCGAAGATTCCAGCCGGTTATGGTAGATGAACCGAGCGTGGAAGATACGATTTCCATTCTGCGTGGATTGAAAGACCGTTATGAAGTTTATCATGGTGTAAAGATCACAGACAGTGCACTGGTAGCAGCAGCAACCCTTTCCCATCGTTATATTTCCGACCGTTTCCTGCCGGATAAAGCCATTGACCTGGTGGATGAAGCATGTGCCTGATTAAGACCGAGCTGGATTCCATGCCAACGGAGCTGGATGAACAGCGAAGAAAAATCATGCAGATGGAGATTGAGGAAGCAGCACTGAAAAAGGAAACCGATAAATTAAGTGCGGAGCGTCTGGAAAATCTGCAGAAAGAGCTGGCAGAGCAGAGAGAATCTTTTGCGGGCAAAAAAGCTCAGTGGGACAATGAAAAACATTCTGTAGAGAATCTGTCCGTGCTGCGTGAAAAGATTGAAAATATGAACAAAGAGATCGAAAAAGCACAGAGAAGCTATGATCTGAACAAAGCAGCAGAACTGCAGTACGGCGAACTGCCGAAACTTCAGAAACAGCTGGAGATTGAAGAAGAAAAGGTAAAAAGCAAAGATCTGTCGCTGGTACATGACCGTGTAACCGATGAAGAGATTGCAAGGATCATTCCAGATGGACCGGCATCCCGGTCGCAAAACTGACCGAAGGTGAGCGTACCAAGATCCTGCATTTGGATGATGAGCTGCACAAACGTGTCATTGGACAGGAAGATGGTGTCAGAAAAGTGACCGATGCGATCATCCGTTCCAAAGCCGGTATCAAAGATCCGACCAAGCCGATCGGTTCGTTCCTTTTCCTTGGTCCTACCGGCGTCGGCAAGACAGAGCTGGCAAAAGCACTGGCAGCAAGTATGTTTGACGATGAGCAGAATATGGTGCGTATTGATATGAGTGAATACATGGAGAAATATTCTGTGTCCCGTCTGATAGGAGCACCTCCAGGATATGTAGGATATGAAGAAGGTGGACAGCTGACAGAAGCAGTCAGAAGAAAACCGTACTCAGTTGTACTGTTTGATGAGATCGAGAAAGCACATCCGGATGTCTTTAACGTACTGCTTCAGGTACTGGATGACGGACGTATCACCGATTCCAGGGCAGAACCGTAGACTTTAAGAATACGATTCTGATCATGACTTCTAACATTGGTTCGTCTTATCTGCTGGATGGCATTGAGCCGGACGGAAGTATCCGTCAGGAGAGCCAGGATCTGGTCATGAACGACCTGCGGGCACATTTCAGACCGGAGTTTTTAAACCGTCTGGATGAAATCATCATGTTCAACCGCTGACAAAAGAAAACATCGGCAATATCGTTGATCTGATGATGGCAGATCTGAACCGCAGACTCGCAGACCAGGAGATCAGGCTGGAGTTGACGGATGAAGCAAAAAGCTATATCATAGACGGTGGTTATGATCCGGTCTATGGTGCGAGACCTCTGAAACGTTCCTCCAGAAAAATGTGGAGACACTGGCAGCAAGGATGATCCTTTCTGGAAATGTACAGACAGAAGACACCATCGTGATCGGTCTCAAAGACGGAAAACTGGCAGCGGAAGTAATGAAAGTCGAATGATGTGATAACGGGACAGAGATGTCAGGCTGGCACAGAGATTGGAAGTGACGCTCCGGAATTCCATAAGTATGCAAAAAGGAGTAAGTATGATTCCAAAAGATCCGATGATATTGTTGAGCTATGTAAACACACAGCTGCGTGATTATTATGAATCACTGGAGGCACTGTGTACCTGCCGCGGACTGAACCGGCAGAAACTTCTGGAGAAAATGGACAGCATAGATTATCACTACGATGAAAAAACAAACCAGTTCATCTGAAAATTGCGAGAGTTACTTTGTGACGGAGCAATTCGTGGGCATCTCTTTAGTATTACAAAGGAAAATAAATGAAAAAATCAATGGCAATTTTCGCACTGTTCCTGGCGGCCTTCACCTGGGGCAGTGCCTTTTGCGTGTTAAAAGACACGCTGGAGAATGTCTCTCCGATCTGGCTTCTGGCCTTTCGTTTTCTGCTGGCGGGTATCATTATGACTCTGGTCTGTATCCCAAGAATGAAAAAAATGAGCATCCGCACGTTAAAGCGTGGCATCATCATGGGCATTGTCCTGTATTTTGAATTTCTGTTCTTTACGGTCGGACTGCAGTACACGACCTCTTCCAAATCTTCCTTTATTATAGGATCTTATGTGGCGATCCTGCCGCTTATTTACTGGGTGATCCGCGGGAAAAAGCCGCAGAGGGCGGATATTCTGGCGGCACTTGTCTGTATTGTAGGACTTGGCTTTATTTTGCTTGGAAGTTTTGACGGGGTCAACAAAGGAGATCTAATCTCGCTGCTCTCGGCAGTGTGTTATGCGATCCATATTGTTGTGACCGGGATTTTTGCAAGGGAAGAGGACGGCTTTCTGTTAAATATGCTTCAGATCGGGACGGGCGGCATTTTGGGACTTGTGGCAGCGATGATCCTGGAGCCACATCCGGCAGCCATGTCCGGCATGAACATCGGAAGCATCGCTTATCTGGCGGTCTTCTGCACGGTTGTGCCATATCTGCTCAGTGTGTTTGGACAGAAATATGTGAAAACTTCCACAAGCGGCGTGATCCTTTCTTTTGAGAGCGTATTTGGATGTATTCTCTCAATCCTGATTCTTGGAGAACATCCGGGTGTGCGGTTTGTGATCGGTGCAATGCTGATGATGTGTTCCTTCTTGATTGTGGAAAAATTTTCCTGCCATTGCCGAAAGAGTAGCGGTGGAAGCAGAAAAATGATATAATGAGTCAAAGGGACAAATGGACACAAAACGGATGCTTGCATACGTATTTGTGTCTATGAGGACCGCTAAAACATGAGAAAGTAGCCATTTTTGTAAAAAAATGAGCGGATTTCGAATGTTTTCGTGATTTGAGAGTGCAAGGCACGGAAAAATCACGTATGACTCATTGAGTTAATTTTAAAAAAATTCAGA
>ENA-OQER01001553-OQER01001553.1-human-gut-metagenome-genome-assembly--contig:-NODE-1553-length-10808-cov-1.818556_pt1 | contig 10808 bp, 12 predicted proteins | sample MGYA00242797_ERZ504639 | MGnify/ENA primary metagenome ERZ504639 (study PRJEB26092, sample SAMD00036306) | human gut metagenome | host: Homo sapiens | study: EMG produced TPA metagenomics assembly of...
CAAAAACTGTGGCTGAAAAATATGGCGGAGGGATTAAACTTCAAGTTCTGAAAATACAGGTGGGGCGAGGGTAGAAATATTTTTCCTGAGTAGTCAAGAAACAAGCTAAATAGACCGCAATTAAGCTATGTAAAAGAAATTTTGAGAGTATGAAACTTTTTCTGTAAAATAGTGTTTAAAAGGTTCTTCTATGATAAAATAAATATCATTAGGAGGGCCTTTTATTATGGCAAGACAAACGAAACCTGTACATCGAGTACAAATGACAGAAGGAAAAAGAAACATTATCCACCAGCTTCTTGAAGAGTATGATATTCAGTCCGCAGAAGATATCCAGGACGCCCTGAAAGATCTTTTAGGCGGCACCATTAAGGAGATGATGGAAGCGGAAATGATGATCATCTCGGCTATGAAAATCAGAACGTTCTGATAATGATGACTATAGAAATGGCTATAAACGCAAACAGGTCAATAGCCGTTATGGTTCTATGGAAATCGAAGCGCCGCAGGATCGTAAATCAACTTTTGAGCCACAGGTAGTGAAAAAGCGCCAGAAAGACATTTCTGATATCGATCAAAAGATCATCTCTATGTATGCAAAAGGTATGACTACACGACAGATCTCAGAAACTATCGAAGATATTTATGGATTTGAAACATCTGAAAGTTTCATTTCTGATGTTACAGACAAGATCCTCCCACAGATTGAGGACTGGCAGAACCGGCCATTAGATGAGGTATATCCGATCCTGTATATTGATGCGATCCATTATTCTGTGCGGGATAATGGAGTGATCCGTAAGCTTGCAGCTTACGTCATTCTGGGTATCAACACCGAAGGAAAGAAAGAAGTCCTGACTATTAATGTTGGAGATAATGAAAGTGCCAAATACTGGCTTTCTGTTATGAATGAGCTAAAGAACCGCGGTGTAAAAGATGTATTGATCATCTGCGCTGATGGTCTGACAGGAATCAAAGAAGCTATTGCTGCCGCCTTTCCCAAAACAGAGTATCAGCGTTGTATCGTGCACCAGGTAAGGAACACTTTGAAATATGTCCCTGATAAGGAACGAAAAGCTTTCGCAACAGACCTGAAGACCATCTATCAGGCTGCAGATGAAAAGAAAGCACTGTCTGCTCTGGATCGGGTAACAGAAAAATGGACTCCCAAATATCCGAATTCCATGAAACGCTGGAAAGATAACTGGGATGCGATCTCCCCGATCTTCAAATTTTCAGCCACCGTCAGAAAGGTCATTTATACGACCAATGCGATCGAATCGCTGAATTCAACCTACCGTAAGCTGAACCGCCAGAGAAGCGTATTTCCAAGTGACACCGCGCTTCTGAAAGCCCTGTATCTGGCCACATTTGAGGCAACAAAAAATGGACGACAACCATCCGGAATTGGGCACAAGTTTACGGGGAACTGAGTATTATGTACGAGGGACGATTACCAGAATAATCCGTTTTGAGACATGTTAAGACGGGCGGAATATCCGCCTGCTCTTGACATGCAGATTTGCAACTGTTATATATAAAACAAGGGCAAAAAGCTCTATGAAAGAACTTTTCACCCTTTATTATCATAGAAGAATCTTATTTACAGACTTTTTCTCACAGTCTCCTCAAAACCGCCGGTAAGCATGGTATTCCCAAAGTGGGCACACGAAATTATCTGCCCAGACCAACGGTTTTTTTCTTTCCCCGTTCGGGGGCAGATAATTCATTATGCAGTGCAGGGCCGACGTGCGCTATTCGGTTCCCTGTACTTTTTTCTTCAACTTCTGAAAAGCTGTATCACTGATTGCATGTTCTATCCGGCAAGCATCCTGCTTCGCCGTTTCCCAATCATTACCAGTAATCACAAGTTCATGCGGAAATTTTTTGCTCTGCATTCCACATGGCAGCATATTTCCCGCCTTTCGTCAAAAGCTCGTCATGTGTGCCAGATTCTGCAATTCTGCCGTCCGCCACAACAAGTATCTGATCTGCATTTTTCACGATGGACAATGTGTGAGCAATCATAACTACGGTCTTTTTCTCTTTCAGAAGATTAGCGATTGCCTGCTTTACAGCCAGCTCATTTTCAATATCAAGAGACGCCGTTGCTTCATCCAGCAGCAGGATAGGACTGTTTTTCAGGATAGCGCGGGCAATCGAAATTCTCTGTCGCTCACCACCTGAAAGCAGATTGCCATTTTCGCCGGTTGGCGTGTCATACCCTTTTTCCATCTTACGAATAAATCCGTCGCAGTTCGCCTCCCGGCAAGCCACCTCTATTTCAGCGTCCGTAGCGTCAGGACGGGCATGACGGATATTTTCACGGATGGTATCATCAAACAGAAATACATTCTGATCCACCATAGAGATTTGTTCCAGTACCCGCTCTGCTGCCACATGATCTATCGGCTTACCGCCAATGGAAATTGTACCACCGCCAGCTTCATAGTATTTTGCAATCAAATTCAAGATTGTAGACTTTCCGCTTCCAGAATCCCCGACAATGGCGGTCAACTTCTGATCGGGAACCGTAAAGGAAGCGTGTTTCAAAACAGGCTCTCTGGGACATAGGAGAAATCCACATCTTCAAACCGAATCTCATGTGTAGCTGTTTGGAATGTCTCCATACTGCCTGTTTCTTCCGGCTCGTCCATAACACCCAGGATTTTGTTTTTGGAAATCATCAGGTTTTTATAGCTGGTGAGGTCTACAAAAATAGAGTTTGCCAGCTTTGCACAGAACAAAGGCAGCATACAGATCAAAAGATAGTCTACCGTGTTCAGTGTCCCTGTGGCCCAGGGCGCATACGCTGTCCAAATAACCAGTGGGCAGGACAGCCAGCTTAAAATGCCAAATCCAGCACCGATAGGCAGTACCTTTGCTTCGTACACAAAGCTGATCCGGCAGAACTCCCGCATGGCATTGATAACGGTTTTATTCTTCAAACCACCTACGCCATAGGTCCGGAAAGTTTGAATACCAGACACATACTCCACAATGCTGCTGATATTCTCCGCACAAATATCATTCTTTTCTTTACCATACTTCCGAACCATACGGAAAGAAAGCCACAGTCCAGGGATCAAAAGCAGGTCGGCAATCAGCAGGATAATTCCGGCAGGCACATAAATGGTCATCACAAAAATAATCAGCATGAGCGACAGTGCAAAACTCTTTGCCAGATCACCGATCTTATGGGTCAGGATTTTTTCATAGTTGTTTACATCGCTTGTGATGGTATTGATATAATCGCCGGTCTGTCCCTGGGTAAACCGGGATAGCGGGATACGCTTTAAATGGTCGCCCATAAAAAGTCTGATGTTTTTGCTGACCTCTGCGCCGCCAATCTGCGCTTTGGTATAACCATAGCTGTAAATCAGAATACGAAGCAGGAAAATGACCGCAATTACACCAGTCAATATCAATGCCCGGTTCATGTCAAATTGCCATGACCACAGAAATTGCATGACAGAGTAAAGAAGCATGAACAAGCTGCCGGAGAGAAGCCCTTCCAGAACAGTCCCGCCAACGCCAATATAAAAATTACGGTTCTTTTTTCAATACATCATGCTTACTCATGCTGCTCGCCTCCCTCCAACTGATAAGTAATATTCCGAGCTGTTTCGTAGTCCTCCCACGCCTTCCGATAGTAAGCATTGTTCTTTCGGACTTCCTCATGGGTTCCGACACAGGTAATTGTGTGATTTTCAACCACTGCTACACGCTCGCACATCTTCAACGCGCTCAAACGATGGGCTACCACAATGACGATCTTTCCCTTGCAGAGATTTTGAATGGCTTTGTCAATCTCCATCTGATTTTCCGGGTCAGAGGCGCTTGTGGCTTCGTCTAAAATCAAAATGGGGGCGTTCTTCAGGATAGCGCGGGCAATGGCAATCCGCTGTTTTTCACCGCCGGAGAAGCGAGAGCCAAAGCTGCCCACTTTCGTGTCATATCCATCTGGCAAGGACATGATAAAATCGTCAATCTGCGCCTCTTTTGCAGCAGCCCGCACTTCTTCCAGAGTGGCGTTGCTGCCCATTCGGATATTTTCTAAAACGCTGTTACGGGTCAGGAATGTCTTTTGAAATACGATGGCTACATTTTTCAGAATGGTATCGTAGTCAAGCTCCTTGACATTTTTTCCGCCAATCAGCACTTCGCCCTCCTGCACATCATAGAAGCGGGAGATCAGTTCAATCACAGTGCTTTTACCGGCACCAGACTGTCCCACAAGAGCCACGCGTTCCCCGTCATTGATTTTGAGGTTGACACCTTGCAGTACATCGGTCTTGCCGTCATAGGAAAATCGAACATTGCGAAGTTCAATATCGCGATTTTGGGGAAAGTCCGTTCCACCCTCATAAATCGGAATATCCAGGATTTCTTTGGTCTTGGTAATAGCGTTCAGTACATTGGCAAAATTAGTCCCCAGTTCTTGCAGGGGGCGGATTTCCGTCAGATACATGGAACCTACATAGACGAACAGCAAAAATGCGCTGGCCGCCAGTGAGCCTTTGAGGAAAAACATTCCGCCGATTGGAACCATCAGCAACATCCCACATTCGATGATAACAACAAAGGCCGCATAAGGTGGCCCCATGCGCCGGGAAGTTTCATTCCACATGGCGTTTTCTTCCTGGATAGCGTCTGAAAACTTTTGAAACGATTTGCTCCCCATGTTATAGGCTTTAATCAATTTCATGCCGCTGATGTACTCAATCATAACCGAGTTCAGTGTGGTAATGGAGTGATTGGCCCGTTCCATCAGGTCATCCGTATTGCGGAACATCATTCCCATTACAACAACAGCAAGGATCAGCGGAACCAGGGAAATCAATGCCAGAGGAATATTGACGGTCATCAGATAAATAAAGATGATACCGGCCCCACCAGATAGCACACAAGGTCAGGAAGGTTATGGGCCAGAAACAGCTCCAACTTTTCAATATCTTCATTCAGAACCGTTTTTATGTCCCCGGTGCGCCGTTCATTCAAGGCCCCTAAAGGCGCTCTAGCCATGTGTTCTGCAACCATGCAGCGCACTTTGAAAAGAGCGCCATAGGCCCCTTTGTGGCTGCTACGCCGGAAACAGCCAAACAGGGCAAACCGCAAAGTTACCGCCACTGCAATCATTACGACCATAAATCTAGCCCCATCTCTGGAAACCGCATGGATACTGGGCGTAACCACAGCCTCCTGCATGCACCTTGGTCATTTTATCTATTAAATAAAGAAATACGGCAACCTTAATTTCCCAATCAAGCCACCGTATTGTCCATAATTTTCTATTTTATTTTTATATGTTTATTTCTTTTCTAGCTGCAATTTTAATCTTTCAATCTCTTTTAAAAGTTCTTCATTTTGTAATGTTAATTTTATATTTTCCTTCTTAAGCTTGGTAACTGCAATCTTCAATGTATTTAACTTTTCTTCCATAACTTTATCAACAATAATCTGCTTCGGATTATAACACGCACCTTGTTCCTATATGCCTTATCTAGTGCTGTCCTAACTTCTATATTTCTGTAAAAAGTGTTTTAGAAAATCCTGTTTTTCTTATCAGTGCAGCCATTGTCACTTTTTCTTTTCTATCCAGCATATTTTGAATTTCTTGCTTTGCAATCTCAGCTTTAACCTTACTTTTTTCTTGACTAATAGCGACTATTTTGTCGTATTTCATTTTCTCTTTTCTCCTTTCCTAAATCCCACACACCTCTCTCAACCTTTGATTCTCCTCAAGCAACTTCCTCTTCTTCTAACTCCAGCTGTAAAATTTGTTTTTGTTGTTTTATCATCTTTTCTTCTATCTCTTGTTGAGTACACATCGAAGTAAGGTTTATTTTTATAACACTGATTCTGCTTTCGAATTGCTTCATACAAAATTTCACGAACAAGTTTATTTTTGTAAAAGAATGAATTTGAAAATCCAGTATATCTTTGTAATGCTGCTACCGTAACTCTTTCACCATTTTCTATCATTCTTTCAATCTCTTTTTCCACGATACGGGCATTTTGCTTACCAATTTCTGATTCATTTCAACTACTTATCGTATTTCATGCCGTCCATCCTCACTTATATTTCTTTCTGAAGATTCCGGTTGATTACTTGTAGTTCTTGATTTTCAACTCTCAGTTTCACCATTTCCAAATTAAGTTTTCGCAATTTTTGTTGCAAATCTTCGATTTCCATCACGCTGTCAAAGTTTATTTTTAACATACGCTGTTGCCTGTATCTAGCATCATCAAGTGACTTTCTAATGTCTTTATTCACATAAAAATTTGCTCTTGATAATTTTGTTCTCTTGGCAAGCTCGGCAACGGTAATCCATTCCCCTTCTCTCAGCATTTCCTCTATTGCCCTAAGTGCACTTCCGTATTCTGTCTTGATCTTTCTTTACTTATCTCTACAATCTTATCGTACTTCATATCAGATACCTTTTCCTTTAATTATAATTTTTTCAGCATGGAAAGCTCTTTCTTTTTAATCCTGCTTTTTAGTTTCTCCACTTGAACCTTAAGTTCCTCTATCTGACCTCGCAATTCCTCGTTTTCCTGAGACAAACTTCGGTTTCTGACCTTATATTCCATGATTTCCATCTGCAGTGCCTCGGTGTTGTCATTCTTTGAATCTTTACTCTCACTCCAAATTCTTCGACATGATACATTGGGCGATTGCACGGCTGCATCCAACCTGCTTCTCACTTCTGGATTTTTATAAAAGAACCCTCTTGATAAGCCAGTTTTTTTCACCAGCAGAGTTACCGATGGATATTCCCCCTTTTCTATCAACTGTTCTATAGCCATCGTGGCCAGCTTAATTTTCTGCTCACTTTCGATCCGATTCACGGCTATCATCTTTTCATAATTCATATCCATCCCATCCTTTTATTATGTCCATTAATATAAGGTCCATTTTTTCTCTGGTTTTTCTCGTTTCATCAGCCATAACTTATTCCCGATTCTCCGGTAGTGGTGGACACTCTGTAATGTTTTATGTCCAAGTAGTCTTGCTATCATCCAATCCTCGATATGAAGCTCGGTCAATTTTTTCCCATAACAGTGTCTAAAAATATGTGTCCCGAATTTCAGCAGTTCCCCATTATCATCCCGTATATCTTTCTGCCGGATCATCCTCATAACTTGTGCCTGGATCATTCCATATTGATATGTTTCGTGGGATCATCTTTTTTTTACAAAAACATATTCTGTTTCCCCGTAACGCTCTTTGGTATATTCCATGGCTTTTAAAATCAAGCGCCCCACCTCATTACTAACTGCCTTTTCATAAGTAATGGATTTCACTTGATCAATCCGGACAAAATATCTCCCTTCTTTCTCTCTAAGACAATCCATTCTTAAAGTAAGCGTATCGGAAATGCGTGTTCCCAAAAGCTGGTGAACGATCAATGCCCTGGCTATCTGCTCGTCCATATTAAAAATGTGGGAATCAATCGCTTAATTGTAGCATCTGAATAAAATTTAAACTGATATCGTGGTGTACTTGGAAAATCATTATTTAAGAAAAGTTGCAGAAGATGCCTTCTCTCATATATATTCCCCACATCTTCAATCACACGTTTTAAGCCATACAGATCGGAACGATAGTTCTTTCTTTCGGTTGTCTCCGTCTGTAAGTATATCAAATAGTCTTCAATATCTTCTCGACTCAATTCCTGTAATGATTCCAGCTCTGGCTTTCTTACATTTAAAAAGCGGCTAAATCTCTTTACTGCAGTCATCTCTGAATGTATTGTGCCAAGTGCGGAATATTTTAAATGTAAGAATATGGTTCTTTTTACCTCTTCTCTGATATCCGGCTGTAAAATATCGGTGAAGTTAAGGGTCTTCACATTTTTTATGGGATTTCTTCTGATTGGAAATTCAAATTTCTCCAACTCCCATATATCTTTTTCCTGTTCTTCCCGTTCATCTTTCACTTCAGCAAATTTTAGAATCTGACGCAGTTTTCTTTCCAATGCTGGTGTTTCTCTGGCTGTTATATCGTAAGCAGCCCGGTATTTCATGCTGGACAAGGCCAATCCCTTTTCTAACATCCACCCCTTTAAAATTCTGACCGTCTTTTCTGGATCAGCATTCTGCAATACTGTTATATTCTTCTCTATCAAAAACTTCCGTATATTGTTATAGGTGGTTAGTTCAGTAGCAAGGCTCGATAATGCTAAAGTCTTCCCCCGTTCCCATATAAAGGCTTCTAAGATTTCTTTCACTTCCTTAGATGGTAGCCCTTCCAGATCAAAATAACGGATCTTACATATTCTCATAGAATTTCTTTGTTCTTCTGAGGCATGCTTATAGCTTTCCATTTCGTAAATATGTATCCTATCCTTTTCATGTCTATATCTCCGCTTCTTTGGTGTGATTGTCAAAGCAATATTATTTTCTGGTTTATCAAAGTAATTGTCATTTGCTTTTTCAATCTTCTTAGGCATATAGTCCACATACTGTTTAGTCATTTCTTCTGCTACATGTCCAAGGTAATCACGAATTGTTTGTATCGGTACACCATCATCATAAAATTGGGTTGCCAGCGTATGTCTGTAATCATGTGTTTTAAATACATACTCACAATCTGCTATTTTGTGTTTTTTACATTGCGTTCGAAAACGTTTTACAAATGAACCTATTCTATATGCTCCTCCCTGTTCAGCTTGAAAAACATAATCGTTTGCATGAATATGATTTTTCTTTATGTATTGTTGCATAACCTCATACAGCATAAATGGAACAGGAATCATTTTATCTGCCTTCATTTTGATCTGATACACTTTGATCCAGGCATCCTCTCCATCCCAGTAGTATGCATCTCCTTTTAGCGTACATACTTCGCTGATCCTTAACCCTGTTGCCCATAGATGCAGGAAGATCAACCGCAATTCTTCTGGAAATAAATTCAGTTTGTGAAGTATTTCCATATAAATATCTTCATCAACGCTCCTGTCATGATGTATAGGATATACTTTCTGCTCATAGTACTCCGGGTGAAACGGAATTGCCTTAATATGTTTTTTTATCTTTAGGTACTCATAGAATTTTGTGATATCCAGTATCTGCCGGTTCACAGTTTTCTGCTTTGAATTTCTTGTTGCTGGATTTCCTTAAAATATGCACCTATCTGTTTTTCAGTTACATCAAGAGCACATACGTCAGGCCCTAAATACTTTAGAAATTTTTTCACATAGTTTTGCTGGCTTCGAATATTTCCAATGGTCAGACCTGTGATTCCTATCTGATATCTTGCATATTCCTGTAGCAGCTTTCTATTGTTTAAATTTTCTACTTGGTAAAAAGATAACCTATTCACCGGATTACATGGATTCACTCTTTCTGGCGCAAGGTGGAATCTTTCCATGTACCATACATTTGCATGCCAGTGGATCTGCTTTCCACTCATAAAGAGAATTTTTCGACTGTTATCCACAATCTGCATGGAGTTTTTATAGTTAACCACCTTCTGCTTTACTATCTCTTCTAATTTTTCAATCTCTTCCTGTTCTATGGTTTCTATATCTACTATCCCTTGCTTGATGCAATATTGATACATCCACTGCATAGGAAGCAGGAATCGTACTCTCCGATCCTTTGGATCCTTACATTCTCAAGAATATGTATGAGTAGTTGAAAAATCTGCTGTTTCATCTTTTCTGAAGCCTTGACACTAAAGTCCCATACCAATTCTGTCTTATCACGTACCTTATCAAATTCCATAGCCAGTTTCTGATCTGGCAGATATGGCAGGAAAAGGATCTGCTGTTCGTATTTCAAATAAAATTTTTTTATGTTTGCAAATTGTTTCATTTCCTGTCTGATATGATATTGCTTGATTCGATCCAATGTCTTTAAATACCGAAGTACCTGTCTGGCTTCTTTTCCTTCATAAGATACTGTTCATATTTTTCTCGGATAGAATAATCGATTTCTCGGATATGGTGTATCCCTTCCCGAATAAGAAAATTTTTGATATTACCCGTCAATGGCATTTCGATGCCTTCGCACTGCCGAATTTCTTCCAGTAGATCACCATATTCTTGTTCGATCCAGTATGCTTTTTTGTTTCTGAGAAATGATGTCATACTATTTGCTGCCCTGATCGTACAGTCCCTGTCCTCAAGCAGAAACCTTTTATAATTTCGAACATCATTTTCTTCTACTAATATCACATTATAAATTCCTAACTGCATCAGATATTCTTCTGCATATCTCCATGACTTGTCTTGTACTGGTTCTCCCTCTATAAGCTGTTCATGCAAATAGGCCAATTCCGTTTGATGCTCAGTATCTAGTAATCTGATTGCAGGCACATAACCGCCTCCTCCTATAACAGATGATCAACTCCATACAGGGATTGGTGCTGGCTGTAAAATGCATCACTTGCTTCCATCAGTCTTCCTCTGTTATATTCAAATATTTCATAGTTGTTTCAATGTGTCGATGACCAAGTGCCTGACTGATAAGTTCTAGTTTCCACCCTGCCTTTCTCCTGGTATTTGCGAAATAATGTCGCAGCATATGTGGTGTCACTTTAATTCCGGTCTTTTTTTCAAGACGCTCCATCAAACTCCGTACACCGCTGTCCTGCATTGGTTTCCCTGCATATTTTCCAGACACATTGACCAGAAGATACTCTTGTTGAAAGATCAGGTCCTTATATTCTTCCAGATAAAACTTTAAGATTTCGAATGTCGCATCACTGACTTTTGCCTTTCGGAATTCTGCATTCTTGGCACGTGCATCATTTTCATTATCTTCTCTAAAATTTACATAGATCAGATGGTTTTCATAAT
>ENA-OQER01001554-OQER01001554.1-human-gut-metagenome-genome-assembly--contig:-NODE-1554-length-10807-cov-1.607678_pt1 | contig 10807 bp, 16 predicted proteins | sample MGYA00242797_ERZ504639 | MGnify/ENA primary metagenome ERZ504639 (study PRJEB26092, sample SAMD00036306) | human gut metagenome | host: Homo sapiens | study: EMG produced TPA metagenomics assembly of...
ACGGACGCGAAGTCCAAGAAAGGAGAAGATATCCAATTGCTACCTACATTCTAACAGCTTAAGCAACAAGATGGATAATTCCTTACTGGCTGTAAGGGATATTAACCATAAATATATTGTAGTAGAATGGAGAAATTTTTAAGGTGAAAAATGTTTTAAAGATTGAAAAAAATGAATACTTCAACTATGATAAAGAGGAAAAATGTATTTGATAATGTACAGGCATTGCAGGAGAAATCATAATGGAAAAAAGACCGGTAGTGATAGAGGGAACCTTCGAAGATGTAGTAAGACGATTTCATACAGAAATGCAGAAAGGAAAGAAAAACTTTTCCTACTGCGGAGAAAATGCCGGGGGCAAGATGCACAGAATAAAACGCTGGTGCGTGTGTATGAAAGATATTTTTTGTATCCAAATATCGTTGCTACGGTCACAGTATTTTTTGAAGAGTTAGAGGAAAAGAAAACATCCATTACTTATATGCTTTCAAGTTATGAGTTGGACTGCTGGGGATAGATTTCGGCGTGAGCGGTTCTATGACACGGGAAGTAGAGAAAAGGATTGAGCAGTACGGCTTTTGGAGGCGTAAAAGAGAGTGTGAAAAATATGAAAGTATTTTTTCGCACTCTCTTTTTATAAAAAAAATTTAACAGAAATTTATTTTTTCTTAGAAATAGGGAGCAAAATAGAAAGTTGAATTGTCTATTATATAGATCGTGACAAAGCGAAAATACGAACCTAAGGAACGGAGAAAAGAATTCTTGAGGAAAACAGATACAGAAAAGTTTGCAACTGATTATGATGTACCAGGACGATATGTATTATCTGGCATTATCAATATGTAAAAATGAGGCGGATGCGCAGGATATAGTTGGAGAAACAATTGTAAAAGCTTTCGAAGCAAGAAATCAGCTCAGAAATGATGCAAGATTCAAATACTGGATTATGAAAATTTTGACCAATACAGCTTACACTTATCTGAAAAGAAAAAAGCGATTGGTTTTTGAAGAGCCAGTAGAAGAAATTGCAGCGAAAAATGAAAATCCTGACCATGGATTGTGGGCAAAGGTAATGGAAATAGAAGAAAAATATCGTATGGTCATTATTCTGTATTATGAGCAGGAGTTTTCAACAAGAGAAATCTCCAAAATTTTAAATATACCGGAAGGAACCGTAAGGTCACGGTTGGCAAGGGCAAGAGAAAAATTAAAAGATATATTAGAAGCAGAGTAAAGCAGCAGTTTTTGAGAGCAATGGCAGACAGTGCAAATTAGGAGGTAAAAATGAAAGATAAACTGGATTTGGATATAAAAACAGAGCTGACAGATTCTAAGCCTCAAATACCAGATGGTTATTATGAGAAAGTAAGAAAAAATCTTAAGGAACTCGAAAATACCAGAACTAACGGAATAAAAAAGTATAGGAATGCTGAGAATTGCCTGTAACATTTGGCAATTTTTCTGGTAGTTGGAGTAGGAACTACTTATGCGGCAATAAATTACAAAAATGAACGTCTGGGTGAGATGAAGGCAGATGAGATATTTGCGTATAATGAAGAAGTGCAAAATGCTGAAGTGGATGCGGATTCATTTTCAAGAGAATTATCAGAAGAAGAAAGAGCACGTTTGAAAAAATTAAAGAAAGATTATGAACAAAAGGGAGTGTTTCCAAAGAATAGTATTTCAAAAGTAGAAAGCAAAGCAGAAATAAACGGAAAAGAGTTGTTTTTTGCATTAGTGAAAGTAAATTTTATTTGCCTGATAGAATGATGTCGGATGAAGAATTACTGGAAATTATAGATTTTTATATAAAACGTGATTTTAGTCTTGAATCAACAACAGCAGAAAAAACAGAAAATTTTAATCAGAATTTAGAAACAGAATCTTTGATCGTGAAAGCCGCAAAACAGAATATAGAGGAATTCTTTGAAGTTGATATGGAAGATGAGTATCACATAGAATACGGTGAAATTACGGATCGGGTAATGTTTGATATGGATGAAGGAAATGCAATGATACTGCTTGATGCACAAGAGCATACAATAAATGAAATGCGCCTGAATATTGATGGAATGTATGCAGAGGGTATGAAATTTGAACAGTTTGATTACGATGAGGTTTATAAAATTTTAAAGGGAAAATTATGTAAACTATCAGAAAAAAATATAAGTGCAGCCAAAGTGATGTATGTAGAGTTGCAGAATGGTGAGCTGTATCATGGCATGGTTCGTTATATTTTTGAGCTGGAAGATGGAAGCGGTTATGTAATAAATTATAGCCTGAATCTTCAAAGAGAATATTATCTGCGTTATTTTGGCAGGATTAAAAGTTATGAGGATTATGTAGATAAGGATTCTGTTGAAGTTGATTTAGAAAATGAACAGAGGTGTACATCAACAGAAATAGATACAAGTGAATCAACTAGTATAAGAGTGCATCCTGTAACGGGGGAAATTCGCATAGAAGATAAAAGTGAGACATTTATAACAGATGAGAATTTTCTAATAAAGAATAATAACAGCGAGGAACAGGAGGCAATAGTGATGTGTACTGAAATAGCAGTACAAGATGATATTACAAAAATAATTGTAACAAATGGAAATACGGGAGAAAAAAAAGGAAATTAACAGTATAGAAGAAGTGGATAGAATTCTGGATCAAATTAGAAGTATGACTGTAATTTCGCACGAAAAGAGTAATGTTCAAGGATATTCTTATTTTTTGGCACTATATAGAAATGAAGATTTCGTGCAAAGTGTATATGTAAGCAGCGAATCAATACAAACGGATGGAATGAGATATGCGGTTGAATCCACAAAAGATCTGAGTGATAATATCGTAGATTGATTATGTAGGATAAACGCATAATTTAAAACAAAAGAGAGTGTGAAAAAAAGTATTCACACTCTCTTTTCATCCTGTCTGCCAGGAAGGGGGATGGCAGACAGTGTCTCCCGGGGGAGACAGGTTTATTTTATAAATAATCGTGGCGAGCAAGTACGTTTAAGATATTTCTACCTTCTTCTGTACCTCGATGATTCTGCGGGCACGTTTGCTGTCTCCGATATTAACGATCTCTACGTTTGTATCGCTGAAAGCTTCCTCGATTTCACTTAAAACAGGAGTGTTAGCTCTCATACCAAGCAGATGAATCCATAATCGAATGGAACTTCCTCAATCTCACCTTCTGGATTTTTCACGATGAAACGATCATTTTTACTTCCTGTAAAGCAGTGTTTGTCATCTGTTTTACATGGTATTTTGCCATTTTAGCGTTTGTGTCACATTTTGTGACAGGATCAAGACCATTACCGATCATTGGAAGCATTTCAACCATAGAAACTTCTGCACCTCTCTCGGTGAAAAATTCCATAACGTCAAGACCTACAGCACCACCGCCGATGATGGAAACTTTTTTACCGGTCATGTCTTCTGGATACTCATTCAGCCGCTCGATCATCTTTAATACAGTTGCAACATTTGTACCATCTTTGTCAACAAGGTCATGCAGACCTGTGATTGGAGGAAGTGTTGGAACAGAACCGGTTGCATTTACAATGATATCCGGGTTTAAGCTCTTAACGAGTTCTGCGGTTGCACTTGTATTTTTGAAAATGAATAAGTTGTGAAGTCTGCCTGCACGGTGATCATGTAGTTCGGGAAGTCTGCCAGACGTTTTTTGTCCGGAATCCTGGAGATTACGGAAGCAAGTCCGCCGAGCTCTGCTTTTTTCTCAATCAGGAAGTTGTGCATCCAACTTCTGCTGCGGTACAGGCTGCTTCAAGACCAGCAGTACCACCACCGATGACAACAACGTTGCAAGGTTTGTTCACTTTATGTTTCATGTAATCTTCACCAGTGTTAACGGCTGGGTTTACAGTACAACGGATTGGCTGGTTTAAACCGATTCTGTGTCCTGCACAGCCGATGTTACATGAGATACATTTACGGATATCGCACTCATTGCCGAATTCTACTTTGTTTACCCATTCAGGATCAGCGATCAGTCCACGTCCCATTCCGATAAGGTCTGCATCACCTCTTGCAAGAATATCTTCTGCAACTTCGGATCACGGATATTACCAACAGTCATACATGGTTTGCCGTATTTTTCTTTTACAGCTTTTGCCATGTAAGAACGCCATCCATCTGGTAAGTAGTTAGCATCGATCTGGTACTGGATAGAACCATTTAAACCACAGGAAACGTCAAATACGTCAACTTCTTTTTCGAAGTACTGTAAGTACTCTAAAGTATCATCTAAAGTGTTACCGCCTTCCATTAATTCGTCGGCACTGATGCGGACGAAAATTGGGAAGAATGGACCAACCTGTTTACGGACTTCTTCGATGACTAATTTTGCAAATCTTGCACGGTTTTCAGCGGAACCACCGAATTCGTCAGTTCTCTTATTTGTAATAGGAGAGAGGAACTGGCTGATTAAGTAAGAGTGTCCGGCGTGGATCTCAACTGCATCAAAACCACAGATCTGAGCACGTTTTGCAGCTTCACCGTATTTTTTTACGATATGCATGATCTCGTCTTTTTCCAAAGGTCTTGGAATCTCTCCACCTGCTTTGGAAGGAATGTCAGATGCGGAAACCGGCTGCATTCCGATACGGGAAGACATTGCAGAAGCACCTGCGTGGTTTAACTGGATCGCGATGCACGCACCATGTTTGTGAATGCTCTCGCATAATTTGAAAAGTCTTGGGATGTAGTTGTCAAGGTCGATACGAAGCTGTGTTGTTCCGTTAGAACCTGTGGGGAATCGACACTTGCGTTCTCAACGATCAGAAGACCTGTGCCGCCCTTAGCTCTCTGCTCATAGTAATTAATATGAAGGAAACTCATTTCACCATTCTGCTCACCGTAGTTTGTTCCCATAGGTGTCATGACGATTCTGTTTTTTACGGTCATTCTGCGGATGGTCATTGGTTCAAAAATATGTGGATATTTGGTTTTCATCGTAAAATAATCTCCTTATTTGAAATATTATCTGAGGAATCAATAACGTGGGCAGACGTTAATTTTTAACAAATGAGAGGTAAAGTGACCTTCTCGTTACATCCAACTTATATGGAAATGATAAAAAATGTCCAATTGTTATTTTGCCCGGAAATGATAGAAAAAATCTATAGATTGATTTATAATTGGAGAGGTACATTTATTATGGAAAAATAAGAGGGGAACGTTATGGCATTTTTTCGGGAATCAGTATACAGAAAAGAGATTCTGCGAGCGAGGCAGACGGAGGAGAACTTTTCAAAGGAGCAGCGTTTATTGCAGCGGGGGTGCTGGCAGCTTCCTTTATGACAATGGAGATTGCATCTGTGTTGAAACTTGGACTTTTGGCAGTCGGGGTGGTGCTCTGTGCGGTCGGTGTGAAATGGATTGTGAAGTATTGGAAAGACAATAAAGCGTTTGAGGAGTTTGTTCCGGAGTGGGACAAGGGGCGTGGCATGTATGACCGTTTTGCAAAGGAATTGAATCTGTGGTATGAAAAAGGAATTGCACCGCAGGACTGTGACGGCGATACGGCGTATTTTCTCAAATTGCAGAAGGAACGTCTGGATAAAAAGGGACTGAAACTGCATGAGAGTGTTGTACCGTCCAAAGGAACCAGCTACGGAACAGGCAAGGTATCGAGAAAATCTCTCTGGTACACAACGGATATGATGTATGAGAATGTATCCAGAAAACTTTCTTTTGAAAATGAGAATGGACCGGTTTATGAGCGGGATACGGAGATGGCGATGTACGAGATCGTGGCACATTCACCGAATGAGGCGCAGACCCAGTTCATCCGCGTGACCTGTCCAAACTGTGGGGCAGTGAATTCTGTCTCAAAATTAGGGGAGGGGTGTCCATACTGTGGCACTGTGTTTCAGATCAAAGATTTGTTTCCAAGAGTGATCAATCTTTTCTTTATAAGAAGTAATTCCAGCGCAAAAATGGACAGATCTTCAGACAGTCGATGACATTTTCCATGTCCGGTGTATTTCTGGTGATGTTGATTGCAAATATTGTCAGAGGAGGACAACCATTGTCCCTCATATTGCTTGCCAGCTATTTTGCTGCGGTACTGGTTGGAGGTTTTCTTGGATTTATCGTTGCGGATATCCGTCTGGTGGCAACACTTTTTGATCACGACGGAATGAAGCATTTACCTATATTAAAATGGGGCAGTTCAAAACGGAAAATCAAAAACACAATGCTGCGCTATGACAAAAATTTTTCTTTTGACAAATTTGAAGGACAGCTTGTTTCACTTGTGCGTATGGCGGTATTAGCCGAAAAACCGGAGGAGCTTGCCTGTTACCGTGCAGATGCGCGCGAGCCACTTTTTTCTGACATTCTGGAAATGACTTATACGAATGGGATCTGTCTGAATGGAATCCGCATGGAGGGAAATATTATGCACATGTCGGTGCGGACCTGGTGGGTAAACCATTACGAGGAGCATGGAAAAGTGAAAAAGAGCGGTGACTGCATTGATGTTACATTTCGCAGAAATGTGGAAAAACAGGAAGCACCTGGATTTTCCATCACATCCGTTTCCTGTCCGGGTTGTGGTGGCAGCTTTGACGCGGTACGGCAGAAAAAATGTCCTTATTGTGGCAGTGAATATCATATGGAAGAGGAAAGCTGGGTCATCGAGCAGATGCATTTGATCCGGTAAAATAGAAAAGTGGTAATAATGGAGGCATACAATGAATTTAAATCAGCTTCAGTATTTTAAGATATTAGCACAGGAAGAACATTACACGAGAGCCGCACAGATGCTCTCTATCACGCAGCCGTCTTTAAGCCACGCGATCGCGCAGCTGGAAGAAGAACTTGGCACAAGGCTTTTTGAAAAAAAGGGAAGAAATATTGTGCTGACACGTTATGGAAAGTTGTTTCTTCCTTATGTGGAGGAATCTTTAAAAGTGCTCGAGGAGGGGTACAGAGAACCAGGGAACTGAACGGAAGCAAAGAGGGTATCATCCATCTTGCCTATATTTATACAATGGGAAGCAATTTCACACCAAAAATGGTGCGGAACTTTCTGGATGCTTACCCAGATTATCATATCGACTTTCATTTTACGGTGGGAACGACCGGAGATATTTTAGCGGGATTAAAAGAAGATAAATATGACATCGTGTTTTCTTCCTATCAGGAGGGAGAACCGGATATCGAATTTCGGAAAATTGGAAATCAGAAGCTTGTGGTGGCAGTGCCGAAAGACCATCCGCTTGCTATCCATGGCAGCGTAGATCTCCGGGACACAATTGCGTATCCGCAGATTTATTTTGAAAAAGGAAGCGGACTGCGCCCGGTCATTGACCAGATGTTTGAGGAGATCAATCAGTTCCCGAGGTTGCCTTTGAGATGGAGGAGGACTCCAGTATGGCAGGTCTGGTCGCACAGGGATTCGGGATCGCGGTCATGCCGGATATCCCAATCTTAAAGTCACTGAACCTAAAGACACTTGAGATCAGCCATCCGGTGTACGAGCGGTCGGTGTATCTCGCCACCCTGAAAAAACACTATCTTTCCCCTGTGGCAAAGTCATTTATCCAATTCGTCTGTCAGCAGACCGAGGCAGATGAGAGATGTACAGGCATGATCCAGGACGTTATGTAGAAAAGGAAGCCCGGATATTTGCACGGAAAGAAAAGAAGGTTGATCGCAAGCCGGGGGTTCGACAGAGGGCATCTGGAATGAAACTTTTGTGAGGATTGCGTAAATTTATCAGCGTTCCCACTTTGACTGCAAGGTTATGTACATTCATCAATGGACAGTTCGCACAAGTTGTCCGTCCGGGACACATTCGCTTTAGCTGTTTCTAGCAGGAGTAAATACCAGATAAGCAGCATCGTTTATTGCAGGCTCAAAAGTCAAGAAGGTGGTTGACTTTTGGCCTGCTTCTCTGCTGCTTATCTGGTATTAACTCCTGCACGACACAGCTAAGAAGTCGAAGTGTGTCCCGGACGGACAACTTGCGTGAACTGTCCATTTTTGAATGAACATAAGTGATCGAAAAGTCAAAGTGGGAATGCAGATAAATTAGCAATTCGAGCAAGTTTCATTCCAGATGCCCTCTGCCGAATCCCCGGATTGCGTAGAAACACGTACATCTTTCCGTGCAAATAACCGGGTTTCCGATATAGCCATTAATCCGGGTTACGCCTGTACATTTCTCACGAAGGCGATGAACCGCTGGACAGCCGGCAGCTGGTATTTGCCGCGCATATAGCCCATGTAGACGGTGTGGGAGAAGGATTCGCTGGAGATCAGGGGGCGGATACAGATCTCTCGCGGTAGATGGTGTCAACATCAGCGACAAGTGCAATCCCAAACCCCTGTGCCACAAGGGAGGCAATTCCATTTTCGTCCGGGGATTCGCAGATGAAATTTGGTGCAATCCCGTGTTCTTTGAAGAAACTGCGTGTGTACTTGCCAAGACCGGAATGACGGTTGTATCCAAGCACCTGATAGTCGGCAAAATCAGCAGCCTGCAAAGCCTCTTTGCGGCTCAGCGGATGACCGGTCGGGAGGATGGCGACGATTTCCTGCTTTATAATAGGAACAAACTCGATATTTGGTTCGTTGGCAGAGTAGGAGCCAAAAATCAGATCATAGGCACCTTTTTTTAAGCCTTCAATATTCGCGGATGTGATATCCTGATTGAAATTGAAGGTGATATTCTTATTCTGCTCAAGTGAGAGAAAATTCCGGACAGTGCGTGGAATATACTCTCTTGCCAGAGGGGATACATAGGCAATGTCGATATGCCACCGTCGGTGGCGAGATGGTGCATCTTGTTCTCCGCACGTTTCACATCATCTAAAATCTGCGTGGCATGTTCTAAAAAAATCTCACCTGCTTTTGTCAGAATCACGTTTCTGCCTCTTTTTTCAAAAAGAGTCACACCGAGTTCGTCTTCCAGTGAAGAGATGGAACGGCTTAAACTCGGCTCGGAAATATTCATTTTTTCTGCAGCCTGATTGAAGTGTTGTAACACGGCTGCCTGGTAAAAATACCCTAATTGATTAAGCGTCATGCATAAATCTCCTTAAATTAATAGAAAATATCTATGAGTCACAAAAAGATGTGCTGAATTTGTGTATATTATACCTTAATTAATAGATTAAAGCTATTAATAAAGCACAAAATAAGCATTGGATGTATCAAAAAAAGCGTTGTATAATATCATTATCAAAGGTTGTTAAGTTTTTAACGAAGTGGGCAGACGAGTTAGAAACAAGAAAATAACAACAATATCAACTACGTACATCATCATTTTTTTTTTGGGAAAAAGGAGTAAAAATTATGGCAGAGAGAATCACAGGACACACAGAACTTATCGGATTAATGGCTTACCCGATCAGACATTCCAGTTCACCGGCTATGCACAATGAAGCATTCGCTTACTTAGGACTTGACTACGCATACCTTGCATTCGAAGTTGACAACAGCACACTCGAAGATGCAGTAAAAGGTATTCGTGCTTTAAAGATGGTTGGATCTAACGTTTCCATGCCAAATAAGACAGTTGTAGGACAGTACTTAGATAAATTATCTCCGGCAGCAGAACTTTGCGGAGCAGTTAACACGATCGTAAATGAGAACGGTGTTTTGACAGGACATATCACAGACGGTATCGGATTCATGCAGGCATTAAAGGACAACGACATCGATGTGATCGGAAAGAAAATGACGATCGCAGGAGCCGGCGGCGCTGCGACAGCGATCGAGATCCAGGCTGCATTAGACGGTGTAAAAGAAATTTCTATTTTCAATATTCATGACAAATTCTGGGCAAACGCAGAAGAGACCGTAAAGAAGATCAACGAAAGAACCAATTGTAAAGCAACTCTGTATGATCTTGATGACAAAGAGAAATTAAGAGAAGAGATGGCTGATTCTTATATTTTTGTTAACGGAACCGGTGTTGGTATGAAACCATTAGAGGGAATGTCCGTTGTACCTGACAAATCTTTCTTCCGTCCGGAGCTTATCGTTGTAGATGTACCTTACTCTCCACTTGAGACAACAATGCGTAAGATGGCAAAAGAAGTTGGATGTAAGACAATGAACGGACTTGGAATGATGTTATTCCAGGGAGCAGCTGCATTCAAACTCTGGACAGGAAAAGATATGCCGATCGAGCATATGAAAGAAGTATTAAACATCAGATACGATGATTAATCACAGGATACCGAATAAACTATTTATTTTAAAATCACGAGGAGAAAAGAGATGAATAAAAAATATTTACCTAGCGCTCTGATCCTTTATTTAAACTATTTCATTCACGGTGTCGGATGTTCTATTTTAGGACAGGCAGTGATCAAGGAAGCTCTTGCAGCATCCTGGGGCGTAGAAGCAATGGCAATTACAGCAATTTCCGCAGCACTTGGACTTGGACGTCTAATCGCCCTTCCATTTGCAGGACCTCTTTCCGATAAGCTTGGACGTCGTATCTCCACAGCAATCGGTAGTGGATCTTATGCGATCTACCTGATTGGACTTGCACTTGCATTCAACGCAGGAACAAACGGTGGATACCAGATCGCATATGTATGTGCAATCGTTGGTGGTATTGCAAACTCCTTCCTTGACACAGGTATTTATCCGGCAGTTTCCGAGATTATTTACAAAGCACCGGGCGTTGCAACTATGGGAATCAAATTCTTCATCGCAATCGCACAGATGCTGCTTCCATTTGTTCTTGGTGTAGCGGTTACTTCTACCGCAGCCGGCTTTACCTCCTACAATCCGTTATTCTATGGATGCGGAATTGCGTATATCGTAC
>ENA-OQER01001556-OQER01001556.1-human-gut-metagenome-genome-assembly--contig:-NODE-1556-length-10780-cov-1.376983_pt1 | contig 10780 bp, 16 predicted proteins | sample MGYA00242797_ERZ504639 | MGnify/ENA primary metagenome ERZ504639 (study PRJEB26092, sample SAMD00036306) | human gut metagenome | host: Homo sapiens | study: EMG produced TPA metagenomics assembly of...
TCCAACAAAGACTTGGCGGAAAAGAAAAATATTAAACGGTGACACAATCATCGGTAAAATATAACCAAGCATGGTGTTCAAAAGCCCTGCTTTAGCAATAATCAAGAAATGAATAGTGATTGTTGTTTCCATTGGAACAATCATCAAAGCTAGAATAATTAATAACCATTGATCTCTAAATGGAAATTTTATTTTAGCAAGCGCATAGCCGGCAAGTCCGTTAACAACGATACTAAGCACAATTAAAATCGCTGCATAAAATAATGTATTCACCATGTAACGAATAAACTGTGTATCAAAGAGAATAGTCACATAATTATCAAAAAATGAACCTGTTAATGCTGGTGGTACAAAAGCTCTAAGGGTATTCATATCAGTGGTGATAGCCGCATCACCTTTAAAGGAATTAGCCAACATCCAAATAACTGGAAAGAGGAAGAACAAGGACAAAATGAGCAAAATTATTGAAAATATCCAACTCCATCTCTTTTGCTTTTGTGTTAACATATTTATTTTTCCTCCTTGTCTTTGGTCAAGATATTTTGGATAACAGTTAAAATGATAAACAAAGACAGCAAAGACAATTGCCATAGTTGAAGCAAGTCCCATTTCCCAGTTAACAGTACCCGTTTCGTAAATATCGTACACAACAGTATAAGTTGAATTAGAAGGGCCACCACCAGTCATCACCATTGGTTGAACCAACATACGAAAGGCACCAATGTTACTGTGATTAAGACGAAAACAAGCAATGGTTTTAATTCTGGTAAAGTAATATCCTTGAATTTTTGCCATGGTGTTGCATGGTCCATTTCAGCTGCCTCATAAGTGATGGCTGATTCCTTGAAGACCACCAAGGAAGATAATCATTTGATAACCAACACCTTGCCAAGCACTCATGATGGCAATAGAAGGTAACGCTTGGTCAGCACTATTGATAAAAGGCTGAGCATCAATACCAAAGAATCCTAAAATAGCATTAAGAATTCCTTCTGGGCTATAATTTGAATCCACAAGGTTGATACAACAGTCAAAGACATAACAACCGGAACAAAGAAAGCCACTTTGAAATATTTCTTGAAATGGGTAACTTTGTTAATAATCAAAGCTAGCAAGAGAGCTCCACCGCCCTGTAGTGGAACAATGATTAAAACAAATTTAACTGTGTTCCAGAAAGCCTTTCGGAAAGTCTCATCTTTAAAGACTTCTTTAAAATTATCCAGACCAACAAAGTGAGTCATACTAGGATTTAATGCAAAGAAATCCGTAAAACTAAAGACAAACGTCAAAATCAAAGGAATAAATAGGAAGACCGATAACAAGACCAGAGCTGGGCCAAAGAAGGCCATCCCCCATAATAGATTCAGCTTTATTCTTTTTCATTTTCTTTCTCCTCAAGAACATAACGTTTCAATTTCGCATTGATTTTATCAACCGCGTGATTAAGTTCTTCCTTGGCATCTGCACCAGAGAGAACACTATCTTCTAGAACTGCCTGAACACGGTCACTAACTTGCGGATAAACTGGTGTGATTGAGCGAGGATGTCCATAATCTTTCAATTGGTTATAAAGTGCGGCATAGTTTGCATCTTCAGAGAACGTACTGATATGATTGTAAGCTTCGTAAGTTGAAGGGAAACTCTTGGTTTTATCCCAAAGACGTTCGCCACTTTCAGCGCCACTCATCCACTTAACCAATTCTGTTGCCCCTTTAATATTTTTTGTCGTTTTAGAAGCTGCAAATGCCCAAGATCCTGTTGGTGTATAACGACCACCATCCAGTTATCTGAGACAACGTATGGAGCAACACCAAGATTTAATTGTTCATAACTTGTATAAACCGAATTAACTTCCCACGCGCCATCGATTTTGAAAGCCGCACGTCCACTTTCAAATAAATTACTAATAGCAACTTTCGACATGTAACCATTTGCTAGAATTTGTTTAAAGTAGTTAACCGTTTCTAGATTTTCTTTTGAATTAAAGATGCCATCAACTTTCAAACCACTCTTGTCAACAAAGTCACCTCCATTTGACCAGAAAAACGGTGCATAAAAATAAATCGTTGTCTCACCCGTTGGGAAAGTCATATCCAAAGGATAGCCCCCCTTTTCTTCACAAATCGGTTGAACTTCTTCAAGACCTCTAAAAACTCTGACCAAGTCCACGGGTGATTAGCGTCAGGTACACTAACACCAGCCTCAGCTAAAATATCTTTATTGTAATAAAGCCCTACGCTAGACTCTACAGCTCCCAGAGCGTAGAGTTTATTATCATAAGTTCCTTGAGCAATGATCGAGTCAAGATAAGCACTCTTTTCCTTATTCGATAATTTTGCCAAAGGTTGAATAATACCATTTTCTGCATAAGCTGCGATATTGGGACCATCTACCGTCAACACATCAGGTAATCCTCCAGACATAACAGAGGCATTGATTTTATCAGAATAACCACCACCGCTATCATTTCGAGGAATAAATTCAATGTCCGCAAAATATTTACCATTGTATTTTTTATTGAAGGTATTGACCGATTCTTTATAAGCCTGTCCTTCATCGGTATCTTCAATTGAATGAACCCAGATTGATAGATACTCTTCTCCCTTGTCATACCCCTTTATACTGCCAACTTCAGGTTTACTGTTGCCGCATCCTGTTAACAAAAGCCCTGCAGAAAGTGATACCATTAATGTTTTTAAGAGCCTTCTACGCATAACACCCTCCAAAGTTATTTGTAATGTAACCGGTTACTTTATCTAAAGTTTACTCCTTAATGTTTGCCTTGTCAATAGCATTTTTAAAAAAAAGTTCCAAAAATATAACCGGTTACTTCTTTGACTTAAAAGGATTTTAGATATATACTATAGATTGTAAAGAAGACTTAAGGAACACTGTATGAGTAAACAAAAAATCACTTTTTCCGATATTGCAAAATATACCAATTTTTCAAAAACAACAATCTCGCGCTATTTTAACAACCCTGACTCACTGACTGAAAAAACCGTAGCATTATCAAAAAGCGCTTGATGATTTGGGGTGACCAAGAAATAAAAATCGCTCAAGTTCTAGCTAAGGGACAAGACTGAATTCATCGGAATCATCATTCCAACCTCTAACCTTCACTATTACTCAGCCATTTTAAATCAAATTTTGACTAGCTACTCAGATAATCATTATAAGTTCCTGGTCTTCCTTGGCGATGATGATATCGAGTTAGAACGTCAGTATATCCAAGAACTCCAAGCCTACAACATTCAAGGTTTGATTACCCTTAGTCATACGATTCCATCAGAAGAACTAGCATCTTACAATATCCCTATCGTTAGCATCGAGCGCGAAGCGCAATTTATCAGTAGCGTCAATACCGACAACCACCTTGGTGGGGTCCAAGCAACCAGCCATTTGATAAAAAAATAATTGTGATATTCTCATTCACATCAATAACTTCGTCAATGAGGACATCCCTGCTTATGGTCGTATCGCTGGGTTTAAAACCATTTCTAGCGATAGCGATATTCCTTATCAAATCTATCAAAAAGACCTTGGTAGCAACTACAGCGAAATCAGTCAAAGCATCACCCAGTTATTTAAAGAAATCGATAAAAACTACGCTGGCAAACGTAAAGGAATTTTCCTAGCCAATGATACTTATGCCAACATTTTCTTAAATGCTGTTTTCCAAAAATACGGTTGCTTGCCAGATAATTACAAAATCATCGGTTTTGACGATTCGCCAATTGCAAGCGAAGCTATTTTACCTTTATCAAGTATCAAGCAAGACATCTCTAAAATCACAGAAACTGCCCTTGATATTTTACAAGGTTTAATCCAAGAACACCGTAAGACCAAAGGCAAACAGCAGACGATTCAACATAGAGAAGTCGCACCAAAACTAATCAAACGAAATACAACTGATTAAGAATACCTAAAAATTAACATAAAAATGGTATAATGAGGTCAGTTATAAGAAATGTATTGGAGAATTCATGAAAACAACAGTTGATTATATTACAAAACTTGCAAATATTCCTTCACCTACTGGCTACACAAGCCACATTATGAATTACGTGATTGCTGAGCTTGAAGTTTCGGCTACGCTCCTGTCCGCACAAATAAAGGTGGCGTTATGGTCACTGTCACTGGTAAAGATGACAGCAAACACCGCGTGGTCACAGCTCACCTTGATACCCTTGGTGCCATGGTTCGTGCTGTCAAACCAGATGGCCGCCTTAAAATGGACCTTATCGGTGGCTTTGTCTACAACGCTATCGAAGGTGAAAATTGTACTATCCACGTTGCCAAAAATGGTAAAAAAAATTAGTGGTACAATCCTTATGCACCAAACTTCTGTTCATGTCTACAAAGATGCTGGAACTGCTGAAACGCAATCAAGCTAACATGGAAATTCGTCTGGACGAAAAAGTAACCAAACGAAAAGAAACACGCGCCCTTGGTATTCGAAGTTGGAGACTTTATCTCATTTGACCACGCGTGTTGTTACCGAATCAGGTTTCATCAAATCACGTCACTTGGATGACAAAGTATCAGCAGCCATTCTCATTGAATTACTCAAAGAATACAAAGCTCAAAATATCACTTTGCCATACACAACTCACTTCTACTTCTCAGCTTTCGAAGACTCGGTCACGGTGCTAACTCAAGCATTCCAACTGCAACAGTCGAATACCTTTCAGTTGATATGGGAGCAATGGGTGATGACCAACAAACAGATGAATACAGCGTTTCAATCTGCGTCAAAGACGGTTCAGGACCTTATCACTATGAATTGCGCCAACATCTTGTCAAATTAGCAAATGACAATAAGATTCCTTATAAATTGGACATTTATCCGTATTATGGTAGTGATGCTTCTGCTGCTCTTCGTGCAGGTGCTGAAGTCAAACACGCCCTTTTTGGAGCTGGTATCGAATCAAGTCACTCATACGAACGCACACACATTGACTCTGTCCAAGCAACAGAACGCCTCGTTGATGCTTACCTAAAAAGCCCAATTGTGGAGTAAAAATTGAATACAAAAAATAAGAGTGAATGTTATGTTCACTCTTTTATCGTTCTCTATTCGGATATAACCCTAAGTTCGTGACCTTTATAATTATTTTCGTCTAGGACAATGTTTTCTTGACTGTACTGTTTGCTTACCAATTTTAAAATTTCGTTTTCATCTCTTGCCTCAACTTTTACAATTCTTTGAAGCACTTCCTCAATTTCTACATTGAATGCCCTCATCTTTTCTCCGTAATTAATCATTGATTATTTTAATGCTATTATTGCGGATCCATCATAACACCTAAATCGCCCCTGAAATCAGGAGCGATTGTGTAAAAACAAACAAATAAATTAGGAGGTAGTGTTATTAGTAGTTAAGCTCAACGGCAAGACCGAAATGGTCACTAACGATTGGTGCCTCACCGCCGTCAAATGTGACGGTTGATGATAGAATATCAATACCTTTACTTGTAAAAACATGGTCAACTTTGAGGGATTGTTTATTGCCCTCCCAGCCGTCAATGTCTTCAATAATCGTATGGTCACCTTGGACTTTCTTAGCCACTTTGTGGCTGTCTTGTAAATCAAGTGGGCTGTTTAAAATCATATCATAGCCAGCAGTATCCGTTGGGTTGTTAAAATCACCCATGAGTACCAATGGTTTGGGGGAATCAAGCAGCGCTGTCTCCAACTTTTGCCATTCACTTTCAAAGCCTTTACCAAACCAAGACATGTGTAAGCTAACAACCGTAATTGGTTTCTGATCAATTTCCGTCTCCGCAACAAGAACACGTCTTGTGTGAAAATCAGTTTCGTCATCAACATCAGATACCAGAATATCATTCACTTTGATAGGTGTTTTTGATAAAATAACAACACCCTCATTGTACTTTTCGTATCCAATATGATTATATGCCCAAGACCAATAATAATATCGTCCTTGACTTCTCAGATAATTCACGAGTTGTAAAGCGTAGTTATCGCGATGCAAAGCTGGGCTTCCTGGTAATTTTTCATAGCCATCAACTTCTTTGGTTAACAGTCCACGAATATCTTGGTTAATTTCTTGAAGGCAAATGACATCATAATTTTCACTATAAATCGTTTCTGCCAAGTCGAATAATTTCTTTAATGAATTTGCCTCCAACCAAGAATGCGTATTAAGTGTTAAAATTTAGCCATATCTGTTCCCTTCAGTCAAAGGAGAGTCCATGATTCCTGTCTCAGACTCCCTTTTATTTAGATTTAACCTAAACATCTCTTATTCATATGAGTAATATCAGCTTAAAGTTCTACTTTGGCAACAGGTGTGTTAGCAGAAACTTTTCCTGTTTGGGTTAAATTGACTGCTTTGATTTCTGCTGTATTTGTGAAGGCAACAATAATTGTTGTTTCAGACCTGCTGAACGAATAGCTGCTAAATCAGCTACCACCAAAAGCTCACCAGCTTGAACACGTTGACCTTCTGTAATCTTAACTGAGAATGGTACTCCATTAAGAGCAACAGTATCTAAACCAATGTGAACAAGAACTTCAAGTCCATTGTCTGTTAATAGACCAAAGGCGTGTTTTGTTGGAAAGACGCTGGTTACAATACCAGAAACTGGCGCGTAAACATTGCCATTTTCTGGTTCAACAGCGAAGCCATCACCCATCATTTACCAGCAAAGACAGGGTCTTTAACTTCTGTGATAGGTTTACATCACCATCTGCAACTGCATTGACAACTTCTGTCACACCTTTATAAAAACTTTTGTAACATCGTTTCCTTCAACTTCTGACAAGTTAACAGTTGGAATTTCTACACCAGAATCAAGAAGGTCTTGGATATCAGATTTTAAAATATCCGCTTTTGGTCCATAAACCGCTTGAACACCTGAACCTTTGATGATAAGTCCCATAGCGCCAGCCTTTTTCCAAGTGTCCTCATCACGACTTTAGCGACATCTTTGACTGTAACACGAAGTCGAGTCATACAAGCATCAACATCTTCGATGTTATCGCGTCCACCAAGGAGATTAATGATTTGAACGATTTGTGAATCTGCAGAGACACTAGCACCGTCTGCTGATGCACTAGCTTGGTCATCATCCATATCGTCATAATTACCATTACGACCTGGAGTAGCAAAGTTGAATTTCTTAATCATGAAGTCTGCAATAAAGTACATCACAACTCCTGATAAAATACAACAGATGACAAAATTAATCAAATCACCGCCAAGTCCAGCTTTGAGAGCCATAGGCGTACGTGTTAAAAGTTCAATATTACCAAATGAATGAAGACGAAGGTTAACTAAATCAGCTAAAGCAAATGTCACCCCTTGAACGACTGCATAAACAACGTAAAGTGCATTGCAACGAACATAAACATGTATTCAATTGGTTCAGTAACACCTGTTAAAAATGTTGCTGCTGCCGTTGAGATGAACATAGCAGTGTATTTTTTCTTCTTGTCAGGGTCAACATTACGATACATAGCAAGGCTAACTCCCATAAGTGTACCCGTTGCACCAATCATTTGCCCAACTTTAAAGCGAGCTGGTGTTACATTTGTTAAAAGATCTTGGTAAGCTGAAGCATTAGACCCTTTCAGATTGATAAGGTCTGTTACCCATGCTAACCAAAGTGGGTCTTGACCAAAAACTTCTGTTCCTTTTTGAGCCCCTGTCAAAAATTTCATAAGTACCACCAAGTGATGTGTAGTTCATTGGGATAGTAATCATATGATGAAGTCCAAATGGAAGAAGCAAACGTTCCAAAGTGCCATATAAGAAAGGTGCTAAAAATGGTGCTGAATCTTGTGAAGATGCAATCCACATACCAAACCCATTGATTCCTGATTGAATGATTGGCCAAACAAGAGACATGAACAAACCAACAAGAACTGAACGATAGATAACAACAAATGGTACGAAGCGTTTACCATTAAAGAATGAAAGAACGTCTGGTAATTTGCGGTAGTTATAGTATTTATTGTAAGCTGTTGCCCCAACAAACCCAGAGATAATACCGACAAACACACCCATATTAAGAGCAGGTTGACCAAGAACGTTGACAAAGTAGTCAGCTACAAGCATTTTGCCACCAAGAACATTGTGAACTGTACTTGTACCATCAGCAATCATATCAAGTGAAATACCATAAACGTGACCTGTGATAAGGTTGATGAGAATAAATGCGATACCTGCTGCAAACGCACCACCAGCACGTTCTTTTGCCCAACTACCACCAATTGCTAATGCGAAGAGGATGTGAAGATTATTGATAATTCCCCATCCGATTTGAGCAATAACATTACCAACCGTAGCAAGAAGGGCTGAGTCTGCATTGATTAGCGGAAGTGAGTTTCCGATACTAACCATTAAACCTGCTGCTGGCATAACAGCAATAACAACCATCAAGCATTTTCCGAATTTTTGCCAAAATTCGAAGCTGGTTAAATTTTTAAATGCCTTCTTCATGAAATACTCCTTAAACCATTTGCTAAGAAACCATTTGCTTTAATTTATGAAAAATAATGCCACTTCTATTTTTCAACTTCTTTAAAGAATTGATTTAAGCTTTGTTTTTAATTTCGCGCAACGTTTGCGTTATTTGATGATTTTATTATAACACGTATTTCTAATTTGTAAAGCGTTTTCCGGATTTTTTTAAAAAGGGTACTTAAGAAACACCTCCCTTGCAAAAACCTCCAGCGGAGGTTCAGTTGGTAAAAGCTGTTAATCCAAATCTGGTGTTGATTCGCGTTCAATGATTTTATGTGGAATAACAACTGTTTGTTTGGTCAGATTTTTAGGGTCAGCTAATAATAATTTAGCGGCATTTTCTCCTAATTCATATGGAAAAATATCCACGGAAGTCAAGGCAGGGCTTGCAATTTCTGTAATCAATGAATTGTTAAAGCCAATCATGGCATAATGATTTTCACGGTTGTTATCTTTGAATAAACGTTGCAAACGAATAGCCATGATGTCATCGCAGGCAACAAAAGCTTCTGTCTGAGGATTTTCAGCAAGAAACGTCTGCAACTTCACCGCATTCTCCTCATCACTTAAACGTGATAATTGCAATGCACTCCCTTTTTTATCATATTCTTGCAAGGCTTCACAGTAACCTTGATAACGTTCGGTTTGCACTAATTCATCCATATCAGTATAGGCAAAAACAAGATGATTATAGCCTTTGGCTAACATGAATGTCGTTGCGTCTTTACCAGCTTGGTCATTATTATTATCGACAAAACGCACCGTTTTGTGCGGAGCATCTTCGTAAGAACACCAACGACGACACAAGAAACCTTCTTTTCTTGTTTGACACATTCAAAAACTGGGTCTGCTTTTCTTGAATAAAGAAAAATAAGCTTAGTGATGTTGCCGCTACGAATTAAGGTTTGGATATTTTTTTGTAATTCGTCATCTGTTCGTCCTGTTGCCAAGCTGACCATGTAGTCATTCTCGCTACACACGCTTGAAATACCTTGAATAATTTGCATGAAAAATGGGTTATTTCCAAGTGAATCCTGACTTTCTCGCACGGGCAAAATAACCCCTATTGTATTGGTTGTACGATTGACTAGATTTTGTGCCGAATAGTTTGGAGAATAATCCAGTTCTTTCATCGCACGACGCACACGCCTTTTAGTCGCCTCGCTAATCATACTACTATCATGCAGAGCACGTGAAGCTGTAGACGTTGATACCCCCGCAACCCTTGCGACATCCTTAATTGTTGCCATTATATTATCCTTATTTGTAATTTGTATATATCTAGAATAAAAACTTTTTAAAGCGCTGTCAACCCAAAACCTTCACAAGTACCAGTAAAAAATGAGTAAATAAAAAGAAAACACCTATAACAGTGTTTTCCATTATAAATTGTTAACAACCTAGGTTTCTAGCTACTTCATCAATTCCAAGGCATAGCTAACGCTCGCTAAAGCATATAGCGGTGCGGTTTCAGCGCGCATGATACGTGGTCCTAAACCGATTTTCAAACCACCTTTTAATTCAAATGTTTCGATTTCTTCTGGCGAAATGCCGCCCTCTGGTCCAAAGATAAAAAGAATTTTCTCTCCTGCTTTCATTTGTGACAATTCACGCGCTAGAACAGCCGTCTCACCTTCCTTGGCTGATTCCTCATAAGCAATAAAAATCCTGTCAAATTGCTCAAGTTCTGCTAAAAAAGCTTCTTTTTTCTCAAAAAGAGTAACTTCTGGAATCACATTACGTTTGCTTTGTTCCGCAGCACCTAGTGTGATTTTTGCCAGCTTATCGGCTTTTTTGGCTAATTTTTTGCCGTCCCATTTGACCACTGACCAATCCGCTGGAAATGCCCAGAGCTTTGCCATACCAAGTTCAGTCCCTTTTTGTGCTAGAAATTCCAATTTATCACCCTTTGGAAATCCTGCGACAATCGTCACCTCAACAGGCAATTCAACATTGCTATCTAGTTCTTCAATGATTTCAAAACGGTGTTCAGCACTATCAATGACTTTTGCCAAACGCTTCACGTGGTCATCAAAGACAAGGACAACTTCGTCGTTTTCTGTCAAACGCATGACGTTAAACATATGCTTAATCGTATCTTTATCTGTGATTGTAACGACATCTTGAGCTTGTCCTGCTACAAAATACTGTTGCATTTATCCTCCAATTACACCTGAAATATCATCTGTTTTTTTGAAAACACAAGCATTCCATTCGCCTTGAACATGTGTGTTTCAAGGAAGAAACCTGCGTCCTCAGCTGATTTACGAACATATCCCATTATCA
>ENA-OQER01001557-OQER01001557.1-human-gut-metagenome-genome-assembly--contig:-NODE-1557-length-10779-cov-2.039805_pt1 | contig 10779 bp, 13 predicted proteins | sample MGYA00242797_ERZ504639 | MGnify/ENA primary metagenome ERZ504639 (study PRJEB26092, sample SAMD00036306) | human gut metagenome | host: Homo sapiens | study: EMG produced TPA metagenomics assembly of...
GGTGTGCTGACCGGGCTGGGGGTGGCGCTGGGCGATGCATTTTATTCCGGGTTGGGTTTGTTTGGTCTTGCAACACTAATTACGCAGTGTGAGGAGATTTTTCGCTTATCAGAATCGTCGGCGGCGCTTATCTCTTATGGTTTGCGTGGTGCAGCATGCGCCGCCAGTCAACACCGCAAATGAGCACACTACAACAACCGATTAGCGCCCCCTGGTATGTCTTTTTTCGCCGCGGATTAATTACCGATCTCTCTAACCCGCAAACCGTTTTATTTTTTATTAGTATTTTCTCAGTAACATTAAATGCCGAAACACCAACATGGGCACGTTTAATGGCCTGGGCGGGGATTGTGCTCGCATCAATTATCTGGCGAGTTTTTCTTAGTCAGGCGTTTTCTTTGCCCGCTGTGCGTCGTGCTTATGGGCGTATGCAACGCGTTGCCAGTCGGGTTATTGGTGCAATTATTGGTGTATTCGCGCTACGCCTGATTTACGAAGGGGTGACGCAGCGGTGAGCAGATAATTTACTCTCTACGTAATCAACCTGATTTGCCGAATCCCGGCCATCGGCGATGATAGCCCCCGTAATGCGTGGTCCTTATTTCCGATAAGTTTACTTGAGTCTTTAGCTTCCCATTTCAGCCCACTCTCCCTGTGTGGGCTTTTTTCATTGGTCTGCCCCGTCCTGAATAGCCAAACAATGGCAATGTTCCACTTTGCAGGGATGATAATAAGGGGATCTGATTCAGAAGAGTTTTGAAAAGTTGGACCGCCATCGAGGCCTCGAACCCCGTACCATACAACAATCCTGGTTGTCGTCTGCTCTTCCTGATGAGCTAATGGCGGTTTTTGATATGAGCCTTACAGCATATTTTCTGTCAGGCTTGAGTGCGATGCGTAAGGTACAGAAAAGACCCCACACAAACATGATGGAATTATGATTTTTTTCATATGAATGTCAACCCACACATTCACAAAACATCTGCATGAGATCATTTTTTATACACCGCATAGCTGCGAAACCACTGCTGGTGCTTTTTTAAGCGAAGCGTCGCCGATCACAACAAAATATCGGCGAAAAAGGCGGTGGAATGCCATTTGGCATACGGATATACAGATGAAATGATTACCTGCTTTGCGATTCACTCTCTGGTGGAATAACAACTTGCAGGTGGAACCCTTTCTGAACTAAAGAGTGTAGCGGATTTTAACGTGCTTATTTACAGGATAATATCTGTCACCTAATTCCTGCACTCTATTCGATATCCATTCATTTAATCGTGCGTCATCTCTGTATGTTTTTACGTCCAGAACAGAGAGCAATAACATCACCAGTGATTCAGGAAAAACAGGTGGATATTTTTTAAGTGTAATAATAATCCATGCGCAAGCGCCTGCTTAATGGGCGCGTCTGTCTCCGGAATAGACGACATTTCGCGAAGCCATTTTTCCACACGCATACACTCTTTCCCTTTAGGGAAAATTCTCAGCAAAGGCATATGGTGTTCAAGAAGAATACATTTGCAATCTGTTCGCACTGAATCGATAAACTGCACTAATTTCTTAAGCCGGTAAAGCGTCCAGCCTGCACATTTGCTTTAATATCAAGAAACGCATCATCCTGGTCATATACAACTGTCCTTTTGATTTTCAAGTATGCGAAAAACAAACTTAACCGGGTGATCAGGGTAATCCATCCAGTCATAAAATCCAGGGAAATCATTAAACTGCACATTTATGGTGAGTGCGTTATCGTCTAACCACTCACAGTCTCGTACGGCAGCCATGAGATGAATGAGTTTGTCGTCATCGACTAAATCATCACGACAATCATAAGGATAATCATAATATTGTTTAATCAAAACCTTGAATATATCGACACAGGAAACCAGGGAGCTTTTGATATCCTCTGGTAACTGATTGTTTTTAACCGTATTAAGTATGCTTTGTTGCGTATATGGCATCAAATTATTGTGCGGAGCTTTTAATGATATCATCGCGATCTCTCTTAAATAAAAATAAACGTCGCAGATAATAAAGCTCTCATTAAACCAGGCACTATCAGAAATCGCTCATAACTAACGTGAGAAGTATTGTGTACTGGAGGGAGTTAATTTAACAATTTGAATTTACGTTATAGGTTTTACTGCTACTTTGATATTATTTCGCTCTCCTTAACTAAAAAGTTAAGTGGAGAGCGAAGTTAATATGTTAAACCACAGGGTATTTATTAATTTTTTCAGTCTGTTAGTGTGCGATTATCGATAACAAAACGATATTTCACATCACCACGCAGCATTCGCTCATAGGCTTCATTAATTTGATCGGCCCGAATCATCTCTATATCAGCCACGATGCCATGTTCGGCGCAAAAATCGAGCATCTCCTGAGTTTCTGGAATGCCGCCAATCATAGAACCGGCTATCGCACGGCGTTTCATGATCAGGTTGAAAACTTCCCGGCGATTTATGCGGTGTCGCAGGCGCACCAACCAGCGTCATGGTGCCATCACGCTTCAGCAAGGTGGTAAAATCGTCGAGATTATGTGGCGCAGCTACTGTATTCAAAATGAAATCGAAACTCTTCAGATGAGCCGCCATCTCATCGGCATTGCGTGAGTTAACAACTTCATCGGCCCCCAGGGCTTTTGCCGCTTCGCGTTTTGCCTCAGAAGTGGTAAATGCCACCACATGCGCCCCCATCGCGTGGGCCAGCTTGATCCCCATATGTCCCAGACCGCCGATGCCGACCACGCCCACTTTTTTTACCCGGCCCGGCCTGCCAGTGACGTAGCGGCGAATACGTGGTGATCCCTGCACACAACAAAGGAGCCACCGCCGCCAGCTGCTCTTGCGGGTGACGAATACGCAGAACATATCGCTCATGAACGACGATCTGTTGTGAGTAGCCGCCCAGAGTATGGCCCGGTTCGTCCGCGTCGGCGAGTTATAGGTGCCGGTCATGTGATCACAGTAGTTTTCCAGCCCGTCTTCACACTCTTCGCAATGTTTACAACTGTCGACAATGCAGCCGACACCGACCAGATCGCCCGGCGCATGTTTTTCTACCTGATCACCAACGGCTACCACACGCCCCACAATTTCATGACCCGGTACGCAGGGGTAAACCGTCCCCGCCCACTCGGAACGGACCTGGTGGAGATCGGAATGGCAGACGCCACAGTAAGCGATTTCGATTTTGACATCATTCGGTCCCGGTTCACGCCGTGTGATATCCATCGGTTCAAGTGGTTGTTTAGCGGAATATGCACCAACAGCTTTGATCTTCATTGTGTTTACTCCTGATTAGCTATGTGTATTTGGCGACGCCTGATATGTCATCGCGGCAAAACGCGTCCATTGAATATAGCCAATATTTAAACCACCCGATCCAGCCCCAACATGCCGCGAACCTGAATGAAACAGAGCAGCAACGTTCCCCATAAGCCATCGTCAGGTAGGGGCTTATACCGAGAATATTGAAGCCGCTTTCAATAATTTGCAGAAGAAACAGCGCCAGCACCATACCAATTATCCGCCCGCTGCCGCCGTCCGGATTAACCCCACCGAGTACTGCCGCGAGGATTGACACCAGCAAGTACGATTCGCCATAAGAGCCTTAGCCGAGTTGAGTTTCGACATCATCAAAAATGCCGCTACCGCACAAAGCAAGGCGGAAATGACATAAACCCAAATCAGCACCCGACGAGTGTTAATGCCGGAGTAAAGTGTTGCTCGTTCGTTAGACCCAATCAGGTAAATGGCTTTACCGAGCGGCGTTTTCTCCAGCAATATCCATAGCCCCAGTGCCACTGCGGCAAACAACCACATCGGTAGCGGAATACCGAACCATTGCGCATGATTCAACCACAGCACCCATGAGGGATAATTGGCAATGGCGCTACCACCTGTCACCAGAATATTTATCCCTTTGAGCAACGTCATCATCCCAAGCGTTGCAAGAATTGGCGACACTCGAATACCAGCAATCAATACGCCGTTACATAAACCGATTATCACCGCCGCGCCAGCGCCCGCCAGTAACGTAGCGACAACCGTAGCAATACCCGGTGGATACTGAGTCGCCACCCACGCCATCACCAGTGAACAGGCGTTAGCAGTGGCTATAATTGACAAGTTAATGCCACCGCAAAGCATGGTCACCGCCATAGCCAACGCCAGAATGCCCAGCACGGGCATTTGCGAAGCGACGGACTGGAAATTACTTATCGACCAGAAAATCTCCGGCATAGTAATGCTGAACGCGGCAACAGTTAGCACCAGCAGGCCGATCAAGTAAAACTCAACGTTATTACGCCACGATTTTTTCATAGCAGACTCCGGTTCTGATGCTGACTCCACGCCGTGGCACTAATGCTGGCAACGATGATGATGCCGGTGATCAATGTTTGCCAGTAAGACGAGACTCCCAATAAATTTAGCCCGTTTTGCATCACTGCCAACAACACCACGCCGAGCAAAGTACCGGTTAACGTGCCGCGCCCGCCGAGCAAACTAGTGCCGCCAAGCACCACCGCAGCCAGTACTGTCAGCTCATAACCCAGAAGAGAATCGGGGGCGACAGTCATCACCGTCCACGACTGCACTACACCCGCAGCGCCAGACATCAATCCCATATAGCCATAGACGAAAAGTTGCAGTTTCAGCACGCTAAAGCCGATGCGACTGGCTGATTCGCGGTTCCCGCCAAGGGCATAAATTTTGCGCCCTACACTGGTGAAATTCATGATAAACGCTGTTAGCAGCACCACCGTAATCATGGCGATCAGCGGCAGACCAAGGCCATAGTCATAGCCATCAGCATCGGTGTACTTGAACAACATAACCCCCTGCTCAAACCACGGCGGAAAGTCGTACAGCCACACACCTTTACTCAACCATAACAGCAGGCCATAGAAAATATTCAGCGTCGAGATAGTGATGATGATAGAAGGCACCCGTAGGCGATTAACCAGTAAGGCGTTAATTAAGCCAAGTAAATGCCGATGCAGCCCGCCAGTGCAAACGCGACAGCAAGTTGCCACCAATTTTTTGCAGCAACAGCACCATGCCGTATTGCGCAATGATGGTCATTGCTGGAAACGAAATATCAATTCCACCGGAAATCAACACCACAAACAAACCACAGGCGAGAATAGTCAACATGGCATAGTTATTGGCGAGATCGTACAAATTACCGAATGTCAGAAACTCGTCGCTGCGCCAGGCAAGGCCAACAAACAGCACCACAATCAGTAATGCCAGCCAGATTCATGGCGTTTTTTCAGTTCAGCCATTTACCACCTCCGCAATCCTGGGCTGAGAACTGCTGTCAGGCAGGAAGCTATGGGTGATCTGACCTTTTTGCATTACCAAAATCCGGTGGCTTTGATACCACGCTTCTTCAATTTCATCGCAGATCATCAATACCGCAATGCCATGAGCCGCCAGATCGCTGATAATGCCGTATATTCCTGCTTTGTTGGCGATATCAACACCGACTGTCGGGCTATCGAGAATCAACAGTCGTGGCCCAATCGCCAGCCATTTGGCGATCGATACTCGCTGCGCGTTACCACCAGAAAGCGTATTCACCGGAAGATGAGGATCAGAGACTTTGATGGTCAATGCCTTGATTAGCCTGTCCACCAGGTCACGAACTTTAGTTTCACTCAGAAAGCCGAAGCGATCTTTTACCTTGTGAAAAACAGTGCTAATGATGTTGTCTTCAATAGATTGCGCCATCACCAAACCGCGCGACATGCGATCTTCCGAAACATAACCAATACCGTGGCGGATAGCGTCCTGGTTACTATGCAGTGTAACCGGCTGGCCGTTGATGAGGATCTCGCCAGCATCCGGTCGGGTCATACCAAACAGACTCAGACATAATTCCGTGCGCCCCGCACCAAGCAGCCCAACAATCGATACCACTTCGCCCGCTTCCACCCGCAAGTTAATATTTAGATATTCCCCATGACGACTTAAATTACGCACCTCCAGCACCGGGGTGCTGGATTTTCCCTGCCACAACTCTCGCACCTGATATTCAAACTCCTGGCCGGTCATCAGGAAACCGAGTTGTTTTGTGGTCATCTCTGCAGCCGGAAAGTCCCGACCAGCTCACCATCTTTCAGCACTGAAATACGGTCGGAAACTTCCATCACTTCTTCCAGACGATGACTGACGAAGACCACGCAGATCCCGCGTTCACGCAATTGATGCACCACCTGTAATAACCCTTGCACTTCCTGATGGGTCAGCGAAGCGGTTGGTTCATCCATCACGATCAACCGTGCGTCCTGCGCCAGTGCACGGCAAATAGCCACCAGCTGACAGCGGGCAATTGAAAGCTCAGAAACGAGTGTATCCAGTGGCAATGTGACGTTAATACTGGTCATTGCCGCCTGCGCCACCTCACGCAGACGACGGCGGTTAACAAACAGACCGTGGTGATAGTGATTCACGGCGATATTCTCCCAGACACTCAGGTTAGGAAATAAAGAGAGGTCCTGATAAATCACCTGAATCCCCTGCGCCACCGAAGCGGCGGGTGTCAGCTTTGACCAGTTTTTCCCACCAAGCGTAATTTCCGCTCCCTCATCCGGCGATAAACACCGGACATAATTTTAATCAACGTCGATTTACCACAGCCGTTTTGCCCGGCAAGGCAGTGCACTTCACCCGACATAAAGTCGAGAGAAACATCGCGCAGCGCTCGCGTGGCATGAAACGTTTTTGTTGATATGACGAAGGGAAAGGAAAGTTTCCATAACATCCCCTGGCAATAAGAATCGGGCTTTCGCCCCGAAGCAAATGGATTAATAAAGTGAGTCGATATTGTCTTTGTTGACCAGTAATACCTTATGGAAACGGATAATTCGCTTATCCATATCTACGTCGGCCTTACCCAGATTCTGCATTTCTAATCCAGGTTTGATCTCTTCACCCTTCAGCAACGTGCTGGCGACGGCTGCGAGTGCGTAACCTGCAGAGGCCGGATCGTAAGTAATCCCTTCGGTGATATCACCACTTTTAATCAGTGATGCCGCCTGTGAAGGGATCATCATGCCATAGACTGCGACTTTATTTTTCGCCCGTTTCTCTTTCACCGCACGTCCCGCGCCAATCGGACCGTTTGAACCAAAGGAGACAACCGCTTTCAAGTCAGGATAGGTTTTCATCAGGTCCAGTGTGGTACGACGTGAGTCATCCACACTCTCGGCAACCGGCATGCGGCGGGTAACTTCATGCATATCCGGGTAATGCTCTTTCTGGTATTTCACCAGCAAGTCAGCCCATAAGTTATGCTGCGGCACGGTCAAACTACCCACGTAAATCACATAGCCGCCCTTGCCCCCCATGCGTTTCGCCATATGCTCAACATATTCAGCGGCAAATTTTTCGTTATCAATGATTTCAATATCCCAGTTAGCACTTGGCTGACCGGGGGATTCGTTGGTCAGAACCACAATTCCGGCATCTCGCGCTTTTTTGAATACCGGTTCCAGCACGTTGGCATCGTTTGGCACGATAGTAATTGCATTAACCTTACGGGCGATTAAATCCTCAATAATTTTAACTTGTTGCGGAGCATCAGTACTTGAAGGCCCCACCTGTGAGGCATTAACACCAAAGGCGTTACCCGCCTCAACCACACCCTTCGCCCATGCGATTAAACCACGGCATACCATCGACTTTAGAGATATTCACCACGACTTTTTCCGCTGCCTGGAGCGGCGCAGAAATTAGCGCAGCGCCTAATAACAGCGAAGACACCATATTGATAACAAAACGTTTATTCATCATTTCAGCCTCATTGCAGGGTAGTCAGGAAGTGTTCGCCCAAATTAGCGCGCTGGAGAGAATAAGAATTTTCGAATATTTTTATGCAGAATAAACAGCCCTATTTCAGGCAGCTATTAAAAATATGGTTATAAATATGGACAAAACGGGCAGCAACAATAAGTGTGACATTCATCACGTAAAAAATAGCAAAATAAACAAAATTAGCGATATTTTATGTGTGTGAGTTTATTTCGCGTAGATAAATAGTTATCTACACAACGTCAATAAGGCATATTCTTCAAATATAACGTCCATTTCTGGTGAATAGCTTCCTTCTGCCTGGAAAAAACGACGGTGTTCATTACGCCAATATTCAAGACTGAGTCACCTTCACCTTCCTTACGGGCAAGCTCCACGGTGACATCAGAAAAGCGCAGTAAATGCAGGCCAATCACTCTGATAACACATACAGGCTCACCACGGCTATTTTCTACAATCTTATACTCACCAATCATCGGAAATGCGTTGTCTTCAATACATCCCGCCAGCGAACCACAGGAAGCTGTTTTAACACCAGTCGCAATCAACGTTGCGAGGTGATCGGCCAACGCTGCTGAATCGCCAAAAGTACAAAAGGAAGCATGGGGATATTTTTGTGAGAATTTTTCTTTTATGGTCATGGCAATATTTTTGCGATTACGGAAAAACAAATCACATCTTAATTACTGTTGGTAACCATCAGCAAGAGTATCATTGGTTTTTCGATACTGAATCTTTTTTATCCGAAGCAGGTCACATTTATGGCCTGATAAATACCTTTGTTAAAACTCACTTTTGTGTATTTCTCTCAAATAATCCCCTGGAAATTATGCCGCGAGATTATAAAGTTCAGGATCATTCATTAGCAAACCATTCCCGCCCCACTCCCTGGGGCTTAAATCTCTTACAATTCACCGTTGCAGCGTTTCAAATGCGCATCAACCTGCCACACTCCCCCACACCAGTTGCCCTTTATGGAACGTTGCGGTTCTCGGCGAGATACGCGCCACCGCCTCGGCGGAACAGGAGGCGTCCACCAGCACAAAGCTGGCATCATCCTGCGCTTTTGGCCATACACGCTCGCCTTTTCATTCAGCGGCAATACATCGCCAGTGGCTAGAAACAGCGAACGGGAGAGGTTCTGTTCGTTAGGACGAATATAGAGCTGCGCGTAGAGATTGGCTTTTTCCAGCATGTCGCCCAGACCATAAGGCGACCAGTGGTCGATAACGCTGTCAGTGCCAGTCATCACTTTTACGCCTTTGTCGTGCAACTGTTTGAGCGGCATATGCAGCGTGCCAATCGGCACCGTCGAGGCGATAGAAATTTGCTGCGCCGCCATCCGATTCGCCAGCGCATCGACCTGTTGTTCGTTGAGCGTAGCCAGCGCAAAGGCGTGGCTGATGGTCAACTTACCTTTCAGTTGCGGCGTTTTCTCTACCGTTTCAACCATATAATTGATGGCTGCCACGCCCGACGGAGTGGTTTCGTGCAGGTGAATATCGACACCTTTGTCGTAGTCCAGCGCAATCTGAAACATGGTGTCGAGGGATTTTTCCATCGCGCCATCAACACTGGTCGGGTCCAGCCCGCCGACGTAATGCGCACCCGCCTGCATCGCTTCGCGCATTAAGGGTTCCGATTTCGACAGCAGCAAACCGTGCTGCGGGAAGGCGACGATTTCACACTCGAAGCCCGCCTGACGTCGCGCCAGCACCGCCTGCAAATTCTGCAGATTTTTCAGGCCGGAAACCGGTTCGATATTGCAGTGGCTGCGGGCAATGGTGGTGCCTTTCGACTGCAATAGATCGATCAGTTTTTCCGCCCGCTCCTGCGTATACGGTTGTAACTCCGGCAGCATTTTCTGCTCGAGTTTGATCATGTCCTGGATAGTGGTGCCTGCCGGACGATTGAGCGAGCGCCACGGCCCGCCGTAGAAGGTTTTGTCGAGATGAATATGCATGTCGCGAGTGGTGGGTAGCATCAACTTACCGCCAGCGTCATAGTGCGGCAGCGTGGCGTCCGGATGCTGCTTGTTCTCGCGCAGGGCGACAATTTTGCCGTCCTGAATCTCCACGGTCTGGCGCGCCGTGCGGGTCTGCACCGCCACACCGTTTTCGTAGTCAAAACCGGTTTCCAGCAGCACGTTATCGAGATAGTAATGCGGGTCAGTGATTTTCATGGTGTTGTTCGCTTCGCAGTTTAGGGTGCCAGCTACCGCCGCATGGGCGAGCGGCACAGAGGTACCAAACAGCGCGGCGGCGGTGACCATCTTACCGCTCTGGCTCAGAAATTCACGGCGGCTATTGCTTTCTTTCATCCTACGTCCTTACGTTTTAATAATATGGGGTGCCCGTTTCACCGCGCAGCGCCGCAGGCAGGCATTCCGGCGTGGTGATAATCACTTCTTTGCCGCCCTGCTCCAGGAACGTCAGGCTGGCGATGATTTTTGGCAACATGCTGCCGGGCGGAAAATGCCCTTCCTGCATATAGCGAGTCATGGTGGCAATATCCACCCGATCCAGCGCCTGCTGCTGCGGTTTACCAAAGTGGATACAGACTTTTTCGACGCCGGTGGTGATCACCAGAATGTCGGCGTGAATTTCACGGGCCAGCAGCGCGGTAGAGAGATCTTTGTCAATAACCGCGTCCACGCTTTGGTAATCCCCCGCTTCAGTACGCACTACCGGAATTCCACCGCCGCCCGCGCAATTACGACAAAACCTTGTTGGATCAGCGCCTTAATGGCGGGTGCTTCGACAATACGTTTCGGTTCCGGCGAGGCGACCACGCGGCGATAGCCCCGTCCGGCATCTTCAACAAAACACCAGTCAGGGTTTGCCTTTTGTAGTTTGTCACGCTGGCTTTCACTGAAGAATGCACCAATGGGCTTGGTGGGATGGGCAAAACCTGGATCGTTTTTATCCACTTCCACCTGAGTTACCACGGTGAC
>ENA-OQER01001558-OQER01001558.1-human-gut-metagenome-genome-assembly--contig:-NODE-1558-length-10776-cov-2.372617_pt1 | contig 10776 bp, 12 predicted proteins | sample MGYA00242797_ERZ504639 | MGnify/ENA primary metagenome ERZ504639 (study PRJEB26092, sample SAMD00036306) | human gut metagenome | host: Homo sapiens | study: EMG produced TPA metagenomics assembly of...
CGAATATAATTGGCTCCCCATTATCATTAACTTCTTTTATTACTGCTGCAACTACTTTAACTGTTTTCATATAATTCTTGTGTGACAATTATTAAACTAATTATCTCACTTTCCTTCTTTTCTTTTAATATCGTGATTTAATGCAATAAATTAAGTAAAAAAGTCTTTTTCTGCAAGCAGAAAACGACTTTTTATACTTTTGACATATACATAATATTTATGAATTTACAATATACTCATATATATCTTCACGTACTGGAACATCAAGTATCCACTCTATCTCAACTGCTGTTTTCTGTGTATTTGGCATTGTAAATTCCTTAGTATTTCCACTAGCCGTCATATGCCCAAGATAATAAAATTCCTTAGAAATCTTATCGTCCTTATTCTTTCGCACAAAAAGTTCTACTCTAATTCCTCTCTCTTTAGCCTTAAGAAAATTCTGTACATCCTCAGATTGCAGACTCCTTCCCGATTTTGATATTGCTATCAATCGATCCCTAAATCCTTGTTCAAAATGATCCTCATATTTTGTTGTGTCACTAATATCATCCGATTTATCATAATTAATAAATACTGGAAATGTCTTTGTTTTCTTATCATATTTATAACCACCAATATTTAATGGAACTTCATTCTGTTCCCAATTAAGCAGACGACATACGTCCTCATACGTATATTTTTGATAAAGGACAAAATCTGTTACATCATAACTTTGTTTATAATCTCTCTCATATCTACTTACTCCAAAATCAACAAGTTCTTTAATAATATTATAAAAATCTTTATTTGATAGCATTTCAAGAAATGTTTTTGTTGGCTTATAATCATTTCCTTCCTTTTCTATAAAAACACACTGTGCATATGTTTTCTTACCAGATCCTGCCGGAAATTCATTAGTCATAACATTTATAATATTTTCCTTCTGTTCCTTGCTAATTGATTTACCATAAGTCAACATATCCTGTGAAAGGCTTGAAAATAATCCACATTTGGACAATCCTTTTGCATACATAAGCATTCTCTTAAGTAATTGTAATTCTTGAATTCTCTTACCATTTGCCAGTTTCTTGGAAATAAATTCGACTATCTTTTCTTCTTCCTGTGAAAGACGAAGCTTATAATCCTTCTCATATTTAACTAAAAACTTATAATACGAACCCAGACTATTATTATCAAAAATACGGGCAACATCCATTTCTCCATAATCATCAAAATCCCGTAAATGTGGTATTCTTCCTAATTTATTCTTAAGATTTGTGTAATTTTCTTTTATCAGTTTAATATCACTAAAATTAGCATTATCAACAGATGCAAATATTCTTTTCTTACTTATTTCATCAAAATGCACTGTAGATGCACCTGGAATAACCCTTCCACCTTCCATTATGTATCTACGTATATTATCTTTATTGTAAGTTCTATCCCCTGACAATGCTATTGGAATCATAAAATTATTATTATAATTACCAATAAAATCAAGAATAACAACATACTCTTTTCCATCGGCCTTTCTAAGTCCTCGTCCCAACTGCTGTATAAATATTATAGGTGATTGTGTCGGTCTAAGCATAATAACCTGATTAACCTCTACAATGTCAACACCTTCATTCAATATTTCTACAGAAAATATATAGTCTAACGGCTTCTTATTAATATTTTCCTCATTCTCATCCATTGCAAGTCTCTCAAATGCATTCTGCCTTTCATGTTCCGTTGCATCACCATTCAACGCTATCGTACGAAAATATTTCCCTGTATCTGGATTAACTATATTATTAAATTTATGTGATAACTCCTGTGTTTCTTTGATACTGCTACAAAATATAAGACCTTTAACTTTTTCTCCACTATATCCATAATAATTTGCCTGCTGAATTATATGCCTTACACGTTCATCGCTTGTAAGCATACTAAAATCATGATTTTCTTTAACATCTCCAACTACAGACAAATCAGTAATTCCAAAATAATGAAATGGGCACAACAAGTTTTCTTCCATGGCCTGTTGTAAACGTATCTCATATGCAATCTTATAATTGAACAACTCATAAACATTTCTACCTGCAATATTATCATCCCGCTTATCAGGAGTTGCTGTCATTCCAAGCCACAACTTAGGTGTAAAATGTTTCATAATCTTCTGATATGTATCAGCAGTTACATGATGTGCTTCATCAAAAATAATACAGTCAAATGCATTTTTATCATATTGAAGCAAATGTTCATCCCTATTTAACGTCTGAACAGTAGCAAATACATAATCCGCTTCATATTCATGATAACCTGCACCAACCAAACCCATAGAAACAGATTTTGCAAACACCTTCTCATAAGATTTCTTAGTCTGTCTTGCAAGCTGTCCTCTATGAACTAAAAATAAAACTTTTTTAAATCCAAGCTCTCTCATTGCAAATGCAGAAGCATAAGTTTTACCTGTTCCTGTCGCCGATATAAGAAGTGCCCTGTCCTCGCCTTCTTCTAAAATCTTCTTAAGATTTGTAATAAATCCAATCTGCATACTGTTTGGCTTTAGCTTATATTTTTCAAGCGATACAATATTATCAATCCTCGCAATATCTCTCTGATGTTTAATAATTTCATATTGTTCTTTATAATTGTCGTAAAACTCATTAAAATCTAAGGCATAACTAGAATTCCATAATCTATTAAATTCATCAACTATTTCCTTCGCTATCTTCCCTTGCTTAGTTGATACAAGCTTAGTATTCCACTCATGATTACTGGTAAGTGCTGCACTTGTTATATTTGAACTTCCAATGATAATACGATATACTTCATCTGTTTTAAAAATATATCCTTTTGTATGAAATCCTTCATCTGCTTCTTGTACATCATACATTTTTAATGTAATATTTGATAATCCATTAAGCTTTTCCAATGCTTTAGGCTCACTAAAATTCAAATAATTAGTTGTGAGAATTTCACCTGGAATATTTTTCTTTTCCAAATCTTTAAATGTCTGAAGTAATGGTGTGATTCCACTCATAGTAATAAATGCAACACTGATCTGAAACTTATCACATCTTAACAGCTCATCTTCAATCGAAGATAAAACTTTCTTACCAGATTTATAATTATTCGATACAAACTGAGGACAATAAAACTATCAGAGGCAACAGAACCATCTATGTATGCAGTTTCTAATCCTAATCGTAATTCATTTATTTTATCCATATTGATGACATCCATTCAATTAATATTTATTATATCAATTATATTATTTATTGTAATATGTTGCAATGAAGTATCCGTTTTTTGAAGTATCCTCAACATGTTCTGATAACTTTCACCCTGCAAAGCCAGATAATTAATCATAATATCTACATCAACTCTTCCCCACATGACCTTCAATGGGTATCATATAAGTATCACGACAAAAGAAAAAGCCCCATAAATGGCTTGTTTACGCCATTTATGAAGCTCTGTTTACTATTCAAACTCGCAAAATTTGGTTTAATTCTGGTTGTTTTAATGCAATTATCTATACTTTCTTGTATTGACAACCAGCATCTTTTCCACTCATTATTCTTCTTTTCACACATTTTTAGTACCAATTCAGTACCATTGCTATATTGTCATTATTGTGTGTAGTTCTTGTGGCTTGCAGGTTTTGTTACTATTCAGAAAATAATCTTCTAATGGGTAGTACAACAATTTCTCAAGCATTTTTTATCAATCAAACATAATAACCGCTCTTCCACCCAATGTTCTCGCTATCTCCTTTGCCAATACAAGTGAAGCAATAAATTTATCTTCTCCATTTGAACTATTTTCAATAACATCAGCAAGACCGTTCGCAAAATCATTGTCAGATTCATAGCCAATTAAAGATGCTGCTATTTTAATCAGTTCATCATCTACAATTGCAATATCATTCGGTACTAATTCATACCCAATGCTACTATAAAACCAGCTCAGGCTACAAATGAATATTTTTCACATGCAAATCTAATGATGTATTTAAACGCTGCATAAACAGATTTTTCTTTCAATCTTCTATAATATACATTGTCTGGCTCTTGTTCCGAATATGCCATTCTAAGTGCGATTTCTTCACTGTCATATACTCTATCTTCCTCATAACCTTCTATAGGAAGTAAAATATGTAACGATAATCATCTACCCATTTTTCATTACCTCAGTTGTAATATTTTTATCATCATACCAGTACGTGCATTTTTTGCACATACTGATTTTATATCCAGATTATGAATATCATTCAAAATAACCTAAGCAAATAATTTCTGTTTTTGTATATATCAATCATTTTCTACATTGCCATCAACATGTGCAAAATTTGCACATGTTAAATCATTTCCTGCCTCTTCATACATATCCTTATATGTATATATTTCAGATGTAACCATTTCCGGATATAAAAATATATACTTTTTACATACACGCTTGATTAGTTCTAACATCCTGTCACTGTTGCACATTCCAACCATATAATCCAGCAAATGTTCTACTTCTGATTCAGATGCTTTTCTTGCACATATTTCTTCGACTATCGGTTTATATGTAGCATATGCTAAGTCATCAAGTTCTTTTTATCATGCATACTATTTTCTTAATTTCGTCATCCATAGCTTATACCATATTATCCACCTTTCCTGATATTACGCACATTTGTTTATATATAAACGTTTCCAGTACTCAGATAATCTTTTATAACTTGATGTACATACACACATTTCCACCTCTCTGATACTTTCACATTGGGGCACAAGCAAATCTTCCATATGTACCTTCAGCAACCTGCTCAATACATAAAGATGATCAACAGATGGCAGAATCATTCCCTTAAACCAGCGATATATCGGCTGTGGACATGATAACTGCAATATTTTCTGTATATCCTTTACTGTATAACCTGCTTTTTCAATCCTATATTTTAATAAGATGCCTGTTTTCTTCATATCAATATGTTCATACATATGTTGTCAACTCCTTTAGCAAAATTCACCCTCTGTCCAATCGAATGGATAATCTGGATCTTCCCAACTCTTCTCATCACTCCATATTCTTTCATGCACATGAACGTTCCTTCGCCAATTTTTCCTTCTCGTAGTATTCTCTATGACAGAATGGCATATATATTTCCGCTTCCTGCTCTGTACATGATGCCATATGTAATCTAGGACCATTATCTGGAAAAATAGGATCAATATCATATATCCATTTCCTTGGCTCTGCCTTACGCTGACTATGATTGTACACTCTTTCGAAATATTGTTTCCATGTGTATCTCCTGCCATATTCATCATAGATACTTACCATGCTCTTATTTTTCAGGCAAAATTCCTCCAATTCCTTAAATGTACTGATTGCCTTATGTCTCTGGAATAGTGGTCGCCAACCTGCACTCAGTTTACAAAGATGCACCTCATACCCTAAATATGGCTCATCTACAATTTCATATTCGATATCCTTGATTGTATATTCTGTTTCGACAGCAAAATGCTCCCGCATTAGCTTTTTATTTCTACTCATCAAATAAAATTAGTTCCCATAAGATATCCACCAATCCTTTCTTTTGATTATATGATATCCTATAGGAACTATAATTGCATTGGACTGTTAGTCCAAAATGTTTTTTCAACTACTATTAAAATTGATTATATTTTACGGCACTCCCCTTTGCTTTTTCCACCGGATATTTTGCCTCGTTTTGATTCATCTTCATATTAATGATTTCATCCGCATCCAGATTAAGTTTGTCAAGAAGATTCTGGCTATATACCATAACATCCGCAAGTTCTTCCTTAACATGTTGCAAATCATATTCTTCGTCTGACCACTGAAAACATTCTAATAGTTCAGCTGACTCAATTACAATTGATTTTGCCAGATTGGCAGGAGAATGGAATTGGTCCCATTCTCTGTCATCTGTAAATTTTCTAATTCTATCTATTGTTTCCTGTTTCATAATTTCTCCTTTATTCGAGATGTTCTCTTAAATAATGTGCCAAGTTACTATCAGTGCAATAAACATAACATCCCTTCATACCTCTGGTCATTAATGTGCGATAAGTATTCTTGATTATTTCATCCGCCTCTTTCAATGCATATTGAGGGTTTTCTTTATAAAGCTTTTTAATTCCTTTTAATGATTGATCTGTCTTTGCTCTTTTTGTAAAATCAGTAACAATATGACCATTTTCAAACCGCATATCATCCCCAATAATCACTCCTGCATAATCAAACTCAAGTCCCTGCGATGTATGAATACATCCAACTTCATTTACTGAATCTTCATCTATTGCAAATGTCGTTGTATTCCCAAGATTCCAGCTCATTTCAAAATCATCAATCTTAATATCATGAACACTCGAATCATTCTTACCAGATTTAATCCATTCCCAGCAATATCCAGCAAGTATCCTGGAATGATTATGTGCCCGATTAGTTTCTATAATCAAATCACGCACTTCTGTTGGTGAATCAACTATTCTAATATCATAATCAATATCTTTTATATCAAAATTTGCAGTTTCACGAATTTCCAGAACATCATCCAGCCACGCCAGATAACCATCTGATCCGTTACATCTAAATTGTGATAATAATTCTAGTTCAGTTACATCTGACTCTAATTCATCAGCCCATTTTCTAATCTCAGCTACTGTTCCAATATCATTTAATGTAACTCTCTGACTCTCATCAATAAAGAAAACACTGCATAAACCGGCATTAATTATTTCTTTTATTTGATTTTCTCCAGCAATTTTTGGTCCAAGCTGAGTTTTGGCTGTTAGTCTGTGTCCTTCGTCACATATAATCGTATCCACAATATTTTTTTCTGCGTCAATGTATGAACCCGCACCCTTAAACATATTGTTAATGCTACTCTTTTTATGACCAACTAATTTTTTTGCATACACATTTCGTGGAGCACTATTCTTAGAAGTATATTGAGCAAATAAACCTTCATTCGTAAGCTTTGCCAAAAGATTAATTGCCACAACTGTCTTTCCTGTACCCGGACCCCCCTTTACAATAATGGTACGCTTTTTCTGATCATTCATACATAATAGTGCTGTTTTCAATATTTCCTCATAAACAACTTCTGCTCATCAAGCATGATAAATTCCTGATTTCCCTCCATCATACTTTTTATAGCATTCTGAAGACTTTTTTGATGGTTTAATCTTCCCACTGTCAATATCATATAACAACTGTTTATTATCCCCGACTTAACGGATTTCTTAATAAATTCGCGAAGTTTTAATGCTTCACCTCTTGCAAAAACTGGTGCATCTTTCACGTATTCCTTATATTGTTTCTGCTCCAATTTCTCAGGATTACTTTTCCTATAATTATGTAGATATGCACATGGATGGAGGATAATATTCCCCATCTGCACATTCTGATTATAATCATATATCATAGCCGCATATGACCAAGCCTGATATGATGGATGAACTACTTTTCGCACAGCCCCACCTGTATACGTTTCAACTAACGCATCCTGTCCATCAACAGCTTCAACTTTATCCCATTGCTTCAATTCGATAATTACTACATTAGGATTTTGCTTTTCTCCATACCCTGAAATTATAAAATCGACACGTTTTTGAAGTCTGTGGAATATTATATTCTATAGCCACTCCAGAATCAGATGGAATCGCTTTGTCATTAAGCACTTTATACATATATTCTAGTGAATTTTCCCAAGAGCGGAATTCATTTTGTGCTGTTCTCCGATGCATCTTTTTGTATATTGTTTCTTCAATTTCCGTCGCAATAGAATCCTGTTCTACCGCTGTTAAGAAATCACTTTTTAATCCCGAATATACAATCATCTGATTTCCCCTTTCTTTACATTAATCAATAAACGACAGCTTATTACAGTTATTATATTCTCCTTGCTGAATGGTTTCAAGAAGTTTACAAGATAACAAAATCAGATAAAACTAACAATAATCATTTGAAATAATTAGAGATACAAATAAATGTGATAATAGAAAACACCTCAGATATATCTGTTTAGTATCCACTAATATCTGTGGTACTATCAAAACAGGTATCATATAGGTATCACGATAAAAGAAAAAGCCCCATAAATGGCTTGTTTACGCCATTTATGAAGCTCTGTTTACTATTCAAACTCGATTTCGGCAACTATATATTGTATCTAATCAAATTACAAGCATCTATATTCGGTATAATTATTCTTAAAATTCTACATATTCTTTGTCGTTTTGGAACTTTTTGCAAGCATTTTGCAACCATGTATACTATTTTTCAATTTATTGTATATACATTCATTCTAGCTTATTTAATTCGTCTAATATCTTTTGTTTTTTCTTGTTGTTTGGAAATTCTACTGCTTCAACAAGAGCTCTTCCATATCTAGACATTTCTGGAGTCCACTTTTTTGAAAATTCTTCTAAACACAATCCTATATCTCTTCCTTGAAGTGAACTCTTAATTAGTGCTATTGTTTCTAGAACTGCAGTTTCTGAATAAAAATGTCCATAATTTGCTAACATAACATTTGTTGGTGATGATACGCATCGTACAGAATAGCGATTGACATCTGGTTCAATTAGTCTAAAACGAAAGTCATCTTGTAAAGTAGTAATCATTTCTTTTTTATGTTCATCAGATATACCAGACTCCCACAAAACAAGCAATATAACAGCGTTCGCTATACGCATACTAACTACTTGTCCTGCTCCCCTTAATATAAAACATTTTATTTTTTCACCTCTTTTAACTCTTATATAACTATTTTGAAAAAATTTAGGTGAATACGTTTATTTGCAACGGAGTAAAAGCAAAATATTCTTCTGGAACAGGATTTAAATTTATATGTACGCCTAAAAGTAATGAAATATTTTTAGGATAACTAGTGTTTTTCCCTATAATATAGGGAACACATTCATTAATATAAAAACTGTCATGTTTATCACATCTAATGCTGTTATATGCTATTTTTAAAATCCATCTTGTAAACAATTCATAATCTAATGTAATATCAAATGGAATATAATAATCATTAAATTTATATGGTATATAAAAGTTACTTTCTATAAGCTGCTTTCCATACGAATCAAGCTCTGATAAAATGCCATTATTACATGAAGAGCAAACATCTGAAATTGTCATTCCTCTATTATCAACAAAACGAGATTTATTATGAATACTAATATCTTGCTCAGGATAAAGTTTCAGTAACGAATCTGGAATAATATGTTCATCTGTCTTAAAATGAAAAGGGCTTCCAAGTATTTCTCCACAATAAGCACATTTTTTCATGATTCGTTCCTCCCTATTTTGTATCTTTTATAATTGTAAGAGTATAGAAAATGCAGTCTCTATATATTTATTATCTTACATCACTTTCAACAATTGAACCAATTTATGAATCTCATCCTCATCCCTGCATTTCATTTCTCGAATATCAAACTGCTTAAATCCATTTTCCTCTTGATAAAAATGCATTAATTTTTCTTTGTCTTCCGCTTCAAGGAAAATTACCATTCCTCCAGCCATATATTGAAGTTCCTTTATAGTATCTACAGCCGCATGAAGTAGCTGTTCTCCGGTAATCTTCTCATTAGCTCCATCCTTAAAGTTTTTTCCCAATTGTGCAATAAGATATGCTGAAAGTGTATATGTACCATTTTCTTCATCCAATTCACTTACTCGGGCTATTTTACGTTTCATAGTATTACTGAAATTTTCTGCATTTACAGTAATTGGTTTAATCGTGATTGTAAAATATCCAACTAATGAAGCATCTTCATTAGAAAATACCAGATATGTAACGGATTGATTTTTCTTTGTAAATTCTATTGATTGTTCTTTCAAAAATCTCTCTACATCCGGATTCTTATCACAAAAAAACTCGGAAAGGAGTTGTCGTAACTCATCCTCTCCGAGATCTTTATCGCCTTTGGCAGACAAGTATTCACGAATGTTAAAGACTGTTACATCATTAAGCATTTGTTTTCTTCCTTTTTGCCATAAATTTTCTAACTTCTTCTGCGCCATGCAAATGTGTAATCCTTAAGTCAGGTGTTTGTGCTCTATGAAGAGACTCCTGATAGGATTCCTCGATAGCATTAGCAAACTTTTCTACTTGTCTTTGACCGGAAACGACAAAGTTCTTAGTAATACTTGAAGTTGCCATATCTAACACCTCCTTCTATAGTATGGCTCATACTCAATTATTGTATTCCTCACTTATATTATATGGTCGAAAAAAAACTTTTTCAACTATTATTTTTTATTCAGCTTATCAAATTAGTTAATCGATTGATTTCTGGAAATTTTCCTTCTTCAATGTTTCTTGATGCCAAAATTCTCCCTTTCAAACTATTCAGCTTCCTGACTTCAATATCTGACAGTTCTTTTCCACCAAGATATTTCAATTCTTGAAAGTCATCATACACTCTCTTTTGCAATCTATTTGGAACTTTCAATTCATGCTGTCCCGTAACAATCGTACCTGTTATCGGAACACTCTTGCCTTTTGAATAATACTTTACTTTTTTATATTTAGGTTTATGTCCATATTTTCTCAAAATACAATCCACTTCATTTTTCATTCGATTTATATCAAATGGCTCTTTTGCTGAAAAAGTCATATCATCAACATATACCGTATATTCGCATCCATACTTACATGCTACACTATATATCTCGTTAAACATACTTTCATATGCATAATATGCAATGATCTGACTGGTAGGACATCCCGTCGGAATTCCTCCATCATAAGTAACTATATCAGTACATAAT
>ENA-OQER01001559-OQER01001559.1-human-gut-metagenome-genome-assembly--contig:-NODE-1559-length-10773-cov-2.234079_pt1 | contig 10773 bp, 18 predicted proteins | sample MGYA00242797_ERZ504639 | MGnify/ENA primary metagenome ERZ504639 (study PRJEB26092, sample SAMD00036306) | human gut metagenome | host: Homo sapiens | study: EMG produced TPA metagenomics assembly of...
TATTTAACCATCTTATTTATTATTCTTTTAGACAATTTAATTGTTATCCTGTCTCGGTCTTTGACATATTTCTATATATTTCTGCCATATCCGTTGTTTTACTTTCAATCTTATTGTACCAGTCCTGCTTTTCATAATAATTTTTCAAGTCTTCATCCTGAATTTATATCCATTCAAAGCATACATTTCATTAATAATCATCTGAATAACACTTCTGTCCCCCGGAAAATGATAGGAAGAATAGTCTTTGTTTAAATACCCCTGTATTTCTTCTTCGGTGATTTTTCTTTTGGTACTGTACGAACACAACAGCCCCTGATCCGAAACTTCTGCCTGATCTCCTCCATCCATATTCCAATCGGTATCGTAGTCTGCTGCCACACTGTCGACACGGGCATTTTTCACATCATCCAGTGTTTCGAATCCGTCAAAATAATAAGTATAATAGTCATAATCTTCCGGCCCATAATAACAGTCCTTCGAAAAATTCTCACCCGGTGTATAATAATCGGAAAGATCTGCCTCACATTCCCCGTTTCCTTTTACAACGATATTATGGAATTGAACATCATAATACTCAACTATTTTAACAGCCTTGTAATCTTCGGACGGTTTTACATGCAACTTGATTTTGTATACATCTCCATAACAATTCTGCTTATCTGCGTAATTATCATTTTTACAGTTTTCCAAATAATCGCCTACAAATGTAACAGAATCTACCGTACAATCCGAACCCATTTTTGCCGTATATTCTGTAACTACACTTTCTGCCTGTTTTTTCATGGCAGCAATCATTTCCTTGCTAATGTCTTTAACCGAAGATGCATATTTATCCAGTTCTTCACGGTATATTCCTTTTCCGTCTCGGAAGGGATCATTTTATAATTTTCTACATAATATTCCATATCATCCGAATTTAAATAAACGGTGATGACATCACCATTACTCAGACCGGAATCTGTATCACAATAAAATTCATCTTCATCCAGTACATCTCCCGTATAACTTATCGCAACCGTTCCATTCGGACTTATTCCGCTATAGGTAAGCGTAAGATTTTCAAATGGATCAAATGTTTTTATCTTTTCCAGTCCTGATACATCTACGGTTTCATCTGAATACTTTATTTTGCAGTCCACATACTTTTTCAGTTGGTTTTCATCAATGTTCCAGACATATTTTACCCGATCTCCATTGCTTAGTCCGTCTTCCTTCTCTAAAGACACCGAAACACAATTCCCGAGTAATTCTTCCATTGAATATCCGAATAAAGCATATTCATATTTGGATTTTGCTTTGGATGTGTAAGAAATCTTTTTCTTATATTTATCCAGAATTTTATTCCAGTCAATCGTCGCAGTTGCTTTTCCATATCCATCATAACCCTCAAAGGTTACCGTAACATAGTTATTTAAATTGATGGTGGAATTTAAATTGGCCACTACAATAAGAATCACCACGACGGCTGCGATTCCGATTCCCGCACCTACTTTATATTTTTTAGGCAGAGAGGCTATCCGCTTTACCAATTTCTTTATCTGTGATTCCAATGACGGTCCCAAGACCAGTCTTGCTCCACATTCTTTGCAAAATACTGCCTGATCTTCATTCTCAGTTCCACATTTTCTACAAAACATTTTCTTTCTCCCCACTGTAAATCTTTAATTCTTTTTTTCTCTTATGTAGCTTTCCATTCCTGCCAGGCGTTCGTTAACGTCAGGGACTAATCTTGTATCAAACGCAGCTATTTTGGAAATTCCGCAGATATCCAGCATCAAATATTTTACCGTATAATACTTTTTGTTATATTTCTTTAAAAGTTCCTGCTGCACAAGAGAATTTACATCCGAATAAAACACTTCCGACACCGTCTCGTCATATATCATGCCCGTTGAAATATCAATATTTCCTACATACACAAGCAATTGTGTATCCGTAAACGCATAAACAGTAGTCTGTATCAATAAGTATCTCGGCATAGCATCCTTATCAACCCTGTATGCCTCAAATGGATCTTTCGAATAAAATCTTTCTAAAAGGCTGACAATTTTTTTGGCATTTGCAGTATTACCTAAAGAATTTATACGCGGTGTTGTTCCTGCTCCGGCTATAACAACCGGCTCTACTTCTTCCAACTGTTCCTCATCCACATTGAATTTTTCAATTGCTCTGGATTTAACTCAGAAATATATTTCTGAGTGCCTCATCGACTTCGTTCGCTCTGCCATTTGATTTTGCATGCATAGACTCCTCTAAAGATACAACAAATACTAAAAACGCCAAAATTTCAATGACAGAACAAAAATAACCAAACTTATTCATAGGTCCCATCAAATATTCATGTCCCAAAAACAGTTTCAAAAGTAAACTGATCACAAAAGCACAGATTGAAACAGCTATAATATCTCCAAAACCGAAAAAATACCGGCGCACCATAAAATCAATTCCATTTTTGCTTGTTCCCATCAAAGACTCAGCTGCATGATTTACCGTTTTCCCAGCCAGTTTTCTCATCGATGCAACGTTGAAATTTTCGTTCTCCTCTCCATGATTTTCTAATTTAGCCCCGCAGGCAATACAAAACTTATCTGTTGGCCTGATCTCTCTTCCACATTTTGGACAATTCATCTTTTCTTTCCTCTCATTCGTATTTTTTAATTCCTTTATCATCGCATAAAAAACGTTTTCCGTCATCTCATGGCATCCGGTTTCTTTACTTCCAACAGATCAAACAAATTATGCACATCATATTCCGAATATCCGCTGGATGAAGCCGTTTCTAACAATTCCTGATAATCCGGTGTTGATCTAAAATGTTTTCTGTAATAATAGTCATACTTTATATAAGCCCAAAAATAATAATAAATTCCCCTCGGCTCGATCATAATCGCTGCATTTAAATATTCTTCTATCTTATTGATAACCGGACGCGACGTTAAAAATGCCTTTTTCCCCTTTAACAATGCAACTGCTGCATAAAAACAGATCTCCGAATCTTCTAAATTATCTTCCAGTGCTTTGTCAAAACACGATATTGCTTTGTCATACAATTTTAATTTCAGGTAACAAAAAGCAAGTGACGTATTTAATATTCCATCGTCCGGATGATCTGCCATCGCTTTTTATATACATTGGCCTGTTTATTCAGATCCCGTGATGAAAAATCACGGATACTGTTAAACGAAGTAATTACAATAGGGCGAAAGCAATATGGACATGTTTTTGTCCCTGTTGTAATTATTGCCGCACATCCCGGACATTCTAACTCAACAACCTGATGCTGCATAATCCCTGTGCCTCCTTTTATCGTTTTTTTCTCTCTGTTCGAAGTTTGAGATTTATCAGAATGGTTTTACAGTTTTCTATAATAATTTTTTCTGTTTTTCCCATAGTCTTTGTATTGCATAACGCGGGAATATTGTTTTCTATCGTCTTTAGGCAGTTTGCAATCTCTCGTTCACAGGCAATCACAGAATTATCTCCGATTCCAAAATCACTCTCATTCCGCAAATATTCCATAACATTTCGAACCGCTGTCTTTACTTCTCTTGTCACGTTATATTCATGCGCTTTTATTTCTTCATTTATCTGCAGGGCTTTTTGATATGGTTCCCTTCCACGGAGCACAGCCTGCGGATGATATTCCGGTTTTTTGTTTTGGATTGTCCATCCCAGATAAAATAATGAAGCAATGAATCCTGTTCCATAAAATTATATAATAAAATTTTCCATGCCCACAATTTCCTGTCGAAAGAAGAACTTTGCCCGGATTTTGCAGAATAGAAAGTAAATGTTCCGGATTATTAAATAACCAGTTATTCAAGTGTAATCTCGTCCCATAAGCATCCGGGAAAATAATCAGATACACCACTGCATATATCGCATAAAAAATAATTGGAAATAAAAATGCAATCCGAATTAAGGTGAAATTTTTTTCTTTTTGATTCTGCTTTCTTTCTGTTCATTCCAATTTTCCCATAAGGCATTTTTCTTTGTATTCTCTGAGTTTTTCATAGTCACTCTTTGGCGGTATGATGGTTTCCACATAAAAATTTATGACTTCCGCACCAAATCGTTCAAACTCATCTTTCACCGCGTTTTTGCAATCTTCGGATATTTCGTCCAAATATCGGTAACCTCCAAAAACGAAATTTTTCTGCGGATCATATATGCAGAAATGACATTTTTAATTTTCGATACAAGAAGTCCACTAAAATATGCTGCGACAAATTCATAAGTTACGGTTGCCCCCAACGGAACTACACCTACCACTTCCGCAACAAACCTTCTTGTATCATCGATACGCAATCCATATGTACCGTGCGACCGGATGGATAACAAAATCCCGTATTTCGGATCTTCTACCGGAAACGGGTTCTGTGTCCCCCAGTTCATATTTAATTTCGAAGTTTTATTCACATAATAAATTTCTGCCGTAAACGGAGTATCTCCACCGAACGGCAGATTTACAAGTTTGTTCAAAAGTGGCAAATTCCCTATATTAAGCGTATGCGTTCCCGGTCCGAATAAATCCAATGCCTTTCCGCCCTTAAAAAATAAGGCTTCCTGTCCCTGATTCACAACTAACTGTGAACCATATACAAAGTCCTCTTCCGGATATTTATAGATCAGCCAGGGCGAACCATCACAAGGGCCGTCATATTTTACACGATTGATCAAAGCCCAATTATTTTTCTTTTCTCTTCTAAACATTGTCATTCCTATTCCCCATTAATAATATGTAGAATTAATAAGTTTGTTTGTTTTTACAATTTTATCTCAAAAGTATATTTTCATACTATCTCCGTCATCATCGGTAGTCAATCCAATTCTGTTTTAATAAGAAAAGTGATGATATATTCTTTTTTCTCATACATCATCACTTTTTCTTATCACCATATTCTATTTTTTCTCCAGCCCCGGCCACTTCTGGTCTTTCTCCGAAAGTGTCAGCGGCGTTCCATCTGTCATGCAATATCCTTCTGCTGACGGTGTTCCGCGATACCCGCCTGTCACATCCGGCCACCGGATACCGATCTTTGGGTCATTCCATGCCAGACCGCCCTCGTCGTTCGGATGCCAGAAGTCATTGACTTTATAGCAGAATCTGCCTCATCGGACAGGACAAGGAAGCCATGCGCAAAGCCTTCCGGAATCAGAAACTGCTTTTTGTTTTCCTCGGAAAGTTCCACTCCGTACCATTTTCCGTAGGTTGCGGAACCTTCCCGCAGATCCACTGCCACATCAAATACGCTTCCGCGCACGGCACGGACAAGTTTGCACTGCGGATAGTTGATTTGAAAATGCAGTCCGCGCAGTACACCCTTGACGGACATGGACTGGTTATCCTGTACAAACTGGATATCGAATCCGGCTTCTTTCATTTCCCGTTCATTGTAGGTCTCCATAAAGTATCCGCGGGCATCCCCGTGTACGGCCGGTGTAATCACACACAGCCCTTCGATACCGCCGACATTTTTTTCCACGTTATCTGTCCCACTGTTTTTTCCTCTTTCATGCTGATTTGTATCTATTCAGAACCCCCTCAGAATAGTTACGCTGATTTTAATATTTCACTCTGCCTTCTGCTACTGCTTTTAAATGCTCTCCATACGGACTCTTCCCATAGCGTATCGCAGAATCAAGCAGTTTTTCTTTATCAATCCACTGATTGATATATGCGATTTCTTCCGGTGCGGAAATGGTCACGCCCTGACGGTGCTCGATCATCTGTACGAAAGCCGCTGCATCCAGCAGACTGTCCATCGTTCCGGTATCCAGCCATGCAAAGCCACGGCCGAGCAGCTGTACATTTAGGTTTTTCTGCTGCAGATACATGTCGTTTAACGTCGTAATCTCCAGTTCGCCGCGGGCGGATGGCTGCACCTGTTTTGCCATTTTGCTCACGCCTGCCGGATAGAAATACAGTCCGGTCACGGCATAGTTGCTCTTTGGCTGTGCCGGTTTTTCTTCGATGGATACCGCTTTTCCGTTCGCATCGAAATCCACGACACCGAAACGCTCCGGATCGTTGACATAATAGCCAAAGACGGTTGCCTGTCCTTCCTGTGCATCCTTTGCGGCATTTCGCAGAATTTTTCCGAATCCGTTTCCGTAGAAAATGTTGTCTCCGAGCACCATGGCACAGGCATCCTCTCCGATAAATTCCTCTCCAAGCAAAAAATGCCTGTGCAAGTCCGTCCGGTGACGGCTGCACTTTGTAGGACAAATGAAGCCCGAACTGGTTTCCATCCCCCAGAAGTGCTTCAAATCTCGGGGTATCTTCCGGCGTGGAAATAACTAAAATATCGCGGATTCCTGCCAGCATCAGTGTCGACAGCGGATAATAGATCATCGGTTTGTCATATACCGGAAGCAATTGTTTACTGGTTACCATCGTCAGCGGGTACAACCGGGTCCCGGCGCCGCCTGCTAATATAATTCCCTTCATCCTAAAGTTCCCCCTGTCGTTTCAATTCCTGCAAATACCGCCCCAGCGCATCCTGCCAGGCCGGAAGAGGTGTAAATCCGTTTTCCGCCAGTTTCTTTTTTTCCAGTCTGCTGTTGAATGGACGCGCTGCCTTGGACAGACCGTATTCCGCGGTTGTCACAGGCTGCACTTCGGTAGAGAGTCCTGCCTGCCGGTAAATTTCTTTTGTAAAATCATACCAGGAGATGTAGCCACCCTCGTTTGTTACGTGGTAATAACCATATTTTTCGGTTCCATCATGTCAACAAGCAGTCTGGCCAGATCATAGGTATAGGTTGGTGTGCCGATCTGGTCATTTACCACGCGCACCTGCGGTGATTTTTTGCCACTTTTAACATGGTCTTAATAAAATTTTTTCCGTTTAATCCAAACACCCATGCGATACGCACGATGAAATACTTTTCCAGTGTCCTGTGCCACTGCCAGTTCCCCACCAAGTTTCGTCTGTCCGTATACGTTAAGCGGTGCATATGCTTTGCAGTCCGGCTCCCACGGAGTCTCGCCCTGTCCGTCAAATACATAGTCTGTGCTGATATAGACCATCTTGGCATCTGCTTTTTTTGCCGCGTCCGCAATATGTTTCGTTCCATCTACGTTGATGCTCTGACTTTTGCCTGATTTTCTTCGTCCTCTGCTGCATCCACAGCGGTCCATGCCGCACAGTGCACGATGGCATCCGGCTGTACTTGCATGATTGTCTGTTCCACTGCTGCCGCATCGGTGATGTCCAGCGGCACATACGATGCACAGGATTCCAGTGTCGGTGCAATATCCGAACCGACCGCCTGATGTCCGCGCTTTGTCAGTTCGTTTACCACGTCATGTCCCAGCTGTCCGGCAACGCCTGTCACGAATACTTTCATATTTATAAGCCTTTCTTTCCGTACATTTCTTTGTAATAATTCTGGTATTCCCCATTTACGATGTTCTCCCACCATTCCTTATGATCCAGATACCACTGGATGGTCAGGCGGATACCATCTTTAAACATCGTCTCCGGCAGCCAGCCCAGCTCGTTGTGGATCTTGGTTGGATCGATGGCATAGCGCATATCGTGTCCTTTTCTGTCCTGCACATGCTCGATCAGCCCTCCGGCTTGCCGAGATATTCACAGATGAGTTTTACGATATCAATATTTTTCATCTCATTGTGTCCACCGATGTTGTAGACCTCTCCGACGGTTCCGTTGCGCAGGATCAGGTCAATTGCCTTACAGTGATCCTCGACATACAGCCAGTCGCGCACATTGAGTCCCTCTCCGTATACCGGAAGCGGCTTATCTGCCAGCGCATTTGCAATCATAAGCGGAATGAGTTTTTCCGGGAACTGGTACGGGCCGTAGTTGTTGGAACAGCGGCTGATCGTCACCGGCAGGCCGTACGTTCTGTGATATGCCATAACAAGCAGATCCGCAGATGCCTTGGAAGTGCTGTAAGGACTGGAGGTGTGGATCGGTGTATCCTCATGGAAGAACAGATCCGGACGGTCCAGTGGCAGATCTCCGTATACCTCATCCGTGGATACCTGATGATACCGTGAAATGCCATACTTCCTGCATGCGTCCATCAGCACGGAAGTACCGATAATATTGGTCTGCAAAAAGACTTCTGGATTCTCAATGGAGCGGTCCACATGGGACTCCGCTGCAAAATTGACGATCACATCCGGTTTTTCTTCCTCAAAAAGGGTATATACTCCCGGACGGTCGCAGATATCGAGTTTTACGAAACGAAAATTCGGCTGATCCATCACCGGTGCAAGCGTGGACAGATTGCCGCATAGGTCAGGGAATCCAGACAAACAATGCGATCCTGCGGATGTTCCTTTAACATATAGAAAATAAAGTTGCTGCCGATGAAACCGGCACCGCCCGTTACAATAATGGTCATGAGCATTTCCTCCTGTGTGCATTTGCGATTTCTGTATTTATTTCCATTATAAAAGGTGACGCTAGGTCACCTTCAAGTCTTTTTTATAGATTTTTCTAATTATTTTCTGCACAGGAAGATTCCGGCATCTTTTGTGATATGAAATCCATCTGCCACGCGGGCAGAAACAAATTCCCGGAACTCTTTGTACTGGTTCAAAAGCAGCTGGTTCTGATTTCCGTGACAGGAAAGAATATAGGAAATCAGCGGTTCTGCTTCCGCTATTTCAATCGCATCCTCGTATCTTCGCATCTGAATTTCCGGAAAATACGGTGCTAACAGGTTTTCTCCGTTTTCAAGTCCGAACCGCTCATACAGCACCTCCGCTGACAAAACGATTTCTTTATGAAACTGCTGCACCAGATCGGTAATTTCCCGCATATGCTGCTTTCCGTAGGTACTGCATAGAAACCGTCCCCCATTTTTTAAGACTCTCCGACATTCCGCAAGCACCTGCGAGATATCTTCACAGTAAAACAGCACATGATCCGCGATCACAAGATCAAACATTTCCTCCTCATACGGAATTTTTTCACAGTCAAATTTTTTATAAGAAAAGCGGCTGTCCTCTCCCAGCGCACGCTGTGCATCCTTTAGCATTCCTTCTGATTTGTCCGAGAGAACGACCCATAGATCCGCAGGCAGCTGTTCTCTGTTTTCGGTCCATAATGCTCCATTTCCACAGCCGAGTTCCAGAATCCGCATCCCCGGCTGCAGATTACACTGCTGCATAATCCACGGAAACCACCCCTGTGGATTGATGGATACTCCCTGTGCAGGCGAATCCTGGCGGAAATATTTGCCGCATTCTGGTATTGGTTTTTCAGGCTTCGTTCCACTGCCGTCAATGAATCAGATCCAGCATACTGTTCCAGTCAATCGCCTGTTCCGTCTGGATGGCTTCTATGGTACGGTCAATCGCCTCATCCATCGCCTGCATTTCGTCCATTTTCTGCCGCAGCAGCTTCTTCTGTATCCGCATGGATTCAAGAAGATACTGCTGGTCTGCCGCAGCTAGTGTCATCTCCCGGATATCTTCCAGCGAAAATCCCAGATATTTTAATAAAAGGATCTGCTGGAGTTTTGCCAGATCTGCATCCGTATACAGCCGCGCCCCTGCGGCAGTCCGTGCACTTGGTTTTAAAATATTCTGTTTATCATAATACCGGATCGCGCGAAGTGTCACATGTGCTTTTTTTGCAAATTGTCCGGATGTGTAATACGCATCCTCTTTCATCTACAGTTCTTTCACCTCATCCCGCATTTCTTCTGTCATATTCTGTACATAGGTCGTCTGGGAAGAAATTTCTTCCGTGTTTGCGGCAATCGTTGACACTTTCTGCGTCATGGTATTCATGCTTTCTACCAGATCTTTGATCGATCCATACTCTGTGTAATCTTTGGGAGAATTGCCTCGGCTTTCTGGTCGTTCTGTGTCAGAAGATCCTTCGTGGAATCAGACAGTGTACGGATTTCCTCCGCTACCACTGCAAAGCCTCTTCCGTTCTCACCGGCACGCGCCGCCTCAATGGAGGCATTGAGCGAAAGCAGATTTGTCTGTCCTGCAATGGCAGAAATATCTTCATTGCTCTTTTTATATACACTGATGAAATCCGACATAATGCGGATGGATTCATTCAGTCATGCACAGGCGGGAAATATCCTGAATATACTGCGCAAGATTAGTCGCTTCATTTGCAGACTCCTCATTTGCCGTATTCAATTCTGCAATGTTATCACTCAGGGTAATAAACCGGTCTGTGATATCTGTAATCTTCTGCTGGCGGATTTCCTGTTCCGTCCGCTCCTGATCGCGAAGTTCTGCAATCTTTTTTGCCTCTTCCTCTGCCATGCCCCGCACATAGTGCACACAGTTTTCTTTTACGTTGACTCCATTGTGGATGGCACGTACCATGTTGGTGCAGCTTGAATATCCACAGGATTCGCAGTCCCTGTGCTGTTCCTCGTAGGTATCTTTTTTCATTTCTGTAAACAGGCGGTTCTTCTCCTGTTCGGACGGTTCCTCAATATGTACTGCGCGATTGGTGTAACTGCGCATAAAATCGTTGATGTCCAGCTTTCCAAAAGCGTCCATGAAGTTTTCAGACGTTCCTCCGGTGTCAGTGTATCTGCCCACGGACTCCTGCTTTTGCTCTTCCTGCCAAAGTGTGCCTTCTCCTGTTTTGCACTGGTTTTGCTGTTCCGCAGTTTTGCGATTGTCAGCATGACATCATCGGTTCCCCGTTTCGAATCTGTGGCAGTTCCGTAGAGACAGCCCTTCGCACAATTTAAGATATCTACCATAAACGGAAGTTCTTATTCTGCTGAATACGTTTTGCATAGGAACGCAGA
>ENA-OQER01001560-OQER01001560.1-human-gut-metagenome-genome-assembly--contig:-NODE-1560-length-10771-cov-2.478016_pt1 | contig 10771 bp, 10 predicted proteins | sample MGYA00242797_ERZ504639 | MGnify/ENA primary metagenome ERZ504639 (study PRJEB26092, sample SAMD00036306) | human gut metagenome | host: Homo sapiens | study: EMG produced TPA metagenomics assembly of...
TTCTTTCCTTTCTTACCGTTTTCTTTAAAAGATTCTTATTCTTTCGAAAGTAATTTATTATTTTAGAAAAAATATTTTCAATTTTGTCCATTATTACAGTTTTGTACTAATTTCATTTTGAAATATAGTACATTTGCACATAAATCTGTGCATATCAGTTTTTAAATAGTGCTAAGTGTATATTTTATACCTGCAATTCCGCATATTCATCCATTTTCCTTTTGTTTTTGTGTGAAAATATTTTCATTTTTATGATTTTATCTTGCAGTGTATTTCATTTTGACATATACTTTATATAGTAAATATTAATGTGTTTCTGTAAACGCCTGCTTACGCAGTAAAACATAGTGTGAACAGTAACACTTGCTTCATTTTACAGGGGATTAAATTATGATTAATAAGAATTTCTGGGATCTGCTTGCGGAAAAGCAGGATTCACTCACCAAATCAGGTACGATCATCGCAGATTACCTGACAAAGCATGCCGAGGAAGCGCAGTTTTTATCGATTTCCTCACTTGCCAAAGCTTGCAATATGGCAGAAGCCACAATTTACCGTTTCTGTAAACAACTCGGATTTGAAGGTTATAATGAAATGAAGATTTCACTTGCACAGGCAAATGTGACGCCGACACCGTTTTCTTCCTATTCTTTAGATCCATCCATGCCGACATCTTCATTATGTGACAACGTATGTGCTTCTTTTCAGGCTGCGATCAGTAACACTATGAGTGTTCTTGACTTTGACGCAATTGACGAGGCTGCCCTTCTCTTGCAGCGCGCAACCTCCGTTTACTGTCTCGGTCAGGGTGCAGCCGGGTTCTGGCAAATGATATCTGGGTGCGCTTCGCCACGATCTCCAATAAATTCCGCAACTGTGGTGACAGCCACACGCAATTGATCGCCGCAAGCCTCATGGGTCCAGGTGATGTCATTTTATTTGTTTCCTACTCCGGCTCCACGCATGACATGATGGACACTTTATCTGTTGCCAAAAAGACCGGTGCGAAGATCATCCTCATCACGCACTATCCGGACGCACCCGGCACAGCCCTTGCAGATGTCGTCCTCCTGTGCGGTGCCTGGAAACACCATTGGATGGCGGCAGTATCCCGGTCAAGGTCAGTGAGTTATTCGTTGCCGAATCGCTTATCATGCGTTATCTGCTCGACAACCGCGAGCTTGCCAAAATCGCCCGCGATAAAACCAGTGTTGCCATGGTGGCAAAGTTTTTGTAAAACGCAAATAAAAGAAAATCGTGCAGACAAAATATGATTTCCTTTGTGGGTTCTTTCGAACAGGAACATCATATTTCGTCTGTACGATTTTTCTTTTTTATTACATACAAAACTGGACTTGTAAAAAATCCTCTTATAGCATTTTATTCCATCTCAGATAAAGCATCTTCATCTGCAACAATGATCACATTTGGATGAAGTCTTAAGACAGAGCCAGGAACCTGCGGTGTGATCGGTCCGTTTACGACTGCATTTAATGCTTCCGCTTTATCTTTTCCGCTGACTACGAGCAGGATTGCTTTTGCGCGAAGGATAGTTCCAACGCCCATCGTGTAAGCCTGTTTTGGAACGTCATCTGCACTTGCAAAGAAACGTTTGTTAGCTTCGATGGTACTCTCTGTCAGGTCAACAACATGAACATCCTGAGGGAAAGAATCGCATGGCTCATTGAAGCCGATATGTCCGTTACGTCCGAGTCCTAACAGCTGAAGATCAATACCTCCAAGAGAATCAATCAGTTTCTCGTATCTCTCGCACTCGTTGTCGCTGTCAAGATTCGTTCCATCCGGAAGGAAATGGTAATCCGGTCTGATATTGACTCTTGAAAACAAATTTTTATTCATAAAATACCAGTAACTCTGGTCGTTCTCTTTCGGAAGTCCTTTATACTCGTCCAGATTTACAGTTGTGATTTTAGAGAAATCAAGGTCTCCTTTTTTGTACCAGTCTACTAACTGATCATAAATACCGATTGGAGTAGAACCTGTTGCAAGTCCAAGTACACTGTCATCTTTTAAGATCATCTGTGCTGAAATAATGTTTGCAGCTTTTCTGCTCATGTCACGATAGTCTTTGGTTCTGATAATTTTCATTTTCAATCTCTCCTATCTGTCTTCATTTCCGCGCAATGTGCGCTGTACTTCTCTCTGGATCTTCTCAATACGCATACGGTCGTCATTCACATAGGCTGCATACAAAATATCAATCATCAAAAGCAGTGGAAACTGCGGTGAAATCAGATTCCCATGATTAAGATGCTGCAGAGAAGGAACCAACAATACTTCATTGCAAAAATCCTCATAGGTCTGCCGGTTTTTCCCCGTAATAAGCATAGTCCTTGCCCCCTGCTGAAACCTCTGTCGAGCATATACAAAATCTCTGATTTGTACCGCTCAAGCTCAGCCCGATCATCAGGTCATGCCGGTTTAAAAAAACAGACTGCATCCTCATATCCTCATTATCCCGAAGTGCTGTCATGTCTATACCGATCCAGCGGAATCTTGTCGCCATTTCCTCTGCCGCCAAGCCGGAACTGCCACGTCCGCAGACAAAAACGCGTCTCGCCCATTTCAGTTCTGTCACGATCCGATGAATCTGTCCTTCATCCAGCAGACTGTAAATCTTGTTCAAAAGATTCTGGTAAGTATCTAAAACCAGTCTGGACTGCTGCTGCTCCACAGCAGATTTTTCCACATAGGAATTACGAAATTCATACGTGAACTCCCGGTAACCGCCAAAACCACATTTTTTTTGCAAAACGTGACAGCGACGCCACGGAAACGGAAAGCTCTTTTGACACTAGTTCTGCCGACAGCCGCTCCGGTCTTGCCTGCTTTAAAAAGTAATCCGCGATATACCGCTCTGTCTCTGTATACTTTTCATAATTTGCCTCAATGATTGGAATGATCGACTTTGCATATTCGTCCATGTCTGTAGCATAGCCTCCTTGCAGTTTATTTTCAATCATTATACACTTTTTAGAAGTATTTTCACTAGAATAGATCACTTTTTCCAATTTCCATGCAAAAAATTCTGCTGTTTTTTATTCACAATGACGAATCCACGGGAATGTTCTTTCAAAGAGAATTTTCTTTTATGTAAGAAATCAGCTCGTCCACCTGCGCAAATGTAAGGACTGTCACCGGTCTGACGTCCAATAACTAACTGCCTCTTTCCGATTGTATTCTGCTTTTTATCGGTATAGCTCCTTCAATTCAATTAAACTGCGATTTTCCCGTTCCTCGCACGCAAACCCGGATTTTGAGAAAAATCCGTATTTATAACATTCCAATCCCGTCTGTTTTACCTGCACAATCTCTTTCTCAATCATCTGCTCTGTCACAGGTTCTTTCCGGAATTTTGCTTCATAGAAAATATAGCCTTTGTCATCTAATGTGACGATGTCAAACTCTCCATTTTTTCTTTCCACCGGATCATCATAGTAATACTTCCTATTTTTCAAAAATCTCATCCATGCATCCCATTCGATTCGGATGAGATACTGCCTGCACACATCCTCAAAAACTTTGGGACATATTTTTGTTTCAAAATCTTCTGCAATATAGCGGTCATAAAAAATATCTGAATCCATGATATTCATGCGGGATGAATTTCTGAAAATATATTTATAGTAAAACAATGACAGGTTATCCGAAATAAAATATCCCGATTTTTTCCGATTATTTTCATCATTGATCGGTGTAATTTTGTCCACAACATCCATACGTATCAATTTGTCAAGTACATCCACAAGCGCAGGACCGCTCGAAACATGTGACTGATCAAGAATGTCCTTGTATCTGGAAAAACCTTTTGCCAGCGCTTCAAACACTTCATTGGCATTTGTGATTTTCGATATCTCCGAGCTTAAATACATTGACACTTCGTTTTCCAGACGCGCTCCCGGTGATGCGATTAGATCTATGATGTTCTCTCTTACACTTTTCTTTCCATCGATCAGCCGGTTATAATAAGGGATTCCGCCGAACACACTGTAAATCCTCACTTTATCCTCATCCGAAAAATCAGGATAAATAGTGCCGACTCATAGTAATCCATCGGTTTCAGATTCAGTGTAAGGTCAATCCTGCCATAGAGTGGATTCTGTTTTGCCAGAAGTTCTTTCATCGTATCTACATAGGAACCACAGATAATAAGCTTCATATTAGAACGGTCACGGTATTCATCGATCACAGACTGCAGCACACTGTCCAGTCCTTTCACATTTTCACGCAGATAAGGATATTCGTCCAAAACAAGAATGAGTGGCTTTTTTTCCGACGTCCGAAATAAGAACCGAAGCAGGCTCTCCATATCGGCAAATGCAGGCTTTGGAAAATCGAATGCTTCTCCTACCAGTTCAGAAAGGCTGTCTACATTATTCTGTTCCGTTGTCTGCTTGCATTCGTAATAAATACTTTTTAATTCTGTTTCTTTGAGCACCTGCCGAATCAATTCACTTTTTCCGATCCTTCTTCGTCCATAGATCAGAGAGATCATCTGACCTTCTGTATGAAACATGGAATTTAATTTTTTTCTTTCTGTCTCCCTGCCATAAATTTCATAATCATGATACCCTGTCTTTCCTGCATCAGAAATTTTGCTATCCTAAAGTTCTCCAACAATAGAATGCTCGCTCTACAAACATTCTATTGTCATCAATTATAAAATAAGTATAATTATTATTTTTCGGAATGTCAATTTTTTATTCGGTCGCAGCCGAGTCAGTTTCAACTGAGTAAAAATTTATTAAATATCCACCTTAAATAGATAATGCCCAAGTCATCACTTTTCCTATACAGCAGCATGAAATTTATATATAATAATCAGTGACAAGCTTTCACATTATATAATACATAGATTTCAGAGGTAAGCATGACACGTATAGCAATCGTCGAAGATGAAGAAAAATACTACCATATTCTAAAAGAATATATTCAGAAATACGCCGGAGAAAATTCCGAAGAGATTGAAGCCGTATGGTTTCAAAACGGAGTAGAATTTTTAGAAAAGTTTCACTCTGATTTTGACATTCTTCTGCTGGATATTGAAATGCCTGTTATGGACGGCATATCGGTAGCACGGGATGCCCGGAAAGTGGATGACTATATGATCATCATATTTATTACCAATATGGCTCAATATGCTATCCACGGATATGAGGTGAACGCGCTTGATTACGTGATAAAGCCAATTTCCTACTATCCTTTCTCAGTCAAATTAAGGAGAGCGATCCGAATGATCCGGGAAACAAGCGGCAACAGCCTGCTTCTTCCTTTTGATGGAGAAGATCGCCGGATTCCAACAAAAGATATCCTTTATGTAGAAGTTCATTCACATACTATAGAATATTATACCTATTCTGGCATCTCACGCATTACAGGCACCTTAAAAATGGTAGAGCAAAATTTGAGTGACGACTATTTTGTCCGATGCAACAGCTGTTACCTTGTCAACCTGCGTCATGTCACGGGTTTAAAAGATGATACCGTCATTGTAGAAGGACATTCCCTAAAAATCAGCCGTGCCAAAAAGAAAGAATTTATGAACCAACTGTCAATATTTTACTCGGAGGTTTTACAATGATTATTTCTATCGTTAATTCCGTTATTTTTCCCATAGAATTATTACTTGCTTCGTATATCTGCGCAGTAAAAATTAACAAACGGTCTTATTGGGGGCTTCGCATGGTTCTCTCACTGTTTTTTGCATGCGTATTTATGGCAGCTATAGATCATCTTGTTCCTGGCAATATGCTTGTCAAAGGCTCAATTTCCTTTTTAAGTACTGTACTGCTGTGCGGACTGCTCTTATTCTGGATTTACAGTATTTCCTTAAAAGATGCCATGTACTGTTGCATGATCGGATATGCAATGCAACATTTTGCCTCGTGTTTTTATATCTTAATGTCGATTTTGCTAACCGGAAATACTCCAGCCAGCATATGGATAAACAGCAGCACTCTGCTCCTTTATCTGTTCATTTACCTCGGTTCTTATAGTGTTTTTATACATGCTATTTGCAAAAAATCTGCCAAAGGACGGCGAATATATCATAAATTTCAGTAATTCCGCTGAAGCTTTTATCTTAGTAATTCCAATTGCTCTTGTTTTATCTCTCATTGAAAAAGCAATCAATTCCGACCCACGGCAGATCCTGATCTGTCAGGTCTATGAAATGATTGCATGTGCACTTGTCCTCTGGGTACAATACTGGCAGAAGAAAGTGGTAAATCTGGAAGTCGAAATGACCGTGCAGGAAAGAATTTTTTCAGAACGCAGGAGACAGTTTGAACAGTCTATCTCAAATATCGATGTCATTAATCATAAGTGTCATGATCTGAAATACCAGATTCAGGCACTGAAATCAGAAGAACTGAGTGCGAATAAAAAAATGGCAATTGATGAGATCACAAACGCTGTAAATTTTTATGACGATTCTTTTCAGACTGATAATGAAATTTTAAACACCGCTCTTATGGAAAAAAGTATGGTCTGCCGCAGATACCATATCTCCTTTTCTGCGATTGTGGATGGCAAAAAGCTTGGATTTATGAATCCGATGGATCTGTATGTCATGCTTGGAAATGCACTTGATAACGCAATTGAAGCCGTCCGCAAAATCAAGGAAGAAGAAAAACGGGTAATCAGTATGCGTGTCTACGCCAAAGAAGATCTCATCATCCTCCAGATTGAAAACACCTGTCTGGAAGAGACCTCAGTCCCGGAAGATGGCAATCTGTCTACTACAAAATCGGATAAAAATTATCATGGCTACGGAATCGGCAGTATCCGGAAAATTGTAGAAAAATATAATGGCAGTCTGTCGTTAAGAAAAAATGATAATATGTTTATACTGACAGCCGTTTTTGCAAGATAGGAACAATTTTTACCAGTTACGTAATCTGGAAAATGTTTTCTTTTCTCAGTGGTACATTAATCATAACCAAACTGGTTTCATAATGTACAAAAAGAAGGGAGACATTTTATGAAAAAGAAAAAACTGATACCATGTATCATAGCAATCGTCGCAATCGTTCTACTTGGTATCGCAGGAGTGAAGCTTTACCAGCTTATGTTTGGCGGTGCTGTAAAAGTACAGACTGCTGATATTATAAGTGCGATTGCGCAGATGAAGCTGCAGCTGATCATCGGGGCAGTCATTCTCATTGCCGGAATTGTTATCCTTATCATAGGACTCCGGAAGAAAGATGAAAACTTAAAAGATTTATTAAAAGTACAGGGTATCGTAGCTATGGTATTAGCTGTCGTGATCACTGTAAACACTGTATGTTTTGGACCACAGTACTCCAATCTCAGTACTGTCTTAAGCGGGACTACCGCAATTTCAGAGGAACACATTAATGAGTCTCTGGAAGCTGCTGAGGCAATCGCAGATGAGGGAATCACGTTACTGAAAAATGAAGGAAATGCGTTACCCCTCGCAAGTGGCACAAAACTGAACGTATTCGGCTGGTCCTCTGTCGCACCGGTATATGGTGGTGCAGGTTCCGGTTCCTCTGATTCTTCAAAGGCCGCTTCCCTGTTAGACGGACTTCACGAAGCCGGATTTGAAACAAATACAGAATTAGAAAACTTCTACACCAATTTCCGTTCAGAAAGACCTTCCATCAGCTTCTTTGGTGTTGATTTTACCATTCCGGAACCAGCAATGGAAGAATATCAGAATGCCAATATTTTTGAAAATGCCAAAGCGTTCTCTGACACGGCACTTGTTGTTATCGGACGTTCCAGTGGTGAAGGTTTCTGATCTTGCAATGAATCTTTCTGATGATAATAATTTCACAATCGGTGAAACGGAGAACATGTTACTTTTTCCACACAGGAAGATGACCTCGATGCCGAAAAGAGTTACCTCGAATTATCAAACCGTGAAATTGCAATGCTTGATGAAGTTACAAAAGATTTTAAAGATGTTATCGTTGTGATTAACTCTGCACAGCCAATGGAATTAGGATGCTTGACCAGTATGACAATATCAAAGGTGCCATCTACTGCCCTAGCCCTGGACAGGTAGGATTCCGTTCACTCGGAAAGATTTTAAGTGGTGAAGTAAATCCATCCGGTCATCTGGTTGATACTTTTGTATATGATCTTCATGCAATTCCAACCATTAACAATTTTGGAAGCTTCCATTACACTGACTACGAAGATGTAACTGGCAGTGCTGACAATATCGTTCCATTTGTAAATTACAACGAAGGAATTTATGTAGGTTATAAATTTTACGAGACAGCAGCAGCAGAAGGTCTGATCGATTATGATGAAGTCGTACAATATCCATTCGGATATGGCTTAAGTTATACCAGCTTTGATGCAGAAATTGCAGATACACAGGATGACGGTCAGAAGATTACTTTGACTGTCAATGTAAAAAATACCGGTGATGTGGCTGGTAAATATGTTCCACAGATTTATTTCAATCCTCCATATACAGACGGCGGTATTGAAAAAGCAACCGCTAATCTGATCGGATACGAAAAAACAGAACTTCTAGAGCCAGGAGAATCCGAAGCAGTCACATTTGAAATCGCATATGAAGATATGGCTTCTTATGATTCCGACAAAATTAAATCCGCCGATGGTGCATATGTATTAGAAGCCGGTGATTATCAGATCAACCTCTGTTCAGATTCACACCATGTTTTAGATACTTATACAGCAACTGTTGATACTGACCGGATTTATGATGATGCACATGACGGAAAGCGTTCTTCTGATGAACAGACTGCTACCAATCATCTGGATTATGCCAAAGGTAATGTGACATATCTCAGCCGTGCAGGTCATTTTGCTAATTACGAGGAGGCAATTGCCGAACCAACTGATTTTACCATGCCAGAGGAAGCAAAAGAAAATTATGCCTCTGTTGTTACATTTGATGCCTCAAAATATGACGATGCGGATGCGCAGATGCCAACCACTGGAGCAAACAATGGTCTGAAGTTCCAGGATATGGCAGGTGTCGATTATGACGATGAAAAATGGGATTCTTTATTAGACCAGCTCACAATTGATGAACTAAAAGAACTTGCAGGCAATGGTACTTTCCATGTTGTTGCCACAAGCAGTATTAATCTTCCATATATCTATGAAACAGATGGTCCAACTGCTGTCAACAGCTTCTTTACCGGAAAATTCGGTACTGCTTTTCCTGCACCGATCATGGTTGCAAGTACCTGGAGCAAAGAGCTCGCTGTCAGATTCGGAACATGTATTGGAAATGAATTATGTGACTTTGGCTTCACTGGATGGTATGGTCCTGGTATGAATATTCATCGAAATGCATTTTCCGGAAGAAACTTTGAATATTATTCAGAAGATGGTTATCTCTCCGGCTGTGTTGCCGTTGCAGAGATTGCAGCTGTAAGAAAACTTGGCATTATTCCTTATATGAAACACTTTGTCCTTAATGATTCAGAAACAGATCGTGCAAGAGGTATCTGTACATGGAGTACCGAACAGGCAATCCGTGAGATTTATCTGAAACCTTTTGAAATGGCAATCAAAGAAGCTGATGCAAACGGTATTATGAACTCTAAAAATTCAATCGGAAGCAGATGGATCGGTTCAAATGCAGATGTCCAGAATACGATTGTCCGTGGAGAATGGGGATTCAAAGGAATTATTGGCACCGATTCGCTTGATGCAGTAAGTGAATATTATGAAAATCAGAATGAAGCTGTCCGTGCCGGAACTGACAAAATGCTTTGCATGAGCTACGGAGATGATTACTGGGCAGATGAATCTGCAGGCACAGTTATCGCACTCAGAAATGCCGCACATCATATTCTTTATGCCCTTTCAAATTCTGATGCTGTTGATGTACATACCGGATTACCTGTATGGGTTTACAAATTTATTGCTGTTGACTCCATTATTGTTATTTTATTAGCAATCTGGGAAATATTTACAATCAGAGAATACCTGGCTAAGAAAAAAGAAACAACTGAAGAATAATTCTTTTTAGGAAAACCGGGACTGTCCTGCGACAGACCCGGTTTTATTTTCTGTATATTTGCTCACAATGTTTATCTCACATAATACACATAGTTCTCTTTTCTTGCGGCCGCCTCTTTTGCAGATTCTATCGTTTTTTCATTTCCTATTACTTATTACAGTCCGCTCAGATCAATCTCATAAATCAGTTTTTCCAGCTCTTTTTCCTGCATGAAGAAAAGGATCATATACCACGCAGATACAAAACATCTGCCTCTTTTTCAATATTTGATTTTGAGAAAACAATACTTTGCTCGAACTCCCACTGTTCCACCTTCATTGCATGATCCATTGCCAGATGCTTTTTATAATTATTTCCAGACTTTATCTCCACAAGCTCCGTATGCAGCCCTTTCTGTAAAACAAAATCCAGTTCTCCAATTTTCTTGGAATCATAATAATGAAGCTCAAATCCATTTGACTTCAGGTTTTGTGCAAAAGCATTTTCCAGAATACTTCCCATATTAATTTCGACATTTCCCATCAAAAGATCAAACTGAATATTTTCCATGCAGGAAGCACAAAGCAGTCCCACATCATTCATATATAGTTTGAACAGATTCCGTTTCTCACTTAGCTGCAATGGAGCCTGCGGCTCAGTTACGTTATAGCACGGCAATGCAACCCCCGCATCCGCGAGCCAGTTAAAGCTGTCCTCATACCGGATATGTCTGGCGGACACATTGATACTGTTTAATTTAAATCTGCGGTTTTTCTCATTGAGCTGTGCCGGAAT
>ENA-OQER01001561-OQER01001561.1-human-gut-metagenome-genome-assembly--contig:-NODE-1561-length-10769-cov-1.655046_pt1 | contig 10769 bp, 18 predicted proteins | sample MGYA00242797_ERZ504639 | MGnify/ENA primary metagenome ERZ504639 (study PRJEB26092, sample SAMD00036306) | human gut metagenome | host: Homo sapiens | study: EMG produced TPA metagenomics assembly of...
GTTCGGAATGGTACAGCCCAGATCATCCTGCAGCTCTTTATAAATATTAACCAGAGACGGAGGCACCTGCACTCCCTTTTTTCACCGAGAAGCACAGCCCGTGCGCCTGATTGAAATTGTGGTACGGGTCCTGCCCCAGAATCACTACCTTCACATCTTTTAAAGGTGTCAGATGAAACGCATTGAAAATATCATTCGCCGGCGGAAAAATCTGTCTGGTCCGATACTCCTCATTGACCGTATTAAATAATGTTTTATAATAAGGTTTCTTAAATTCCCCCTTTAATGCTTCATACCAGTCTCCATTGATTCCAGACATGATGTTCACTTCCTCTCTTTTGTTTTATATTAGTCTGACGGAAATCCCCTGATCTCTCAAATATTCTTTGACCTGCCGGATCTCCAGTTCCTTATAGTGGAACAATGATGCCGCCAGTGCTGCGTCTGCGCCGCCGTCTGTCAGCGCCTCTTTGAAATGCTCCACGGTCCCCGCACCGCCGGATGCAATCACCGGAATGGACACGCTCTCTGCCACCGCTTTGGTCAGCTCCAAATCGTATCCTGCTTTTGTCCCGTCACAGTCCATACTTGTAAGAAGAATTTCTCCTGCGCCCAGACTTTCCACCTTTTTCGCCCATTCAATGGCATCGATCCCGACATCCACGCGTCCGCCGTTCTTATAAATATTCCAGCCGCTTCTATCCTCTCTCTTTCTGGCATCGATCGCCACCACTACACACTGGCTGCCAAATTTATCCGCTGCACCCCGGATCAGCTGCGGATTGGCGATCGCAGAAGAATTAATGGAAATCTTGTCTGCCCCCTCGCGAAGCAGTGCTTTAAAATCTTCCACTGTGCGGATTCCCCCGCCGACTGTAAACGGAATAAACACACACTTTGCCACTTCCCGTACCATATCGATCACTGTCCCGCGCCCGTCAGAAGATGCGGTAATATCCAGAAACACAAGTTCATCTGCACCTGCCGCGTCATACGCTTTCGCAATCTCTACCGGATCCCCGGCATCCTTTAAATCCACAAAATTCACGCCTTTTACAACTCGTCCGTTATTTACATCCAGACATGGGATAATTCTCTTCGTAAACATCGCCTCTTCCCCCTTACAGTTCTGTAAAATTTTTCAGGATCTTCAGACCTGTCTCACCGCTTTTTTCCGGATGAAACTGACAGGCAAATACATTTTCTTTTTCCACGGAAGCATGGATATGTACCCCATATTCGGCAGAAGCTTTCACGATCGACTCTTCTTCTGCTTCCAGGTAATAAGAGTGCACAAAATAAACATATGCGCCCTCTTCGATTCCCTGAAACAGCTTTCCATTATGCGCAAAATGCAGAGAATTCCATCCCATATGAGGAATCTTCAATCCTTTTTTTGCCGGAATCTTCTTCACTTCCCCTTTTAAAACCCAAGGCCTTTCACTCCCAAAGCTTCATCACTCTTTTCAAACAAGAGCTGAAGACCAAGACAGATTCCAAGAAACGGGATTTTTCTTCTTACAGCTTCGCGGATCACTTCATCCAGTCCGGTTTTTTCAAGCTGTGCCATCGCGTTGCCAAACGCGCCGACACCGGGAAGTATGATCCTTTCGGCATTTAAAATCGTATCTGCATCATCTGTGATCACGACCTCCTGTCCGAGAGAGAGCAGTGCTTTTTCTACACTTTTGATATTTCCTGCGCCATAATCGATAATTACTGTCATGTATGTGCTCCTTTCATCTGAACGTTCTTTCCTATGAAAAAGGCATACAAAACACCTCCTGTTTCCAGTTGGCACGTTGTATGCCTGCATTTGCAGATTATTTTATCGCATTTTGTTCTTCATGTAAAGCTGATTTCCCGTCCAGCTCAAACCAGAATTCCACACCATTGTCAAGTTTCTGACCCCGTATTTCTGATGGAAGGACTCCATGATTGCTTTGACGATCGACAGTCCGATTCCGTTACCGCCATACTCTCTGGTATGTGCTTTGTCTACTTTGTAGAACTTGTCCCACAACTTTGCAAGATCCTCCTGAGGGATCGGATGACCACTGTTGAACACCGTCACCCGAACAATGTCATCTTTTGACAGGACACGGACTTCGATTCTGCGCTCATTGTCCACATGGTGGATCGCATTGGTGAGATAATTGCGGATCACCTGCTCTGTTTTGAACTCATCTGCCCACACATAGACCGGACTCTCACCGATAAATCAATCTTCGCATCGGCCTGCTGGATCAGGATCTCACAGCTCTGGATCACACCCTGGATCAGTTTGGAGACATCAAAACGTTCGAATATAACTTCATCATTTCCAAACTCAAGCTGATTCAGCGTCAGAAGATTCTTGACCATGAGATTCATCTTGGAAGCTTCATCCATAATCACATCACAATAAAACTCCCGGCTTTCCGGATCATCACTGACGCCTTCTTTCAATCCTTCTGCATATCCCTGGATTAAAGCGATCGGCGTTTTTAACTCATGGGAAACATTGCCCAGAAATTCATTCCGCATATCTTCCATTTTTTCTTTCTTCTCAATATCCTTCATCAACTCATTATTGGCGCGCTTCAGTTCCGAAACTGTCTTCTCCAGACGCTCGGACATAATATTGAAATTATTCCCGAGCGTTCCGATCTCATCCTCTCCACCTCCGGTGTACCTTGCGTCAAAATCCAGCTCTGACATCCGTCTGGAAAGGGAAGCAAGCTGTGTGATCGGCTCTGTAATCTTTCTCGCAAACAAGATACCAGAATTCCTCCCAGCACCAGTGCCGCAATTCCGACATAGACCAGCAGCTTGTTTGCAAGCGCCGTGCTCTCCCAGATACTGTCCAATGGACTCCTCAGAATAAAGATCGCTCCTTTAGAATAGGTTCCCCACATTTCCAGATAGTCAATTCCTGCTACCGGATCTCTGATCTTTCGTATTTCATAGTTGTCCGTACTTTTCAGAAGCTCTCCTTCATCCTGATTCTGATTAAATACATATCCGCGCAGCTGGCTGACAAGCTGTTCCTGATCTCCTCTCGGCGAGAAAATCACCTGATTATCCTGTAAGACAAGCATGGATATATTCGTACGCTCCATCACTTTCCACGCGCGCTCATCTTCCTTATTTCCCTGTGCCAGTGCCGTTCCTACTGTCTTATGCACTTCCAGAAGGTCCCTCTCCTTATGCATGATGTAGTATGTCTCCAGACACTTGGAATATACGAGAAACATCATGACCAGAATAAAAATGATCAGTCCGCTGAATACTACGGTCATCTGCCTTTTGATCGAATGTTTCATTACTCTACCTCAAACTTATAGCCCATCCCCCAGATGGTCTTGATATATTCTCCCTTGTCCCCCAGCTTGCTCCTGAGTTTTTTGACATGGGTATCAATCGTTCTGGCATCCCCGAAATAGTCGTAATTCCACACATTATTCAGAATCTTTTCTCTGGAAAGTGCAATTCCCTGATTCTCGATAAAATATGTCAAAAGCTCGAACTCTTTAAAACTCAGATCTACCGGTGATCCATCACTCATCACTGTATGTGCCGCTTTGTCCACCACGATTCCGCCGGCTGAATCTCATCTGTGTTTCCGCTTCCCTGCGTCCTTCGAAGGATTGCTTCTACTCTGGCTACCAGGATTTTCGGACTGAACGGCTTGGAAATATATTCGTCCACTCCCAGATCAAATCCCTGCAGCTCATCCCGCTCTTCCGATCTTGCCGTCAGCATGATGATCGGCACCTTTGAATGCATACGGATCTCCCGACAAACCTGCCATCCATCCATCTTCGGCATCATCACATCTAAAATGATCAGCGCAATATCTTTATCCTCATAAAAATAGTCCATTGCCTCCATGCCGTCTGCGGCCTCTAACACGGTATATCCCTGCCTCACAAGAAAATCCTTTACCAGCTTTCTCATCCTGCTCTCATCATCTACTACTAAAATTTTCGTCTTATCCATCTTTTCCTCACTCCTCATCTTGCCACTCTTTGTTACTGTGAACAGCAACCACTCTTTAGCTTCATCATATCAAAGATTTATGTCCGTACTGTGAAATTTCTGAATTTATTCTACACTCTTTAATGACTCCACCATATCAATCTTTTTGAGTTTAAAATACATGACAAGATTTACAAATACAGAAAATGCAAGTGTAATCAGAAAACTGTATCCATAACTGGACATTTCAATACTGCGTCCGAACATCGCAGAATCTACTTCTACTGTCACGATCACAAACCGGTGCAGAATACTTCCGAGAATAATACCGGCAACGCCGCCGATTACAGTCAGTATCATATTTTCCCTGTATACATATGCCGATACTTCATTATCATAAATCCAAGTACCTTCAATGTTGCCAGTTCTCTTCTTCTCTCTGTAATGTTGATACTGTTGAGGTTATACAATACGACAAATGCCAAAAGCCCTGCCGAAATAGCCAGCACTGCCATTACAATATCCAGACTTCCAAGCATGTCATCCAGCTGATCTTCAATGGAATCTGTATAGCTGATATTCAGTGCTCCTTCTCCTTTCAAGATATCCTCTCCCAAAATCTCCAGCTGATCTTCATATCCTTTTTTTCATCTGGAAATACACACTGTTATACTGCGGCTCTTCCCCATACAAAGACTGGTATATTTCAGGACTCATATACAGATAGTGCCCGATATAATTTTCGCAGATCTTTCCGACCTTTACTTTGACATCTTCTTTTCCTGTCTGGCAGAGCGTGATCGTATCCCCTTCCTTTACTTCCAGAAGTTTCGCTGTCTTCTCTGTAAGGATTACCCCTTCCGTCTCCAGATCATACTGTGTATAAGATCTGCGATCACGAAATACTACCATTTCTTGAAAGTCCTGCAGATCTTCCGGAACATTCAGATATACTTCCTGTTCTTCGTTCCCATGTTTTACCTTCATCTGACCAAGATATCCCACCGCCGTCTTATCTACCTGATCATTCCAGTACAGCTCCTGTTCCACATTATTCTGCTCCTGCTTACTGGCGCTGGTATTTAAAATAATATTGGCATCATAGAGCTGAAGTTCATGATACTGAAGCTTCGCAATATCAACACTCGAATCCCGCAGGCCAAATCCCACTAAAAGCAGAGCCATACATCCGCCAATTCCAAACACTGTCATAAAAAACCGCTTCTTATAACGCAGCAGATTCCGAATCGTCGCCTTCCAGATAAAATTGAACTGACTCCACAAAGATGGAATCTTCTCCAAAAATACTCGTTTTCCCTTTTTCGGGGCAGGAGGGCGCATCAATTCCGCAGCCTGTTCTCTCAATTCTTTATAGCAAGAGAACCATGTCGCTCCCATCGTACATAACAGAGCCGTCAGTGACGCAGAAACTCCATAATAAAGGTTATATGGGATCACAACCGTATTCATATGAGGATACATAATTCCATAAGCTGTCACAATGATATAAGGAAGGATTTTTTCTCCAATCAGCACACCGAACACACAGCCTCCCACTGTCGCCCAGAATGCATATCCCAAATATTTCCGGCAATGGAGCGCCTGGAATATCCCAGCGCTTTGAGTGTTCCGATCTGAGTCCTCTGCTCTTCCACCATACGCGTCATAGAAGTCAGACTGATCAACGCCGCAACTAAAAAGAATAAAACAGGAAATACTCTCCCGATGGCCCGCATTCGGTCGGCATTCTCTCCGTATCCACTGTACTCTGTCAGATCTTCCCTGTCATTTACATACCACTTTCCCTGTTCCAGGCTTGTCTTTTGCTGCTCGATCTGCTGTTGGAGCTGAGGTGCTGCAATTTCCATCGCCTCCGGCGGAACTTCTGCCAGTAATTCTGCCTGCTTCTGATCCATCTGCTGCATCAGCTCTTCCCGACGGATATCCTCACGCTCCGACTGGATCGCTTCCACCTTCTTTTTTGTCTCATCCACCAGATTATCATACTCTTTTGTAAAAGCAGTCTCTTCTTTTGCGCCTTTCACCTGAATCGAAATTTCTGTATACGCATCCATCTGAAAGCTTTCGGAAGTCTGATATAAAACCACTGACACTTCCGTTTCCGATCATACTGCTTCCTCTGGAAAAGGAAATGTACTCCGGACTGCTCACACTTCCCACGATCTGAAAGGTGCTCTGTGTCAGTTCTTCTGTCACTTCTGTATCCTCATCCTTCAGAAATGTGATCTTATCTCCGATCTGATATCCGCTGGATGCCAGAAAATCTGCATCTGCCACGCACTCGTCCGCTTTCTCGGGCATACGCCCCTTTTCTGCCTTCAGCTCATTTATCCCATCCTGAGAGGAAAAAAATATGTACGACCTTCTGACTGCCGTCCACATCACACAATGCATCCATGGAATAGACAGGCTGTGCCTGTTCCACTCCCTTGATCTCCCGTATCGCCTGCAAGTCATCCGCTGTCAGCCCCATCGTACTGACTACCTGCAGATCCATCAGCTTACTTTTGTCAAAATACGCGTCTCCCGATAAGCGCATATCCGGTTCCGCTGCCCGGATTCCCGAAAAAACGCAGTTCCTATGGCAACGATGAAAAAAATGGAGAGAAATCTTCCGAAGCTCTTTCGTATTTCCATATAAAAATCTTTTCGCAGTGCTTTTTTTCTCATCTCATCCCCCTACCACTCAATCTCATCTATGGATATCGGATTCTCGTTTACTTTCATACTGGATACTTTTCCGTTTTTGATCTTGATCAGACGGTCGGCCATCGGTGCCAGTGCCGAGTTGTGTGTGATCACGATCACGGTCATTCCCTTTTCCCTGCACATCTCCTGCAAAAGCTTCAGGATCGCCTTTCCGGTATTATAATCCAGCGCTCCGGTGGGCTCATCACATAGAAGAAGCTTTGGATTTTTAGCCAGAGCTCTTGCGATAGAAACTCTCTGCTGCTCTCCCCCGGAAAGCTGTGCCGGGAAATTGTCCATTCGCTCCTCCAGTCCGACTTCTTTTAATACTGCTCTTGCATCCAGCGGATTTCGGCAGATCTGAAGCGCCATCTCTACATTCTCCAGAGCAGTCAGATTCGGGATCAGATTATAAAACTGAAACACAAACCCGATATCATCCTCCGGTATCCCGTCAGCTGCCTCTCACTGTACTTTGTAATATCCTGACCGTCCACTGTGATCCGACCGCCACTGGCAGTATCCATCCCGCCAAGTATATTCAAAACCGTCGTCTTTCCTGCCCCACTTGGGCCTACAATCACTACAAATTCACCTTTTTGTATCGAGAAATCGATTCCGTCTACTGCCCGAATCTCCACTTCTCCCATATGATAAATCTTTGTAATATTTTCCAACTTTACAAATGTGTCCATACATTACCCATCCTTTCCGCTTTATTATAGCATGAGGCAAAAAAAGAAACAGTTCTTTTTTTATGAACTGTTTCTGAAAATTCAATAAATTTCGTCGATATTCCACTCGTCGTTGTGCCATTTGATCCGCGCTCTGCGGCGTTTTCCGCTTCCAGTTTGCGCCTGCGGATCCGCCGTATCTGCAGGACTCTTAAGTAAAAGACAAAGCCCGCTGACAAAAGTACCACTCCGACACAAACAGGCAGTATGATCTTCCACATTGCGAGTTTCTTTTCATAAACGATAGAAATCGTATGTGCCCCCTGTACGGATTTCAAAGTATATTTGCTTTGATACTTTTCCAGATCGATCTCTTTTTATCAATCTTAACTGAAGCGATTCTGTATCCTTCTTTCTCCGGATAATCTGCCTCAAATGCTTCTCCGCGCAGCACTGTTTTCCTGGAAACTGACGGCTTGTCCTCCCCAACCTGAACCTTTACTTCAACCTCATACTGGTAAGGCACTTCCGTCCTGTACAATCTGACCTTCTTTGTCCCGTCAGATAATGTGACATTCACAACCGCCAGAAAGACTCCCGGATCTAACTCGCAGATTGATTCCGCTCATCACTGGTGACATTATCCTCAAACTGAAATCCAGCTTTTCATAATACAGCAGTTCCTTTTCAGAAAGAGAGTATACATTCAGAAAATCACCATTTCCCGAGAACAGTGTCAGAGGAAAATTCAAAACATAATCTTCTGTCACGCACAGATCCTGATAATTTCCATCCCCTGCATAACCGCCCAGATCTCCCAGATCTTCTGTGACCTGAAACTCATTATTTAAAATCTTAAACTGATATCCTCCATCTGCATTTGTCTGGATCACATACCTGTCATTTGCCGAATCATAACCGATTCCCAGGATATTATAGGAATCTGTCACTTTCACCTTGCGCTTGAATTTCAGTGTATCTGCATCCATGATAAAAAGACATCCTCTGTTTTCCTTCTGATAACTGGTATAAAGACTGACCGCGATCTCATTGGTATTCGGATTATATGCCATTCCATTGGCATGTTCATAATCTGTCTCCTGTACCTGCATTGCAAGGGAATACTGCTCGACCGGATTGCCGTTTTTATCCTTGTCATTGCGATAGTATGCCTTTACAATATCCGGCTGTCCACTTCCATCCAGCACGTTTTCCAGACAAACGATGTAATCATCTGTCGCACATATGGACTGTACTACTCCATGTTCTGTTTCGATCGATTCTTCCTTCACCATCTTCCAGAACAGATTTTGAAACGCCTGCGGTGATGCAATCTGAGCTTGTACTGTAAACGGGCAGAGCACAGACAACAGCAGTCCTGTCAGAATGCCAAACGTCCATGCCTTCTTTCTCACAGCACCAGTTCCTCCACTTGTCACCTGCCCCGAACGTACAGTGAAACCGTTTCGGAAGATCACCGGTTCCAAGCAGATAATTCTGATACTTCATGATCAAATCTACTGCCACAGGGATTGCACCCTCATACAATTTATTCAATAACAGACAGTATTCCCTGCATTTTGGATTCGGTTCTTCACTCATCACCAGCCCATGGAACTTGTCATACTGTCCTGCTGTCTTCATGCTCCAACAACAGATTCTCTTTGTTTTCCCGGTGCATACAACGCTTTATGGCACAACTGCATCCCTTTCAGTGCTTTTCTCGCCTGCTGGGCAGTCACATGATCAAAAACGGCGCGACTACCTTTGCATTTTTCTCAGTAGCGTGAATATGCTCCGTCTGCCTGTAAGTCAAAGGATCAAATTTGTCCTCTGTCAACAGATAACGATCAAACTCCATCTCAATCTCTGAATGACCGATTCCACTTTTCTGGATCATCTTTTCTACATAAGGATGACACTCACTGTCCAGCGCAAAATGGCAGATAAAGCCATAGATATAAGCCCTGCTCATAGTTTTGTCATCTGCATCGGCGATTACCTTTTTCGCCCTTTCAAAGAACAAATCCGCCATCTGCTTATGCATTCCATATCCCTGTCCGCTCACAGAATTGGGAATCAGCGCTCTATAATAAAACAAAATATCCGGTCCGTGCAGACCGATATCAAATAATTCTCTGTTTGTCTCCATTGCCGTCCGGATTCTTCTCGGAAGTGCATCCAGAACATCTTTTCCAAATCGATAATGTGTATACGTTGTCGGCATATGCTTCTCCCCTTTCTTCAATCAAAACTCCCGCTGCTTTTGTTTTTTCAAAACCTATTTTATATCTTATCACAATTTTCCAGAAAATAAACGAAAAATCCAAATCCGTTACAAGTTTCCCCTTGACTTTTTATCAGATTTCTCCTATATTATAAGTAGAACGGTGATAAACCGTATAATTCAGGGCTTGTACTGGTTTCGACAGGGGTCTTGAAGATGGAGAAGCTATCCGCAGGCAGATGCGTCAAATCGCAAACTTAAAATTAAACGCAGACGAAAATTACGCGTTAGCAGCCTAGTTGCTGCTTGTCAGCCTCAGGGCACTCACACCTTGAGAATCTGGCATCGACTTTTGTGAGAAACGATGGCAGTTAAGCTTTGCGCTGTCAGGCGTATCATGAAGCTACCGAAGCTGTAAGGATGTCCGTTTTCGTGCAGCCGGGGGAATCAAAAAAGAACTGACTATGATAGTAGAAGTACATGGGATAGGTTTTTGGACGGCGGGTTCGATTCCCGCCAGGTCCATAAGGGGTATTAGCGCAGTTGGGAGCGCGCAACATTCGCATTGTTGAGGCCAGGGGTTCGACTCCCCTATACTCCATGGAAAAAGCGCCCACACATCATTTGTTTGAAAAAACAGGATTTTTGTGTGGGCGCTTTTTGTATAGCCGGCAAGCCAAAGTCCGGAATTGTTCAAGATCCCGGCGGCTGCTTTAGAATAAATTTCATTTTACATAGATTTAACATAGCGCTGATTTTACATTTTACATTTGTTATTTATGATAGTCAATGTGCAAAGGAGCACAAAAGAAAACAGCGAAATGTGAAGTTGGTTTTAAGGTGTTTTCGACTGAATAGAAAGTAAATAAAAAGAATAAAAGAAAAAACCGGCATTGCTTCCGTGGGCAGATGAAGAAAAGAGTCTGCTGTTGGATGCAATGCCGGTTTTGTCAGAAATATCAGACAAAAATGTTTACTTCAAAAGATAAGTGAAAGTATTGTTTTCTTTTTTAAATGTAACTTCTGCATAATCACGTGACGTTCCTCCCCTGTCGAGAAAATCAGAAGGATTAAGGTAAAGATGTTCTGCCAGAAGCCGGAAATCTTCGGGAGCTGTGATCGTGAACATTGACGTTGCATCTTTTTCATCTGATTGTTCGTAAGCAGCTTTATCCGGATCGGAATTGTTCTCATCTTTG
>ENA-OQER01001562-OQER01001562.1-human-gut-metagenome-genome-assembly--contig:-NODE-1562-length-10764-cov-3.010341_pt1 | contig 10764 bp, 17 predicted proteins | sample MGYA00242797_ERZ504639 | MGnify/ENA primary metagenome ERZ504639 (study PRJEB26092, sample SAMD00036306) | human gut metagenome | host: Homo sapiens | study: EMG produced TPA metagenomics assembly of...
CAGGCGTGGTAAACCCTGGCTTTACCCAAAGACATATCGTCGGTTTGCTTTACTTATGAGGCGATGAAGCGGTTGGAGCAGAAGGACCTGCGGCGGACGATCGTTCTGACGGGTACCCGCCGGGTTGGCAAGACGACGATCCAATATCAGATGATCGACCGATTGCTGAAAAAAGGTGTCCCGCCGCAGAAGATCTTGTTTGTTTCGATGGACCACCCGATGCTGAAGCTGAGCGGTCTGAACGATCTGCTGGAATGCTATCACAGCAATGTGTATGCGGAACAGGATTGCTATTACTTTTTTGACGAGATCCAGTATGCCAGTGATTGGGATAAGTGGATGAAGAGATTTATGACATGCAGCCGGAAACAAAAATGGTTGCAACAGGTCGGCAAGTCCTGCATTGATGAAAGGAAGCTCAGAGAGCGGTGCTGGACGCTGGAGCGTGATCCAGGTGCCGACGTTGTCTTTTTATGAGTACTGTGCCTGATCGGTGCAAGAGTCCCGGAGCTGGGGCCGGAGATCCGCCCAACGGCCTTTTTGCATATGGCACAGCAGGAACGAACGGCCGTTATGATAAAGCTGGAAGAAGTGCAGAATTACTTTATGCGATATCTGCGCGTGGGTGGATTTCCGGAGCTTGCACTTGCATCCGATGACTTGATGGCGCAGCAGATCATGCGGGAAGATGTTGTAGACAAGGTGCTGAAACGGGATCTCCCGGCACTTTACAAGATTCGGAGTGCAACAGAGCTGGAACGCATTTTTCTGTATTTATGCAATGTGTCGTCCGAGATCGTCTCGTTTTCTGCGATTGCGAACGATCTTGGCGGAGTGAGTCGCCCGACTGTGGAAAATTATGTGAATTATCTGGAAAGCGCGAATCTGATCTATCAAAGCTGGCCAGTAGAAATGGGTGGCCATAAAATTCTAAAGGCAAAGCCCAAAATTTATATTGCAGATGCAGCGATCCGCAACGCAGTGCTGATGGATGACGACGTTCTGACGAATCCGATCGAATTGGGAAAGATGGTAGAAACTGCAGTGTATAAGCATGTGGCAGCATTTTACTACCAACAGGCAACACGGTCGGATATTATCGCGGTGGAAAAAAAGACAAGGAAATTGACGTGGTGGTTGATTATCCCAACATCAAAAAGATCCTGATCGAAGTAAAATACCGTGAACAGGCCCCCGTGCCGGATGATTCGATGATTTGCGAACTGAGTGATGAAGCAAGCGCGGCCATTGTGGTGACCAAGCGCCCGGATGATTACGGAACACATCGTGCGCCAAATGGCAAAGAACTGATCCGCATTCCGGCCTTTGCCTTCTTGTATTTGCTGGGCAATGCAGAGCGGTATGGCTACCGCGGCAAAGATTGATTTCAAGAAAAAAACACATTGGCAAGCCCGCACGGTGTTTCCGTGCGGGCCTTTTGTGCGAAAAGGCACAGCACGTGAAAAAATCATACAAATCCTTCTTTATTTTGTCATAACTCTTCCGTATAATAAGAAGTGGAATACTTTGCTGCTCTGCCCGCCCGGCGGGCATCCGATAAAATGGGAGGAGATCATTATGGCCAACGAAAAGATCCTCGTTGTGGACGACGATACCAATATCTGCGAGCTGCTGCGGCTGTACCTGACCAAGGAGGGCTATCAGGTCACGGTGGCAAACGATGGCGAAGAAGGTCTGGAAAAGTTCAATCAGGTCAAGCCCGATATGGTGCTGCTGGACGTGATGATGCCCAAGATGGACGGTCTGGAAGTGTGCCGCCGCATCCGCAAGGCGGGCAACACCCCGGTGATGATGCTCACGGCCAAGGGCGAGACCTTTGATAAGGTGCTGGGCTTGGAGCTGGGTGCAGACGATTACATGGTAAAGCCCTTTGATGCCAAGGAAGTGGTGGCCCGCATCAAGGCGGTGCTGCGCCGCTGCCAGACCACCACGCTGCTGCCGAGAGCACCGAGGGCGTGATCGAATTCGACAACCTGCGTCTGGACATGAACAGCTATGAGCTGCGGGTCAAGGGCAAGGTGGTGGAGGCTCCCCCCAAGGAGCTGGAACTGCTGAACTGTCTGGCCTCCCACCCGAACCGCGTCTACACCCGCGACAGCTGCTGGACGAGGTGTGGGGCTTTGAGTATTACGGCGACAGCCGCACCATTGATGTGCATGTCAAGCGCCTGCGCGAGAAGCTGGCCGGTGCTTCCGACAAATGGGAGCTGAAGACCGTATGGGGCGTGGGCTATAAGTTCGAGGTGCGTCAGTAATGCGCAAAAGTATCTCGGTGGCGTTCTTCTCGCTGGTGTCCACCCTGATGGTGCTGGGCATCGTGCTGATGGGCGCTTCGGAGTGGGTGCTGTTCAAGAACTACTTCGCCAAGGACCGCTACGAAACACTGGATCAGGTGGTGGGTGTCACCCAGCGCACGGCCCAGTATCTGGTCCAGCAGGCGGAGCTGCCGGAAGGCGATGAGCTGGACGCACTGAGCACCAAGCTGGAGATCATCGGCGAGAGCGCAGAGGCCTATCTGTTCTTTACCGACAACGACGGCCGGGTGATGATCGCCTCCAGCCCGGACAAGCTGGAGTGCCTGACCGTGCCGGAAGAATGATGGAGAAGATCGACGCTTCCGATGCAGATTACTACCATGTGTTCGGCACGCTGGGCGGCATGCTGGACGGGAAAAGCTACATCACGGTCAGCGAAATGCGCAATGAGAACGGCCAGCCCAGCGGATACCTGTTCCTGTGCTCTTCCGGCGAGCAGCTGACCCAGTTCAAGCAGCAGTTCTGGTCCAACTTCCTGCTGTCGGCCTGTGTGATGCTGCTATGTGCCAGCATCCTGACCAAGATCCTGATGCGCCAGCTCACCGACCCGCTGCAGAAGGTGACGGATGCCGCCCAGCGCTTTGGCGGCGGTGATCTTTCCGTCCGTGTGGAGGGAGTGGAAGGCGAAGGCGAGGCAGCCGACCTTGCCCGCACCTTCAACCGCATGGCAGACAACATCCAGATGAACGACAACTCCCGCGGTCAGTTCATGGGCAACATCGCCCACGAGCTGCGCACCCCCATGACCACCATCAAGGGCTTTGTGGACGGCATTCTGGACGGCACCATCCCGCCGGATATGCAGAACCACTACCTGCAGCTGGTCAGTGAGGAAACGGGCCGTCTGGCACGGCTCATCCAGAACATGCTGGATCTTTCCAAGCTGGAAAGCGGCGAATATCAGGTGAATGCCCGGATGTTCAACATCTGGGAGACGATCACCGGCGTGGCGCTCTCGGCAGAGCAGCGCATCAACGACGGCATGATCGACATCGACGGCCTGACCATGGACGAAAAGGTACTGGTCTACGCCGACCCCGACCTGATCCATCAGGTGGTGTATAACCTGCTGGACAACGCCATCAAGTTTACGCCTGCGGGCGGCACCATCCGCTTTGGGGTGGAAAAGCTTGGCCCGGAAGCCGAGATCTCCATCTGGAACTCCGGTCAGGGCATCAGCGGAAGCGCTGCCCTACGTGTTCCAGCGGTTCTACAAGGAGGACCGCTCCCGCGGCCTGCACGCCCGGGGCGCTGGCCTTGGCCTGAACATCTGCAAGGTGCTGGTGAACCTTTCCGGCGGGCAGATCCGGGTGGAGAGCCAGCAGGGCGAGTGGTGCCGGTTCGTGTTCACCCTGCCCACCGTGGCCCCGAACCCCGGCGGCATGAAGCGCCTGCCGGACGAAGCCGGCGGTGAACCCACCGTGGAAGACCCTGCAAGCATGAAGCCCGTAGAATGAACTTCCAGCCAGACTGCCCCGGACCCGGGGCGGTCTGGCTGTTTTGGCGTGGGGAAACCTTGCCGCCGATGAAACTCCCCCAGTCATCTCGCTGCGCTCAATGCCAGCCCCCTCTGGGATGGGGCCCTTGGCATGGCGGTAAAGCTTCCGGTTAAAGTGCAAATCTTCCGGGCGTGCCAGAGGCTCCCTCTCCGAGGGAGCTGGCAAAGCCGTCAGGCTTTGACTGAGGGAGTTTACTTCGCAAATGGACAGATCTTTCCAAATACGTCATTTCCGTGAAAAAGCCATTGGCGGGTTTGATTTTTTGCTCGTTTTCATGTAAACTAAAAGATAACCATGCCCATGCTGTTTTTGCGGTTTGAAACCGCCAGCATAATGAGACAAATGGGAATAAGAAATTATAAAATAACGGAGCGTAAAGATAGAATATGGCAATCGTAAGTCCTTCGATCCTTTCCGCTGATTTTGGCAAACTGGGTGCAGACTGCCGCATGGTGCTGGATGCCGGTGCACAGATGCTGCATTACGACGTGATGGACGGCCACTTTGTGCCCAACATCAGCTTTGGCGTGCCGGTGCTCAAGAGCCTGCACAAAAATCTGCCGGATGCCTTTTATGATGTGCACCTGATGATCAGCCATCCGCTGCAGTATGCGGAAGCCTTTATCAAAGCCGGTGCCACCCTGTACAACTTCCACCTTGAGTGCGAGGACGATATCCAGGCCACCATCGATGCCGTCCGGGCGCTGGGCTGCAAGGTGGGGCTGACCATCAAGCCCGGCACCGAGCCGCAGGCGCTGGCACCGTATCTTGACCAGCTGGATCTTGTGCTGGTGATGAGCGTGGAGCCCGGCTTCGGCGGGCAGAAGTTCATGCCCTCGGCGCTGGACAAGCTGCGCTGGCTCAAGGCAGAGCGCGAAGCGCGCGGTGCACACTATCTGCTGGAAGTGGACGGCGGCGTGGACAATGCCACCGCGCCCCAGTGCGTGGAAGCGGGCGCTGATATTCTGGTGGCGGGCAGTGCAGTGTTCGGCGCAGCAGACCCTGCTGCAGCCGTGCAGCACCTCGTCAGCCTTTGAAGGATAACCATTTATGGATGAATCTTTGATCCGGGAGCAGGAGGCACAGCTCCAGAAGACCGGCCGCTACTATAAGCATATCTGCTTTATGGCGGTGCCGGTGTTGTGCATGGCCTGTTTTCTGTACGGTGTGCGCCCGCTGCTGCTGTGCGGCATTGCGGTGCTTACCGGCAACCTGTGCGACGTCTCGTTTCGCTGCTGCGCCGCCGCGTGTATCAGGGCAGTGACTTTTCCAACGAGAGCTTTGCGCTCGTCATTGCCCTGCTGATGCCGGTGACGGTGGATATCTATGTTCTGATCGCCGCAGTGGTTGCCGGTGTGCTGATCGGCAAGGAGATCTTTGGCGGCTACGGCAGCTACCCCTTCAACCCGGCTGCTGTGGGCTATGTGGTGGCGGCAGTGTCATGGCCGGAACAGGTGTTCCGCTATCCGCAGCCCTATACGAACATCCCTTTGTGGGACGCTTCCATGGTGCCGGTCTCCAGCGCCATTGAGGACACCCTGCGCAGCGGCGGCATGCTGAACATCGGCTCGCTGGCGCTGGGTCTGGGCGAATATGCTGCTCCCATGGGCACCGGCGCTGCGCTGGTGATCCTTGCCTGCGGCCTGTTTTTGTGGACCCAGAAGGATGCCCACATGTCTGCATCGATCAGCTTTCTTGTGACCTGTGCGGTCATTGCGTTCTTCTTCCCGCGGCAGGCGGGCCTTGCCGACAGTGCCGTGCTGTCAAATATCCTGCCCCGCCTGCAGTGTGTGCGGGATGAGCTGCTGACTGGCGCGATCCTGTTCAGCGCGGTGTTCCTGATCAACGAGCCTTACACCTGCGTGCACCACCGCATGGGCCGTGTGCTGTACGGCGTGCTGGTGGGCGTTGTGAGCATGGGCTTCCGCTACTATGGCGTGTACGAGACCGGTGTGTGCTTTGCGCTGCTGGCGGTCAACAGTGTGTCGGCATGGATCGACCGCACCGAGGCAAAGCTGTATCACCTGACCCATCTGCAGGCAGATGCCGGAAGGAGGGCAGCACAATGAGACGCGCAACGGCTGAACTGATCGTAAAAGATCCCAACAAGTTTGCCCACCACGACCGTGTGTTCCTGAATAACCCGGTGGTCATGCAGGGCATGGGCCTTGCCCCGCTGGTGGTGCTTGCCACCAGCGGCCAGAATGCGGTGATGCTGGCGGTGGCGGTGGCGCTGCTGCTGGTGCCCTCCCGCGTGCTGGCATGTCTGCTGAGCCGCCTTGTGCCCCTGCACGACGAGGACCCCGCCCCGGAAACGCTGCAGAAAAAGCTGCTGCCCCGTGCACTGGTGTACGGCTTCAGCACGGCGGGGGTGTATCTGGCGGTGTATCCCATCCTGAATATACTGTTCAGCACCAGCCTGCTGAGCCTTGGCATCTACCTGCCCCTGCTCACGGTGGAGCCGCTGCTGACCTACCGCTTTGGCCGCGTGCAGGAGACGGTGCGAAAGGCTGTCTCCAAGGGCCTGCGCATCACGGTGGCTATGCTTTGCTGCTGGTGCTGCTGGGCTGCGTCCGTGAATGGCTGGCCGCAGGCACCATGTTCGGTGTGGTTGTCAGCCGCCCGGTGCTGCCCATGGCAAGCATGCCGGCAGGCGGCTTTATCGTGCTGGGCGTGCTGTGCGCCGTATGGCGTGCACTGGCCCAAAAGCGCAAGGCATATCTCACCAAAGAGGCACGCAACCTTGTGGATGTGCATTCCCAGAAGGAGGCGGACCGCGAACAATGAGAGATGTTGTAACAACGAGCGCAGTGTTCTTCAGCTATGCACTGCTGGCGGTGTTCGCGCAGAACGCCGTCTTTACCCGTGCACTGGGCGTTTCGCGTCTGGTGCAGCTGGTGGGCGATGACCGCACCAGCAGCTGGCTGTTCGGTATGCAGCTGTGCATCACGCAGGTGCTGGTAACGCCGTTTGCGTGGTATGCCGGCAGCCGGATCGCGCCGCTGGCAAACCGTGCCCAGCTGCGCCCGCTGGTGTATATTGCCAGCATTGCCGTGGTGTGCGTTCTGGAGCACGCCGTGCTGTGGCTGGCGAAGGGCCTGCCGCACCGCAGCGCATTGCTGCGCATCGTGCCGCTGGCGGGCCTGAACAGCTGTGTGCTGGGCACTGTACTGGTGGAGCGCACCCAGAGCTTTACGCTGGGGCAGAGCCTTGGCTTTGGCCTTGGCAGCGGCCTTGGCTATGTGCTGGCGGTGCTGCTGGTAACGGAAGCCCGCCACCGCCTGCGCAGCAAGGCCATCCCGGAAGCATTCCGCGGCCTGCCCATCACGCTGGTGTATATCGGCGTGCTGGCACTGGCGATCTATGGTTTCACCGGACATTCTGTGATCCTGTAACATTGGCAGGGAGGAGAATCGACAATGGCAAAGTATAAACGTCAGAAGGTCAAGCGCTACCGCCGCAGCTTCTACAGCCGCGGTACACGCATCAAAAAAGGCATCGGCATCGTGGTGCTGGTGCTGGCGGTGCTGGGCGCAGCCTGGCTGGCAGCACCCCACGTGCTGGACTGGGCTACCCACACCTGGTATACTGTGGTGAAGAACCGTGATCTGGAAGCTGAATCGGCATCCCGCGCAGCCGCCTCGTCCGAAGCAGCTGCATCCTCGGCGGTACAGGAAGCGGCTTCGTCCCAGCCGGAGCCGGAACAGCCCAAGGAGCTGGACGGCAAGGCCGTTACCGGCGGCAGCTGGGCCGCAGTGGATGTGAGCACCCTTGCCGATGATGCGGCCATCCGTGCAGCGGCGCAGCAGCTCAAGGCGCAGGGAGCGGATTACGGCCTTGTGACCCTGAAAACACCGGATGGCAGCATCTGCTACGCTTCGCAGGTGCCGGCTGCGCCCAGAGCATTGCCGACACCACCGTGGACCCGGCCCGCATCGCGGCCATCTTCCGGGAAGAGGGCGTGATCCCTGTGGCCCAGCTTGCAGCCTTCAAGGACCCCATCTCCTCCCGCACCGACCGCAGCATGGCCATCCACTACGGCGACGGCCTGTGGCTGGACGCAGAAGGACGGCAATGCATGGCTGAATCCCTACTCCGCTGCGGCAGTGGAATATGTAGGCGATCTGGTAGCGAGGTGCAGGGCATGGGCTTTGAGCAGGTAGTCCTGACCAATGTCCAGTTCCCGAAGCTCAGCCGCAAACAGGACTACGGCGAGACCAGCGGCGTTTCCCGCGCGGATCAGCTCAAGGCGGATATCGCCGCCCTGCAGAGCCGCTTTGCGGGCAGCATGACCCTGTGGTTCAGCTACACGCTGGATCAGTGCAATACCAACAGCGTGTCGCTGGATGTGCCGCTGTGACGCTGGGCATGGACAACCTGCTGGTGACGGCAGACAAGGCGATGGACGCCGACAGCCGCACCGCACTGGAGCAGTCTGCCGCCGGACAGGGTGTGCAGCATCTGGTGTTGCACAGCGCCGACATTTTCCAGTAACGTCTCTGGTTTTATAAGAGGGAGGAATCTGCTATGAATACCAAATCCTGCTTTGCACCGGCCCACATCCTTCTGCCTTCGGAGCAGATCCCACTGGAAAAGTGGGGCTGCATTGCCTGCGATCAGTTCACCAGTGACCGGGATTACTGGCAGAAAGCCGAGGCTGCCGCGGCAGGCAGCCCAAGCACCCTGAACATGATCCTGCCGGAGGTCTATCTGGAAGACGGCGATGCCGATGCACGCATTGAGAAGATCCATGCCACCATGGATGAGTATGCCCGGAACGTGCTGACCCGCGCGGTGGACGGCTTTGTTTACGTGGAGCGCACCGAGCAGAGCGGCAAGGTGCGGCAGGGCCTTGTGGGCATGGTGGATCTGGAAGCCTACAGCTACCGCCGGGGCGAGAAATGCACGGTGCGCCCCAGCGAGAGCACCGTGGAAACCGCATCCCGCCCCGCATGAAGGTGCGCACCGGTGCCGCGCTGGAAACGCCCCACATCATGATGCTGGCGGACGACCCCGGCTGCACCCTCATCGACCGGTGGCGGCGCATAAAGCCGAACTGCCCAAGGTATACGAGGGTGAGCTGATGCTGAACGGCGGCCACATTGCGGGCTGGGCTGTGGAAGACCCTGCCCTCATTGCGCAGATCGAAGATGCGCTGGCTGTGCTGGGCAGTCAGGAAGAATTCGACAAAAAGTATCCGGATGCCACCCGCCGCGACCCGCTGACGCTGGCCGTGGGCGACGGCAACCACTCGCTGGCCACTGCAAAGGCCTGCTGGAGGAGCTGAAAAAGACACTCACACCGGAGCAGGCAGCAAACCATCCGGCCCGCTGGTGTCTGGCCGAGGTGTGCAATGTGCACTCGCCTGCGATCGAGATCGAGCCGATCCACCGCGTGCTGTTCAATGTGGACTGCGCAGCGGTGCTGCTGAGCCTGATCACGTGGAGCGATTCCAATATGGCCGGCTGCAGCTTTGGCGGCAGCAAGCAGCAGCCCTTCACGCTGGCCGGGCCGCACATGTCCAACGTGCTCAGCTTTGAGGACCCAACCGCACCGCTGACCGTGGGCACCATTGACGAATTTATCGAATACTATCTTGAGCACCACAAGGAAGCCCGCGTGGACTATGTGCACGACGAGCCTGCTGTGCGCGCCCTGTGCAAAAAAGGTGCTGTGGCATTCCTGATGCCGCCGTTTGCCAAGAGTGACCTGTTCAAAGGCGTTGTGATGGGCGGCGTGCTGCCGCGCAAGACCTTCAGCATGGGCCACGCAGAAGAAAAGCGGTACTATGTGGAGTGCCGGAAAATTACGGAATAATTATTGGAGAACCATGACATTTAAAGAATTGAATCTGTCCGCCCCGCTTCTGCGCGCTGTGCAGGAGGCAGGTATGAGACCCCGTCGCCCATTCAGGCGGCGGCGATCCCGCCGGTGCTGTCCGGCCGGGATCTGATGGGCTGCGCCCAGACCGGTACCGGCAAGACGGCTGCTTTTGCGCTGCCCATGCTGGACCGGCTCACGGCCAATGCGCCCCGCAGAAGGGTGCCATCCGCGCCTGATCCTGACCCCTACCCGTGAGCTTGCTTTGCAGATCGGCGAAAGCTTGATGCCTACGGCAAGTATCTCAAGCTGCGCAGCACCGTCATTTTTGGCGGCGTGGGCCAGGCACCGCAGGTGGAAGCGCTGAAAAAGGGCGTGGACATCCTGATCGCCTGCCCGGGACGGCTCAACGACCTGATCGGTCAGGGATTTATCGATCTCTCGAACCTTGAGATCTTTGTGCTGGACGAAGCCGACCGGATGCTGGATATGGGCTTTGTGCACGATGTGAAGAAGGTGATCGCAAAGCTGCCCGGGGAGCGTCAGAACCTGATGTTCAGCGCCACCATGCCCACCGAGATCGAACAGCTGGCCGCAGGCATCCTGCGCAAGCCCGCCTTCGTCAAGGTGGACCCGGTGTCCAGCACCGTGGACCGCATCCAGCAGAGCCTGTACCATGTGGAAAAGGGCAACAAGAAATTCCTGCTGCCGTGGCTCATCAAGAACCTGCAGCCCCCGGTGGTGAACGCGCTGGTGTTCAGCCGCACCAAGCACGGCGCGGATAAAATTGCAAAAGACCTCACCAAGCAGGGCATCCCGGCGGCGGCCATCCATGGCAACAAGAGCCAGACCGCCCGCGTGACCGCGCTGGAAAACTTCAAGGCCGGTAAGACCAAGGTGCTGGTAGCCACCGATATCGCCGCCCGCGGCATCGATATCAGCGAGCTGTCCCATGTGTTCAACTACGACCTGCCCGAGGTACCGGAGACTTACGTGCACCGCATCGGCCGCACGGCCCGCGCCGGTGCCGACGGTACGGCGGTCAGCTTCTGTGCACCTGAGGAGCAGGAGTATCTGGCAGGCATCGAAAAGCTGAACCGCCGCAAATTC
>ENA-OQER01001563-OQER01001563.1-human-gut-metagenome-genome-assembly--contig:-NODE-1563-length-10761-cov-2.205755_pt1 | contig 10761 bp, 10 predicted proteins | sample MGYA00242797_ERZ504639 | MGnify/ENA primary metagenome ERZ504639 (study PRJEB26092, sample SAMD00036306) | human gut metagenome | host: Homo sapiens | study: EMG produced TPA metagenomics assembly of...
TGTAACCTGATCAGATACATCTCCCATTGCCTCTTTTGCCATCTTACTCTTCACGCTCTCAAGCTCGCTGTGAAGATCTTATTCTCAGCCTGAAGATGACGGATCTTATCTGATAACTGGTTCGGAGTTGCTTTCACAAGAGCTGCTGCCTCTTGAAGTTTCTTTTCCATATCATCATAATATTTCAGAAGTCCCTTTGAAGTCAGAGCCTCAATACGTCTGACTCCTGCTGCAACACCTGTCTCAGAAATAATCTTAAGTGCACTGATAACTCCTGTATTCGATACGTGAGTACCTCCACAGAACTCTACTGAAAAATCTCCCATGCTTACGACACGGACAACATCACCGTATTTCTCACCGAAAAGGGCTGCTGCTCCTGTCTTTCTTGCTTCCTCGATTGGCATATTCTTAGCTACGACCGGTAAGCATTCTGCAATCTTTTCATTTACAATATTTTCTACTTGCTTTAACTCTTCTTTTGACAATGCTGAGAAATGTGTAAAGTCAAAACGAAGTCTCTCAGCATCTACATAAGAACCTGCCTGTCAACATGTGTTCCAAGTACTGGCGGGAGAGAATCGGCCGTCGCCGACCGTGGCGACGAGCTTGTCGGCGTGCGCCAGGGCTTTGGACCATGTTTCGTATGTACCGGGCGCGCACCTGTTGGAATCGATCATGCAACCGAACGTGTGGTCGGCGGAGGCCGCCAGATGAAGCCATGCAGGCCTCCGAGCACGGTTAGGAAGACGGCGGTGGCGGATGCGAAGGCAACGATGGCCAGCGCAGAGGTGCGGCCGGATGTGCGCGGGTGCGGAGCGGTGGAACAATCGCCATAATCGGAACATGTTCATCGTGCGCCTCCGGCGGTAGGTTGGGATTGCTGCGGCGAGCTCAGCCTGCCGTCACGCATGGTAACGGTGGCATCGCAAAATGCGGCCACGTTCGAATCGTGCGTCACCACGACCACGGCCGCGCCGGTCTGTCGTGCGGTCCGCATGAGAATGCTCATGATTTCGTGGCCGGTGGTCTGGTCGAGCGCGCCGGTCGGTTCATCGGCGAAGATGACTGCCGGCTGCGCGGCGAGCGCACGTGCGATGGCGATGCGCTGCATCTGGCCGCCGCTCATTTCGCCGGGACGTTGTTGCGCGAGCTGGCGCAATCCCAATCGTTCCAGCCATAGCATGGCCATGTCGGTGGCCTGCTGGTAGCTTGCGCCGCCCAGCATCATCGGCAACGCGATGTTTTCGATGGCCGGCAGTTCCGGCAGCAGTTGTCCGGATTGGAAGACGAAGCCGAAGGCGCTGCGGCGCAGTTTGGTGCGGTCAGCGTCGCTCAACCGCGCTAGGTTGGCACCGCGAAACATCACATTGCCGGCTGTCGGGGTGATGATGCCGGCGAGTGCGTGCAGTAACGTCGATTTGCCGGAACCGGACGGTCCCATGACCGCGATGCTTTCGCCTGCCTGGATGCCGAAATCCACGTGATTGAGCGCCAGCATGTGTGTGGCGTTTGGCGTCGCCTGTTGGGTCGAATAATCCATGACCAGATCGGTCGCCTGAAGTATGTGTTCCATGTTTCCTACGGTACGGAAACGGATTGGTCCCGGCCATCAGACGGCGGGATGAACTTACAGGTTTCCTTCCGGCATGCATCATCCGCAAGGATTAGCGTAATCGCGGACTGCGGATGAGATGCCGTATGTCAGACGAGGTGCCAGGACAGGCGGTGCAGGTCGCTGGGCCCGAATTCAGCGATGGCGTCACGGTGTGCGGCCGAACCGTAACCCTTGTTGTGGGCCCATTCATATGGTTCATATTGGGGTTGCGCTCCCAGTTCGACCATGAGCCGATCCCGGGTGACTTTGGCGATGACCGCGGCAGCGGCCACGGCGGCGCAATACCGGTCGCCTTTCACTTTGGTGGTAACGTTCGCCGGCACCGGCACTTCGGGCGCGTCGAAGGTGTTCAGCGTCTTGGTGATGTAATCGTTCGGTCCGTCGAGGATCGCGCCGACCTTCACCGGTTTGCCGGAGAGCATGCCGTTGCCGTCAATGCCGAGCTCCGCCTCCGCCTGTGCCAACGCACGTAACGCGGCTACGCCGAGTGCATGGGAAATGCCCCACTCGTCAATCTCCTTGTTGCTGGCGGCGCCAACCGCCCAAGATGCGCACCAGGATTTGAGTTCGTCGAAGATGGCTTCGCGCTTGTGTTCGGTCAGCATTTTGGAGTCGGCCACGCCTTTCGGCACTTCCAGATGCGAAGATTCTTGCGAGCCTCCTTGCGAAGCTCCAGCCGGCCCGTCTAAGTCACGCGCCCAAATCGCAGCCGCACCAACCATTACCGGCCCTGCGAGAGATCCACGCCCCACTTCGTCAAAGCCGACGATCACATCGTAGCCTTGTTCGGCAATAGCACGTTCCAAATCCAATGTGGGAATTACGGAAACCGCCATCAGGCCGCCGAGCCTCCTTCCGGAACGTCGGCAAACACTTCATGGTGCGCATCGAGCCCGCCGATGCGGTTCAACGGCCAATATTTCGCGAGTCCGACACCCACTACGTCGGGAATAGGCACAAGTCCATGTGAGGAATCACCCTGATGATAGCGTGAATCGGCGGAATTGGCGCGATTGTCGCCCATAACGAACACGTGTCCTTCGGTCACGGTCACGTTGAACGCGAATGAGCTGGGATCCACGTCGGGGCGAATGTATGCGCTTTCGTCAATCGCCACACCATTGATGGTGATCGGCTTACCTGGCCCTTCGCATGCCACGGTGTCTCCTGGCAATCCGATGAGCCGTTTGATGAGGTAGTCACCGCCGAGTTTGCTGCTGTCTTCCTGCCGCAGCCAGTGGTCGGGATCCTTGAACACCACCACGTCGCCGCGTTTCAGATCGAAGACTTTCGGGGTGAGTTTCGAGGTGATCACGCGGTCACCTGGTTCGATGGTGTTCATCATGGATCCGGAGGGAATCACGTAGAATCCGAGCAGGAAATGCGTATCAGCAGCACGATAATAATAGGAATTCCGCACCAGACCAAGGTGTCGCGCAAGCCAAAGCTGTCGCCGCTATTGTTTTCTTCTTTGGCATGCCTCATACATGATTCCTTTATCGTCCGGTTTGCACACTGACCCCTATCATAGCGGTCTAGAATAGAAAAAGGCCCTCCTGCCGTGAGGCTGAGGGCCAATTTCACGCTTTATTTGCGTTTGAAACTCACTTCTCGGAGTTGTCGCGGCGCTCAACGATACGAGCGGCCTTACCGCGCAGGTTGCGCAGGTAGTACAGCTTGGCGCGACGCACACGGCCCTTGCGGACCACCTTGATGGAGTCGATGACCGGGGAGTGCAGCGGGAAGCGACGCTCCACACCGGTGCCGAAGCTGATCTTACGAACAACGAAGGTCTCACGGACGCCGCCGCCCTGACGAGCGATCACAACGCCGGTGAAGGCCTGGATACGGGAGTTGTTGCCTTCCTGGATCTTCACGTTGACTTCAACGGTGTCACCCGGACGGAATGCCGGGATTTCCTCGGCCGGCTTCATGTGCTTGGCGTCAAATGCCTCAATAGCGTTAACCATTGTGTTTCCTCGAGTCGCCGCCGCATATCAGCGCACAGGTAAGGGCTTCACGATTTTTCAATTTCGTTCTGCCTCGTATGTTCTCCGCAGGTCTGCCTGCGAAGGATTGCCAATCCGCCGAAAATCACGGTAACTTGCGTTTGTGCAACATTCCGTTCAATCTTGCGATTGTTTTCGGCTGGACCCGAAGAATCAGGATTATGCGGCGTCCTGAATCCCGGCACAGCAATATTCGAAAATACCCCACCCGCCAGACCTTTTGAAGATGGCAGGGTAGCAAAAAGGGCTCTGCATCCCGTGCAGAGCCCTTTCGAAGGCTATTTAAGCCTTAGAGAAATCAGAACTTGCGATTTGCGCGGTAGAACTGGATCAGGGACTGAGTGGAAGCGTCCTGAGCGGCCAGTGCTTCGTCATCCTGGGAGATGGCCGGGGTGATCTGCTTGGCGAGCTGCTTGCCCAGTTCGACGCCCCACTGATCGTAGGAGTCCAGACCCCACACGGTGCCTTCAACGAAGGTGATGTGCTCGTACAGGGCGATAAGCTCGCCGAGTGCGAACGGGGTCAGTGCCACGCCGAAGATGGAGGTGGTCGGGCGGTTGCCGGTGAACACGCGGGCCGGAACGATCTCTTCCGGAGTGCCCTCTGCACGCACTTCGTCAGCGGTCTTGCCGAAGGCGAGAGCCTTGGTCTGTGCGAAGTAGTTGCCGAGGAACAGCTCGTGCACGTCCTGGTCGCCGTCCTTGGTCGGGTTCGGGGTGTTCACGAACGCGATGAAGTCGGCCGGGATCAGCTGGGTGCCTGATGGATCAGCTGGTAGAAGGCGTGCTGGCCGTTGGTGCCCGGCTCGCCCCAGAAGATTTCGCCGGTTTCGGAGGTGACCGGGGTGCCGTCCCAACGCACGGACTTGCCGTTGGATTCCATGGTCAGCTGCTGCAGGTAGGCCGGGAAGCGGTGCAGGTACTGGTCGTACGGCAGCACGGCGTGGGATGCGACCTTGAAGAAGTTGCGGTACCACACGTTCAGCATGCCGAGCAGCACGACCACGTTCTTCTCGAACGGGGTGTTGGCGAAGTATTCGTCGATCTCATGGAAGCCGTGCAGGAACTCTTCGAAACGTTCCGGTCCGAACACCACGGCGAGGGAGGTGCCGACGGCTGCGTCCACGGAGTAGCGGCCGCCAACCCAGTTCCAGAAGCCGAAGGCGTTGGCCGGGTCGATGCCGAACTCAGCGACCTTCTCCAGGTTGGTGGAGACGGCGACGAAGTGCTTCTTGATGGCTTCGGCGTTCTTCTCGTCGGAGCCGTCGACTGCGCCGGCGCTTGAGGCGTCGAGCAGCCAGGTGCGGGCTTCGCGAGCGTTGGTCAGGGTTTCCAGAGTGGTGAAGGTCTTGGAAACGACGATGAACAGGGTGGTCTCCGGGTCGAGGCCCTTGGTCTTTTCGGCCAGATCGTTCGGGTCGATGTTGGAGATGTAGCGTGCGGAGATGCCTGCGTCAGCGTACGGCTTCAGCGCTTCGTACACCATGACGGGACCCAGGTCGGAACCGCCGATGCCGATGTTGACGACGGTTTCGATCTTCTTGCCGGAAACGCCGGTCCATTCGCCGGAGCGAACCTTGTCGGCGAATGCGTAGATGCGGCCGAGCACTTCGCGCACGTCCTTGACGGTGTCCTGTCCGTCAACGATGTACTTGCCTTCGTCTTCGGCCGGGCGGCGCAGTGCGGTGTGCAGCACGGCGCGGTCTTCGGTGTTGTTGATGTGCACGCCGGTGTACATGGCCTTGGTGCGCTCGTCGAGCTTGACGGCCTTGGCGAGGTCTGCGAACAGCTGCAGGTTTCCGGCTTGATCAGGTTCTTGGACAGGTCGAAGTGCAGGTCGCCCGCGTCGAAGCTCAGCTTCTCGACGCGCTCGGCGTCATCGGCGAACCACTGCTTGAGGCTGATGCCTTCGGACTGCAGCTCATCGTAGTGCTTCTGCAGTGCGGCCCACTCCGGGTCTTGGTGGCGTCAACAGGAGGATTGATGGCCATGGTGTATAGGTCCTTTCATCATCACTATGAAGCGGATGCGATTGCGGCTTCTCTGCGGATTTCCGCGTGTCGCATTCCGTATCTCTTCACATCACAAGATACTCACAAAAGAAGACAGAACAACACAAAAATATTTCCTGAGTTAACACATTCGCCAAGATTCGCAATATAGCGCGGTTCCGACAACCTTCCGTCTTCGACATGCGCATTTTCGACGATTACTGAAATCGTATGCATGGTTCCGGCGCAAGTCTTCGTAACACTTCCAAACATGTAATAAACGAAACGATCGCATTATGCAGTGAACGACAAGAAAACGGCACTGCAACTACCAGCAAGCAAGCATTCAACGACTTCGTGCTCTGCGGGGTCACAAACAATCTCCCGCACCCGGTAAAGATCTCCTTGCCGCTCTTATGCGAGCGCGACGAACAAGAAGTGAGCGCCGGTCATCAGCAGCAAACTGATAATCGCAGTAATCGACAGCGTAAAACCAGCAAGCTTCGCATTACCAAGCACCTTGTCGGTAAACAGCGTGGAAAACACTGCAATCGGCGCCAAACAACACATTGCAGCCGCCTCACGAATCTCAGCGCCAAACGGCAGCAGCAGCCAAGCCGCAGTAGCAAACGCAATACCAAACGCAGTCGCCAGCCAATCACCTTCAACAACTGAAGCACATCCTGCTTGCCAGATGGCAAATCCATAAGCATGCCCACCATCAGCATTGCGCAGAACGAATTCGCGTTCGAAAGCGGCTGCACGAGCGCGGCAATAATGTCAGGAATCTTCACGTTAGCGAGCGTGAGAATAATCATCACCAAGTACGTGTCGAACGGAACCGAACCGAAGAAACCCTTGAACACGTTGCGGGCCAACGCCTTGCGGGCAAGACGTTTGGCATCCTTGTCTTTCGGCTTCACATACGGGAGCGTGGGCGCATTGCCTGATACTGTTCGGTAAGCGGCATGCCAGGCTTGATGTGCAGCAGCGTTTGCGTCATCACATTCGTACCGGCGGCAACCATTACGCAATTGCCAATGTCGAACATGGCGGCGGGCACGATCGCGCCCGTGCCAAGAAACGCCTGCACCACCGGGAAACAGAAGCAGCCAACGTTGAAGCCGGAACCATTCAACATCATGAACGCACGGTTCTGCACCGGTCGGTGGCGGGACGTCAAGAAAACCACGACCGGCGGAATGAACGCAACAATCAGGCCGAACAGCGAAATCAACAGCATGCTGGAATCATGCGGATTCGTAGCAAACGAATAGACGATCGCGCCTGGCAGCACCAGATTGAAAATAATGGTCTGCATAATGCGGTAATCGCGATCTTCGAACAGGCCGGCACGTTTGAACAAGTACCCGGCGAGAATAATCAGCAGTAGCGCAACAGCTGAATCAGCGCAGACACGACACTCCCCTAATCCCTAATCATCTCTTTCTCTTCCTACCCGAAGCCATCTTAGGAGCATCCCCTGCCACCAAGCCACCCATCACCGTCCTGTTTCTTCCACCCACTGGAAGAAACACTCCGCTCACGCGCCCCTCAGCGTCCCAATTCCTCCACCCGCTGGAAGAATTCACCCGCAAATAAGCCTGCCACCGTCTCAAATTATCCAGTCAGTGGAAGAATCCACCCGCAAACGAGCTCCCCAACGTCCCAAATCCTCCACCTACTGGAAGAATCCACCCGCAAACAAGCTCCCCAACGTCCAAATCCTCCAGTCAGTGGAAGAATTGGGACGCAAACGGGCAAAATGTTTTCAACATGTTCTCAAAAAGGCTTATTGAGTGGACTACAATGACCAAGAACTGGCGGAATTCCGCGTTTCTGAAAGTGCGCGAGATGGGACTTGAACCCACACGTCAAAGACACAGGAACCTAAATCCTGCGCGTCTACCAATTCCGCCACTCGCGCAAGTAGCCATATCGGGGCGAAACGCTCCTGATACGCGAAACCCTAGATGCTTTCACATCTAGCGCTGGAGCCACTTGACAGAATCGAACTGTCGACCTGCTCATTACGAGTGAGCCGCTCTACCGACTGAGCTAAAGTGGCAATGCCCGGAAGCACACGCCATCCGCGCACAAGACATAAAGCGTACCAGAAAGTCTCACCCCACGCAAATCCGCGTCGCGCCAAGCATGGCTGAAACCCCCTAAAGCTAGTGGCGCAGGAGTTTGTGGGCCAAATCGCTCACGCCGTAGCGCAGCTTGCTCACCGGAAGCGTGAATTCGCCCGGCAGTTCCTCAACGTAGCCGTTGAAGCCCTGCTTGAACTCGAGCACGCCGCGTCCATCGTCTTCCGGATCGTCGAACACTCCCGAAATGCCATAGAAGTTGTACCGCGTCACTCCGCGTTCCAAGCAACGCGACATCATCTCATGCTGTAAGGCGGTGGGCGCGTAGAACTTGGCGTAACGATCGTCGGATCCGCTGGAGAAATACACCAGCTCGCGTTCATGCCACATGAACAGACCTACGGCGACCGGCACCACCTCGCCATCACGAGCGATGCGCTCGTTCGCATCCTCAATGCGGCGACGTGCGGACTCCACATTCTTCTGAGCCGTATCGAGCTTCTTGCGCACATCATCCGGGTACTTCGTATGCTCAAGCGAACGCTCCAAGCGTTCCACGTCTTTCGAGAACTTCGCCAGCTTTTCCTCCCAGGATTGCAAATAGCGGTCAAGATGCACTTCCGCCACCATGAACTCGGCCTTGTCTCCAAACGCATCATATACGCGTTCGAAGTAATCAAGCTACGGTTGGCGAAATGCTGGCGTTCGCTACTCAGCTCGCAAATATCGTGGAACACGTTCAGCTCACTGCGATTCAGCGTCGAACCTCCACGCCGCTGTTCCGCGCGATCTTGACGTTACGACGCGTGTTCTTCGCATACGAAGCGAGCAGCTCGCCGGCGTCGAGAACTCTCTCAAGTCCTTGACGTAATTCCAACGGTTCATCAGGCATCGTATCCACGGGTAAAGCCAGCATGCTTCCAACCCAGCCGCTCGTACTCCCGCACCATCTCATCATTGGGTTCGGCCATGGCCTTGCCTTGCGAATCACGAACGCAATACACCTGGTTGGGCCAGCACGTCAGGCTGATGGCGTGAACCCGTTCGGCGGCCTCGCGCAAACCTTCGGTCAACGCGGTCATCTGCTCTCTGTTATTCCCATTGCACAACGGGCCAAGCCATAACGAGCCTTCCACGCCGAAACGCCCTTGCGAAAAAGCCACCAACGCGCCAGCCACCGGAGCATCGTGCGAATCCACCAATCCGACGTATTGCGTTTGCATGCCGTCGGACTGAGCCAATGCCGCCATTTCGGAAGTCTGCTGGAATCCGCCGTATCTGCTCGCGGCGGAAAGCTCATCAAACTCACTACCGCTCAGCTCGCGCACATTCCATTCAGACGATTCTTGCTCTTGTTCCTCACTCGCATTCACTTCGCGCATCACGATCCGTAACTGCCTTTCACTATCCCAACTGGCTAAAATCCCTTTTCACCAAAAGCGATAACCTAGTCCGGCCTACAGTCGCTGTCAACAGCGTTCACATAACCCTCGCGCACCTATAAGCCCCCACCCAGAATCCTCCAAGCGGAAGGTGAGCTAATAGCTAGTGGCGCAGGAGTTTGCGGAGGGCGGTCTTGAGTTTGAAGGTCAGCGGGCGTACGGGAAGCACGAATGAGCCCATGAGTTCCTCGACGTACCCGTTGAAGCCTTGCTTGAATTCGAGTACGCCACGACCCTCATCTTCCGGATCGTCGAACACGCCGTTGATGCCGTAGAAGTTGTAGCGGGTCACACCGCGTTCCACACACAAATGCAGCATGGCATCATGCTGAATGAGCGCGGAAGCGTAGAACGGCTTGTACTTTTCCACACTGCCTGAGAACAGATACACCGTTTCACGAGCGTGTTCCACGAATAGGGATGCTGCCGCCGGAAGCACGTCACCGTCTTTGGCATACTCGGCCGCTTCAGCCAAACGCTTTTCCGCCGCCTCAAGGTTGCGGGACTCTTCCCCTAACTGGCGTCCCGTTTTGGTGGTCGGATGCTCGTCGTATTTGGTCTGCAGCACATCGACCTTCTTCCGCAAGGCGTCGCGCTTGGATCCATGTCGGCAATGTATTCGCCGATGTGAATCTGCGCCACCATGAAGTGCGCCTTACTGCCGTAAGCTTGCTTGAACTTGCGGAAGTAGGCTTCACCGCGATATTCGAAATTACGGCGTTCGGCGGTGGCCTGCTCGATGTCGGCAAACACCTGCAGCTCGTCTTCGCCTAGCTCGCGCACATGCACGCCCATGGATGCGGCACGTTTCACGCTCCACTGCGTGCGCTTGTCATACGACTTGAGCAGTGACTTTTCGTCGGTAATGCCAGTCAGGTCTTTCAGGTAACGCCAGCGCGGCACCGCAGTGTAGCCGATGGTGAAGCCGTCATGCATGAAACCGAGGTTTTTCAACGTTTCTACGGCATCATCAGCAGGAGCACCACCTTGGTCGGCTGGCAGTTCGCCGCCACGCGAGTCATGCAGGCAGTATGGCATTTCCGGCACGATTTCCATCTGTGCGGAACCTTTCGCCTTCGCGTGCTGCTTGAGTTGGGTCATGAAATATTCGGTCAATTCGCGATCGCGATAGTCACACAAGGGGCCATCGTGCACCACACTGAAGGTGGAAAGGCGGCTGCGATGCGTTTCGAACAGCGCTCCCGCAACGATTGTGCCGTTTTCTTGAACGCCAAGGTATTCCACTTCGATCCCTTGGCCGGCACGCAGACGGCCTGCGCAGAGGTCTGCTGGAAGTTGCCGTCCGCGTGATGTGCGGAAAAATCGTCAAACGCCTCCGGACTCAACGTAACCAGAGAAAATGCTCGCATGTAATCCTACCCCTTCATGCTGGTTGATTACGAGATTGATTGCCGTACGCAACCAGCATGATGGTAGCACGAGTCAAAGGACGGTGATTTCGGTAGGGATTACCGGGTCGCCCTTCATGAGGCTTTGCGCGCCGATCGGCAGTTCGGCCAGCGCCTGGGCACGGTAATTATGCGCGTTGACGATGGCTTCGTGGCCTGATAATCGGAGTTGATTTCGCCGTTGCTCACGTAGCGACCAGCAG
>ENA-OQER01001564-OQER01001564.1-human-gut-metagenome-genome-assembly--contig:-NODE-1564-length-10746-cov-20.129673_pt1 | contig 10746 bp, 9 predicted proteins | sample MGYA00242797_ERZ504639 | MGnify/ENA primary metagenome ERZ504639 (study PRJEB26092, sample SAMD00036306) | human gut metagenome | host: Homo sapiens | study: EMG produced TPA metagenomics assembly of...
TGTATAAAGGTTGTACATACGATGGTTTGGACTTAATGTTTTGAACACCACTAAGTTACTAAAAATCAGCGATATGTGCAACTTTTTACTCATATTTATCAACTTAAATTAATTCCGCCAACGGGTTGATAGATAGAAATGGCATAAAAAAGCCGACGGAGTTTGATACTCTTGTCAAGGTTATGGCATCTTCTATAGGGTCTCCTTGTAACCCTAACAAATTGAGCAATACTTTTAAGAGCGAAGAGAAAACAGTTTTGTCCTCATTCACTATTGATAGTTATTTACGAATGATGCAAGATGCCTTTCTTTTAGAAAAAGCTTGTCGGTATGATATCAAAGGGAAAAAATATATTGGTACGCTTTCCAAATACTATTTCGTTGATATGGGATTACGAAACAGTTTGCTGGATTTTCGCCAGATAGAGGAAACGCATTTGATGGAAAATGTCATTTATAATGAATTGAGAAGTCGTGGTTATTTAGTAGATGTGGGCTTGGTTGACATCAGAACTCGAACAGAAGCACATGGCATGATTCGTAAACAGTTTGAAGTTGATTTTGTAGTCAATAGCGGCTCGAAACGTTATTACATTCAGTCAGCTTTAGCCCTTCCAAGTGAAGAAAAAACAAATCAAGAATCCGCATCTTTAAAGCTTATTTCAGATAATTTTCAAAAGATAATCATAGTAAAGGATAATATCATATCTCATCATAATGATGATGGTATATTATTCGTCAACTTATTCGATTTTTTGTTGAACAAGTTTCAATTATAGATACGTTATTTAAATAGGCACATGTGCCTAAAATTTTAAACAACAAAGAGGAGTATTCGTTTCTCTTGACACAAATAAATATTGCCCACCTTGGTACGGTAAGTAACCATGGGTGGGCATTATAGGTTTTGCTGAGAGCAGCTAAGCTTATGTGAAACGCACTATTTAATTATGCTTGATAATAAATAGCATTTTCTGCAACTGTCGGTTTGTAAATACCAGCATCTGCAAACAGGCCTTCAAAACATAAATCTTCATCCAGTTCAGGCCAATGAATACCATATCTACTCAATACGAATGCTTTACGTTGAGCAGGTGTGGCGTTAGCAAGACGACTCCACCGGCTAAAAGGATAGTTTGCCTTCCAGCCATTTTGGGTTTCTGCCCAAATATGGGTATCGTCTACCCAAACGCGGTTTATTCTATATTGCTCCATAATATCTTATTTTTGATTAAAATACTCTTTCCATCTATCTATAATAACAGCTTCGTTCTCAGAAATAATAGATTCTATCAAGGCAATATCATGCTTTTTGAACCCATGATTGTAAATCTGGATCAGAGGAGAGACATTATATTTTGCTTCATTTCCATCTTTGATTACATGAACATGAATCGGTTCATGATCATTTGAATAAAACATGAACCTAAATCCAAAAAATATGAATATTGTTGGCATCGTTTCTTTTTTTTGCAAATTACATTTTTCTTCCGAAAGATGCAAGAAATTTACGGGAAAATGTTTGAGAGTGAGGAAGATAAAAAGAAATGCCCACCCTTAGTACGGTAAGTAACCATGGGTGGGCAATGTATTTGATAGAATAAGGAAGCGGCAGCTTTATTTCAATCTAAACATGACAGGAATCTCTACGGAGCCGGCAACCACCTTGCCTTCCCCATTAGGAACAAAGCGAGGCATCAACTTAACTACTCTCAAAGCCTCCTTGTCGAAAAGAGGGTCGTCGCTCATCATCACCTTGTATTGAGAGAGATTGCCCTTGGTGTCTACCTGAGCTGAAATGATAACCCTGCCTTCCTTTTTCAACGTGTGGGCAGCCTCAGGATAACGCACATGTTTGGCAATGAAAGCACGCATGGCTTTCAGACCTCCTGGGAAGTAAGGAACGACGGTACCTGCATTAGAGAGCAGGTCGCTATCCAACTTAACAGGCTCCGGCATGGAGTCCTTAAGTACTTGACTCGCTTCAAAGTCGGATGATTTCATGTGATTTTGTTTCTTTTCCGTACAGCCTGCCACCAACAGGACTGCACAGAAAAGAAATATAAGATTTCTCTGTTTCATACATTATTTGACAATCTTCTTACCGTTCACGATATATATGCCTTTGTCAAGGCCGTTGACTGAAGTGCCCATATAACGACCGTCCAAAGAGTAAACACCCTGGCCGAAGGAAGACATCTCATCATTCTCTACGAAGTGAATACCCGAGATGATGTTGTCGTTACTGCCACCCATGAAGTCGAAGTCGATGCTTCCATCCTCATTTTGGGTAATATTGGTGATAGGCTTGCCCATGGTTGTTCCGCCCTGATAGATGGTAGCAGCAGGCGAAGAGGTGTCGGTAAGACTGTTGTTACCATTAAAGGGATACAGGTCACCAGCCTGCGAGTCTGCAGAAGAACCCTCTTCGTTGTCTGCATGAAAAATCGTAAGGCGCTGATGATCGTTGTCAAGATAAGCATATTCTGGGCCATTCTGGTTGCTATAATTGACAAAGGTGTTGACATTGTTCCACTCCCAGATATTCTTGTCATAGTCCACATGAGTAATCATCATACCACTGGCTGGCAGCTGTTTGTCCCAAATACCCACGTTCTGTTGTCTGTTCTCGATAAGATAATACTCGTTCTTGTTGTTGTCATTATAGACAACAAATGCCTGTCCATACTTCACATCCTGTGCCTGCATACCTTTTACAGATGCTGGTTTATCCAGTACAGTGGGAGTTATCCAGCCTGCAAACCATTTTTCATAGGCAGAATAGTTAGGAGGACAGAAGCTCTCACCATTATAGCTTCCAGCATCCATCAGGTCGAATTCACCCATTCCGAAATTACCACCATTACCAGTATCATACAGGTCTGGATAACCTAAACAATGAGAGAACTCATGACAGAGAGTTCCAATACCGTCTACACGTTCCCTGTAAGCAACAGGAGTATATTGTAAGGTAAGTTCCGGTCCACAAGCGTATGTATTTACCACCACATTATTGTCCTTGCTTACATACGAACCGTTGTTTCCTTCTTGCAATTTGTATTCATGAGCCAAATTGTATTTTCGTCACCACCTGCAGCCTGTCCGAGTCCTGCGAAGAGAACATACACTTGCTCCACATAGCCATCGCCATCCCAATCATAGTCAGTAAAGTTGACGTCAGGGTCTGCCAAACGACAAGCATCATACACCATGTCACAAGGACGGACATCATGTGAGTTTCCAGAAGGTGCGCCATAGTAAGCATATTCATGATTGAGTGTATAAGGTCCCACCACATCAAAGTCCAGTTCAAACTGTCCATTACTCTGTGCCAGGAAATAATCTTTCACACTGCCCACAAAGCCGAGCGAATTTGCATAACCAGTCTCATTAGCTATTCTGTTGTACATCTTCTGGTTATGGCCAAACTTGAATTTCTTATCCTTGTACTGCACCAGGATGATAAGACCCTTCTTCTTGCCAAAATAAGAACCATTAGTTTGCCCCAAACTCTTTTTCGCTGCCATACGACGAGCTTTCGCCATACGCTCAATACGGTCTTGATTGGCTTTGGCACGCAACTGACTCGCACGTAGTTGCAGAGCATTGGCATCAACTCTTACATATCGCTTGCTTTCGCTGTCCAGATTATAGCTAACGCCTTCAGCATCCACCCAGTAGCTGCAGAATTCATCACCACGAAGTTCCACCCTTTTCTGAGTTCCATCAGCCAATGTCACCATACGCCATACACCCTTTTTGGCAGGTACAGCTTGGACAGAAAGAGCCACAAAGCCCAGCAGGGAAGCAAGCATCAGTAGTTTCATATTTCTTTTCATCATCATATTTCTTTTGTTCTAAAAGTTGTTTAGAAAAAACAAGGCTCCAGAAAACCATTCAAGTTATCTGGAGCCTCAACTCATATCGTGTTTTTGTTTATGGAAAAAACGCCTGTATTACTTAGCCCAAGCTCCACGCTTAGCCACATACATCTTATGTGCCTTGGCAGAAACTACAGCTGAGTGATGTGCTGCAGCCTTCTTTGCCTTGGCAAAAGCAGCATGAATCTTAGCCTCACCCTCATCTGTTACCTCGAAGGTATCAGACTCGAATGCATAAGCATTGTCTGAGGCATCTGTATAGACATTGAAGAAGGTATAGAGCTTCTTGCTACTGTCATACTTAGAAAGGAATCCATTGCTTGCAAAGAGCTTACCATTATCAGTATCAGCACCAAAGTAAGTCACAATATCAGTTACCAAGAAGGCTGTACCATCCTGAAGAGCAAGACCTGTCTCCTGTGTATCTACTGTGATTGTACCATCCTCTGCAACAGTAAACTCCAATGGAGCTTTCTCAACAGCAAAAGGAGTAATGCGGAACTTGGTAGGATCGCTACCACTCTGTGAGAGTACACCTTCTGTAACAACTGGCTCACCCATGAGCACACCAGGATCCTTTTGGAAGAGGATAGAACCGTAACTCTTGACACCAATGGTTACTGTACCAGCAGCAACATCATTCCAAACCTCGGCAGCATCCTGCTTGACTTGAGTGAGAGATTCAGTACATCTGAACCTACAGCCTCGTCGTTTGCATTATACATTACCATTACGAGCACATACTTGCCAGTCTCATCGAAAGGAACCTGAACATCACCAGAAGCTGATACTTCCTCAGAAGCCACACTGCCGTCAACGATACCGCTTACTGTAGCATTCAAGTCGCTGCTTGCAGGAACAAGAGCATACTTCACCTTGGCAACATCATTGCTTAAAGTCATGGTTACCTGTGCGAAATCATTGTCATTGGCATCGGTGAAACGACCCTTATAGGCAGCCTCGACACTGTAATCTGCGATTGCCTTACCAGGAAGAGCTATAGCAAACAAACCACTCTTGTTGGCTGAAAACATGCCGCCTTCCTGGAAATTTGCCATAGAAATCAATAATGTATTTGCTGGCATGGTTATGATACCATTCTTCAAGGTACCAAACCACTCTGGCTTCTTTGACTTGATAAGATCAAGAGATGCTCCACCCTCCAAGTTGTAAGCAACATTACTTGAAACTGTAATCTCACCATAATTACCGATAGCCAAACCAGTATGACAAGTTTCTACATAGACGAAATCTGGATCGGTAGCATTGATTACCCAGTAATGGTCGTTCTCGGAATCATAGGTAGTACCCTCTTCTCCTTTCCAAGAAGCATAAGGATTGACGATACGGTACTTTCCTTCCTCGACAACACTCTTCTGAATCTTCACTTCGTCAACAGCATTATCTACACCGAAGAATGTAGTCAGCACATCCTCACGGTAAGCACCCATCGACTTATTAGAAGTAATATCCATCCACTCTGTAGCACCAGCCTTAAAGGTAAATGAACCTATACCGTATGTTGTGTCACAGTCTTCACTGGCAACGCTGATGGTACCACCATTATAAGTACCATACTGCAAATTCTCAGGATTGTAAGTGATAGTGATAGGAGCCTCAGCCTTACCATCAGCAAATGTCACATGGTTAGGCACGCTGAAAATACTTCCCTCATCTGGAGTATAGTTCAAAAGAACTGTCTGTTCTCCCTCTGTTTTTACACGATGAAGTGTAATAACAAAGCTGGAGTTGCTCTTGCTCAACTCTATCTTCGACTGCTGGGCATTGCTGAAGTACACTTCATTGGCAACCTTAGGTGCACCCGTGTAGTCGTAGTCGCTGGTACATGAGCTGATGGCGAATGCCACCAAGCTCAGGAGTACCATATATGAAAATTTGAATGCTTTTTTCATAATTGTTATGTTTATCTATTCGTTCATAAAAAACTACTATTGCTCAGTCCATGGAGTGTAGGCATCTGATGGGTCAGGATTGTTCATACCTCTTACTCCCTGATTGCGGTCACCCTCGTAAGCTACGAACACGAGGTTCATCCATGCAGGACGGCCATTGGTGTTGAGACGAGTCAGGTCGTACCAGTTGGTACCAGGATAACCACGGGTTACTGAGTAGTTCAAACGCTTGATATCAAAGAAGGTCTGACCCTCACCCCAAAGTTCTACACGCTTCTGGAATACGATTTCCTCTACCACGTCATCTGTTGAAGACACCTTGCAAGTGTACTTAGGATCACGATAGGTCTTCATAAAGTTTTCCAACAGTTCCTTACCCTTGGCAGCATTGGTGTGAGCTACAGCCTCTGCTCGATAAAGTACATTTCTTCTACACGCATAATAGGATAAGAAGAAGCGGCACCGATGTTAGAATCGTCAGTATTACCCTCGTTAGGACGGAACTTTACAGATGCATATGCTGGCATACGCTTGTCTGCCAAACTCTTTACTGCTGGTATCTGAATTACCTTATCAGCCAATTCAGAACCTTCAGGAGCCTTGAATTCCGTCTTGCGGAAGTCAGTATCGCTGATACGCTCGTACATTCTCTTGTCAATCTCATTGAAAGGCATATTCTCTTGGCCATAACCACTATAACCAAATGTAGTCTGGTTGCTGAGCCATGAAGTCCAGTTGACGATACCTGTAATAACAGAGTAATCCTCAGATGTCTGGGTAGCACCCCACATCCACTTTGTAATGTCGTTGAAACCAGTCTTATAGTTAGTGCAAGCCTCTTCGCTCATAGGCTGAACCTTGGCATTGTTGATGGCAAGACGCGCATACTTGGCAGCATTCTCGTAGTCGCCATCCCACATATACAGACGAGCCTTCAGACCATAAACACAAGACAAATCAGGAAGCACGCCACCAGCTGTTTTTGTCAAGTGCTTGATATACTCCTCTGCCTTGTTGAGGTCGCTCTCGATAAACTCCTTCATCTTCTCGTGAGTAGCACGAGGGTTGTTGAGGGCGTCTGCCTGATTCATCTCGGCAGTAACGATAGGCACTGTAAGTCCGCTTACGTCATTACCTTCAGCATTGATATTGCTGGTTCTGTCGTTAGGCAGGAACTCGTACATACGGGCGAGGTCGATATAACACATAGCACGGAAAGCCAGACCTGCACCCAGATAGCCCAACTGCTGGTCGGTGGCATTCTCGGGATTGACAGCTCCCACCATGTTGTTGATGGTCAGGATAAAGTTATAATAATAGGTACTGATGTACTGTCCGAACAAATAGCCGTCACCCTGATACTTGTTCTGTGCCCAAAAGTAAAAGTGGTGAGCATAGTTCTTGGTAGACTGCAAAAGGTCGCCAGTCATCAGGTCACGTACATACATGATGGCACCATAACCAAATGGGAAGTGCCATTCTTCCTTTACCAAAGAGGTACTTACCTTATTGAAATATGCAGGCATCGCATCAGGAACGATTCCGATGATGATGGGGAGTTCTGTATCTGCCCCTCGGTGGCAATATCTGATGCAGGTTCTGTCACCTCCATACAGCCAGTAAGTGAAGTCAGAGAGAATCCTGCAATCACAAGTCCAGCCATCGAACGATATATTGTTTTCTTGTTCATTTTATTCTTTCTTTATAGTTGAAACGTTTAGAATGTAACAGTAATACCTCCTGAGATGGTACGGATAGGACGGTAAACTGAATTAGAGCTGCCACCAGTAATGCTCTGACGTGGGTCAAGACCCTGGCGCTTAGACCATGTCCAGATGTTGTCGGCTACCATATAAACACGTACCTTCTGCAAACCTACAGTCTGCATCCACTGGGTAGGCAAGGTGTAACCCAAAGTAATGTTGGACAATGTAAGATAAGAAGCATTGGTCAAGAAGCGGTCTGTATGTGCATTCATATATGAGTCGTTAAACTGCCAGCGTGGCACGCTGGTGTTGGTATTCTCTGGTGTCCATGCTTTCTCCATATCTACGTGGATTGCCTGACCTGCAGAGCAGTTCATCAAGCTTGCGTATGCTCCATCGTAAACCAGACCACCTATCTGATACTGGAAATCCATAGAGAAATCAAGGCCCTTCCAGGCCACACTGGTACCGAAACCACCATATACATCTGGCAGGACATCACCGCAAAGGTAGTCGCTACCGTCATTGTAGGTGGAAGTAGTTTCCTGGCCTACCACTTTACGATGCTTGATGCCTGTATAGCTGTCATCAACCTTTTCGCCAGCATTGTTGTAGTAAACGTCCTTATTGTTCTCATCCTTCTCATATACGTTCTTATAGAAAAGAGAAAGACCTGTCTCAGGATCTACACCTGCATACTTCTTGGTATAGTATGTGAAGAGTGACTTGCCCTCCTGATAGAAGTACGAACTGCTCGGGCTACCCAATCCAATACCATCATACCAACTCTGCTTGTAAGAGTCTGAAAGTTTTGTTATCTCATTGTGGTTGGTTGTCATGTTGACATATACATTCCAAGTGAAATCCTTAGTACGGATAGCATCAGCATGAAGGTCAATCTCGACACCACGGTTCACCATATTACCGATATTGTCGAAATATCCGCTCCATCCGTAAGACACAGGGAGATAAACCGTAGAAAGCATATCTGAGGTCGTGTTGTTGTAGTACTCAATGCTACCCCAGATGCGGTTCTTCAACAAAGAGAAATCTACACCAATATTGAACTTACCGTTCTTCTCCCAAGAAATCTTTGGGTTACCTAAAGAAGAAGGTGTCAAAGATACTTCATTGTTGGAGTTGGAAATCGCGAAATACTTGGTATACATATAGCTACCAATAGCGTCATTACCATTCTCACCATAAGAAGCCTTCAACTTCAATTCGTCAATCCAGTTAACCTTGAACCAAGATTCCTTATGCATATTCCAACCAGCACCAAATGACCAGAAAGTACCCCACCAGTTGTCCTTAGCAAAACGAGAAGAAGCCTGACGCATAACAGAAACACTACCAAAGTAACGAGAATCATAGTTGTACATGGCACGGCTGAGCCAAGACTCTGTGTTGTACTCGCTCATAGAAGAAGTACCCCTGTCCAACACAACAGCACCAGCCAACTCCTTGTTGTCTACAGAGAACTGATTGTGCTTGCTGGCATACAGACCATAACCATAAACACGATAATACTCATGACCGAGCATCACCTCAATATCGTGCTTGCCATAAACCTGATGCCAGTTGATACGCTGCTGATAGTTGTAAGACCATGTACGGTCGTGCTCCTTGCTCACCGTACCATTACTTGCAGCATACTGACCGAAGTATGGGTTGGTAGTGCTTGTAGAACGGCTTTCGTTGAGATATACATTGTTGATAGAAGTAAACTTGAAACCATAAGGCAACTGAATTTCAGCAAAGCCAGTTCCGTTAAATGTGTTTCCTTCTGTATTGTCTGTATTCAGTTTAGCATCAGAGATAGGGTTGCCACCACCCATGAAAGCACGGAATGGAGCTACCTTACCACTACCATAGTCATAAGCTATCATGCGTGAATTCTGGTCGTAAATGATGTTGCCATTGGCATCACGCATATACATAGGATAGATAGGCGCAATGTTAACAGTTGCGAAAATACTACCATTGTCACCACTCTCGGTAAGAGAATTGCTGTTGAAGTGACCATAACTCATGTTGGCACCCACCTTCAACCATTTGTTAACCTGATAGTCTGCCTTCAAACGAGAAGTGAAACGACGATAGTTAGAAGCTGCAGTAATACCGTCATTGCTCAAATAGTTGGCAGAGCCATAAAATGTACCTCTGTCTGAAGCACCTGTTGCTGTAACAGTATATTCCTGACGAAGGCTGTTGTTGTAGATTTCGTCTATCCAGTCATCTGGAGTCAGATAATAGGTTGTTCCATTCATTGTAGAGTAAGAACCAAGGGTAGCGTTAGGATTGAGCTTGCCGTTGGTACCAATGAGTTGCTGTCCCTCTGGGATAGTATACACATTGTAACCCAAACCATAAGAGGTATTGGTAATCATATTGTCGTTAGCCCACTTCCATGCCTGTGTGGCATCCATGTGGTTCACATTTTGAGCATAGTTGTTCAGTGCTTTGTACCACATCTCATAGTACTTTGCAGGACTCTTCATTGTTTCGTACTCAGGCACAGCCTTTGAGTTGGAACCCCACTTAGCATCTACGGTAAGAGTGCCCTTTGTGCCTTTCTGTCCGCTCTTGGTTGTAATCAAGATGACACCGTTACCACCACGGGCACCATAAAGAGCTGTAGAAGAAGCATCCTTCAACACAGTCATGCTCTCTACGTCAGCAGGGTTGATGTCGTTAAGAGAACCGCTGAATGGAGAACCATCAAGCACAATCAGAGGGTCGTTACCCGCACTCTTAGAGTTGAAACCACGAATACGGATGGTAGGAGTAGCACCAGGCTGACCGCTGCCAGTGTAAATCTGCACACCTGCAGCCTTACCCTTCAAGGCATCCACAGCATTGGTTACCTGAACCTTGCCAATCTCTTTTGCGTCTACAATGGCAGCAGAACCAGTAAAAGCACTCTTCTTCTGAGTACCATAGGCAACAACCATAACCTCATCAAGAGCGTGGTTGTCTGGATCCAATACAATCTTCATGTTCTTTGCGGCCTTGACGGTCTTGGTGACCATGCCGATGTACGATACCTCCAACTTCGCGTTCTGATACGTTCAGTGAGAAGTTACCATCAATGTTGGTAACAGTACCGGTATTGGTGCCTACCACCTTGATGCTGGCGCCGATAACTGGCGAGCCATCTTCGGAAGAGGTGACCGTTCCGGAAACTTGAGTTTGTGCCAAAGCCATTCCTATGCTAAGGAACAGGCAGGCGATAAACGTCATGAG
>ENA-OQER01001565-OQER01001565.1-human-gut-metagenome-genome-assembly--contig:-NODE-1565-length-10738-cov-1.752144_pt1 | contig 10738 bp, 16 predicted proteins | sample MGYA00242797_ERZ504639 | MGnify/ENA primary metagenome ERZ504639 (study PRJEB26092, sample SAMD00036306) | human gut metagenome | host: Homo sapiens | study: EMG produced TPA metagenomics assembly of...
ATGATGATGATGATGTTCAGCAGGTTTACCACAACTGATGAATAAATAATATGAGACAGACTCTGTTTTTGGCGCAAATCCAAGAACAGAGTTTTTTCATATGGACACTTTTTTACAATAAAGTGGTAGAAATCCGGGGGAAAATGTTATATCATAAATAGTACAAGGATGATGAGGAGGTATAATTCATGAAGAGGATTCTTTTGCAGCGTCAGAGTGCGTTCCGTTTATAAAAACTGGGGGACTTGCGGACGTGTGTGGTGCATTACCTAAGGAATTTTCAAAAGAGGAATGGGATGTCAGGGTCGTGATCCCAAATTATAGCTGTATTCCGGAAAAATTCAGAAACCAGTTTCAGTATGTAACACATTTTTATATGTGTGCAGGAAATTATATCCAGAACAAATATGTTGGAATTTTAAAATATGAACTGGATGGGGTTACCTACTATTTTATTGATAATCAGGAATATTTTACCTGTGATACACCATATGGGGATATCCGTTATGACATTGAGAAGTTTGTTTTCTTCGATAAAGCTGTTTTATCCATGTTAAAACAGATCGATTTCCGTCCGGATCTGATCCACTGTCACGACTGGGAGACAGGTCTGATCCCGGTATATCTGAAAAATGAATTTCAGGCAGACTCTTTTTACTGGGGGATGAAATCAATCATTACCATACATAATTTGAAGTTCCAGGGTGTATGGGATGTGAAGACGATGAAGGGGCTGACAGGATTTTCAGCAGATTTGTTTGCACCGGATAAACTGGAATTTCATAAGGATGCCAACATGTTAAAGGGTGGTCTGGTATATGCAGATTATATTACAACTGTAAGCGATTCTTATGCACAGGAGATCCAGACTGATTACTATGGCGAGGGGCTGGATGGACTGCTTGCCGCCAGACACTTTGATATGCAGGGCATTGTAAACGGTATTGATTACAAAACATATGATCCGGAGACAGACCCGAAAATTTATACCAACTATAACGCATCAAACTTCCGTAAGAAGAAGGTCAATAATAAATTAAAATTACAGGAGGAACTGGATCTGACTGTCGATAAGAAGAAGTTCATGATCGGACTGATCTCAAGACTCACCGATCAGAAAGGTCTGGATCTGATCAATTATGTGATTGACCGCCTGGTGGATGATTTCACACAGATTGTTGTGATTGGAACCGGCGATCCACAGTATGAGAACATGTTCCGCCATTATGCATGGAAATACGGAGACAGAGTTTCTGCCAATATCTGTTATTCTGATGACCTGGCTCACAAACTTTACGCCGCTGCGGATGCATTTTTAATGCCATCCCGCTTTGAACCATGTGGACTGACGCAGCTGATCTCTTTCCGTTACGGTACGGTTCCAATCGTCCGTGAGACCGGAGGACTTAAGGATACAGTCAGACCATATAACGAAATACGAAAATACCGGTGATGGATTCTCTTTTTGCAAATTATAATGGGGAAGAGATGCTCGGTGTTGTCAATTATGCAAAGCATATTTATTTTGATAAGAAAAAACAGTGGAATCAGATTGTTGAACGGGGCATGGCAAACGATTATTCATGGAAGTCTTCCAAAGGAAAATACGAAGGGCTTTATAATTATCTGCTTGGATATACTGTATAAAATAAAAAGAAATCTCCAATACTAAAGAACAGGGTAGAAAAATCTATCCTGTTTTTTCAGTCTTATGAGGGAAGGGAGATTGTATGGCAGAAAAAAATGAGAAAGAGAAGGCTGTGAATGAGCAGATCAGGGATTTTGGTCAGGTGGAGTTAGAGCATGGGGAAGACAGGATCTCCATGTTGACGATCATAGGAGAGATTGAGGGGCATGAGTGCCTTCCGGCGGCGACAAAGACGACAAAGTATGAGCATGTGCTTCCAAAACTCGCAGAGGTGGAAGAAAATAAAAATGTGGATGGATTACTGCTTTTGTTAAACACGGTAGGCGGGGATGTGGAGAGCGGGCTTGCCATTGCTGAGATGGTAGCATCCATTGATAAGCCAACGGTTTCACTGGTACTCGGTGGCAGCCATTCCATCGGCGTGCCGCTGGCAGTCTCCACGGACTATTCTTTTATCGTGCCATCCGGTACGATGGTGATCCACCCGGTGCGGATGAATGGAACTGTGATCGGGGCGCAGCCAACGTATGATTATTTTAAGCAGATGCAGGATCGTATTTTAAAATTTGTTGTGCAGCATTCCAAAGCAGAACAGAACCGGCTGGAGGAGCTTATGATGAATACGGGAATCCTCACAAAAGACCTTGGGACGATCCTGGTTGGAGGACAGGCGGTCGAGGAAGGACTCATTGATTCTATCGGTGGAATCCATGAGGCATTTGCAAAATTACACCAGCTCATACAAGAGACAAAATCCGGCGGCAAAAAAAGCTTTTAATGACAATCAAAATGAAATATGGTATACTTAAAAAGTATGAAAATCGGTGACTTATGGAAAAAACTGAATATTTTTTAGAAAATATGAGATACGATACAGCGGAGGAAAAAGCTTATGACTTTATTACAGGCGGTCTTGATGGGGATCATACAGGGATTGACAGAGTTCCTTCCGGTCAGCAGTTCCGGACATCTTGCACTTTTTAAAATCCTGTTCCATGTTGAGACGGATACAGGAATGTTATTTGATGTTTTGCTGCATGTTGGAACTCTGATCGCGATCTGCGCAGTTTATTATAAAGATATCGTCAGGCTTTTTGTGGAGGGAATCTGTATCGTGAGAGATGTGCTGATCAATTTTGCAGCACTTATAAAAAAACCTTTTTTCTATCGATCCGTGACAGAGGAAAAGATCATGTTGATTACAGTCCGTACCGCAGAATTGTAAACAGCAGTTACCGCAAGTTTGTGGTGCTGATCCTGGTATCAACCATTCCGACCGGAATCATTGGTTTTGTTGGAAAAGACGTGGTAGAGCAGGCATCAGAACTTCTGATCGTGCCGGGCATCTGTCTGATCGCAACCGCAATTCTGCTCTTTATCGCAGACCGCTGCAAGGGCGGAGACAAGCTTCCGAAGGACATTACATACACCAATGCGTTTGTCGTTGGTATTGCTCAGGGCGTGGCAACGTTGCTGGATTATCCCGCAGCGGAACAACGATCACAGCATGTCTGCTCAGCGGATTTAACCGCAAGTTTGCAGTGAAATATTCGTTTATCATGTCGATACCGGCGATTTTAGGTGCATGGTATTAGAGTTAAAGATTTGCAGACCTGTCTGTGAGCGGCATGGATATCACCTGCTATATTGTTGGTATGGTGATTGCTGCAGTGATCGGATATATCTGTATTAAAACAATGCTTGTCATTGTGCGCAATCGGAAATTCCGTGTTTTTGCAGTTTATTGTCTGATTGTCGGACTGCTCTCAATCGGCGGATTTTTCTATACATTATAGGAGATATTTTTTGGAGGTAATATTTTGGCAACAGGGAAAAGAAAGAGTTCCTCTGGCAGAAAAACTTCTGGCAGAAAAACGAATTCAGGACGTAAGAAGAATGATATACAGCAGGAGAGCTTTACAGAGGAAGTGATTCTGTGGGTGATCCTTGCAATCTCCATTTTACTTTTTATCAGTAATTTTGGAATCGGCGGGGCAATTGGAAATGCTGTCAGCAGTTTCTTTTTTGGTGTATTTGGTTTGATCGCATATATTTTTCCGGTTGTTTTGGTGATCGGTACTTTTTTTGCGGCGTCCAATAAAGGCAATCGGATCGCAACGGTAAAAATTGCTGCGGCTGTCTTTTTTGTGCTGTTTTTATGTATGTTTATCGAGATCGTGCGCTGTGGCGCGGAAGTTGCCGGAGCGGCAGGTGCCTATCAGTATTGTTCGGTACATAAAATTGGCGGAGGATTTTTAGGTGGTCTTCTTGCCGGGATTTTTTGTCCAAATTTTGGACTCCTCGGTTCTTATGTGATCGATGTTGTGGCAATGATTATCTGTCTGGTGCTGATCACAGAACGTTCCGCATTGAAGGGTGTGCAGAAAGGCAGCCGTAAAGTTTATGAAACGGCAAAAGAGAGCAATGAACGTCATCGTGAACTTGCAGAACAGCGACGTGAGGAACGTGAGCTGCGCCGCATGGACCGCAAGGTGGAAGGCGTGGCAGTCGACACAAGAGTTCTTCCGGACAAGAAGGCAGAGCCTATGGGTTCGGATGAAGTCAGTGAAATTAATATTGACAAACTTTTGGAGCAGTCGAACACCAATCTGCCGGAAATCAAGGAGGAGAAGCATGTGACACTCACAGCCGGAGGCGCAGAATATCAAAGACTTCCTGCTATGGAACCGGAGACGGAACTGTATGTTGCTCCGTCCGCATTTTCTGAGGAAGCGTTTGAGGCAAAAGAGCTGGAAGAGGATGCATCAATCTTTCACTCAGAGCCGGCATATCAGGAGAGTATCCATACAGAGCCGGCTTATGAAGAACATCATCCAGTAGAAGAATCTATTCCGTATGATGCCGCAGAAAAACCGGAAGAGCCGCATGTGAGAGCAGAAAAAGTAGAGCTTCATTCATCAGAAAGAACCGAAAAACCGAAGAAAAATGTTAAGGCTACGGAGGAAGATATTCAAAATGATGTCTCATCCATCGAGGAAGAGATCCATCTGGAGGCACAGAAGGAAAGAAGTATGTGTTCCCACCAGTATCATTGTTAAAACCGCCAGGCAATAAGCAGGGAGATCCAAACAGCATCTTCAGGAGACGGCACAGAAATTACAGCAGACATTAAAGAATTTCGGCGTTAACGTTACGATCACGAATATCAGTTGTGGACCATCGGTCACACGTTATGAGATTCAGCCGGAAATGGGTGTTAAAGTAAGTAAAATCGTGAATCTGGCAGATGATATCAAACTGAATCTCGCAGCTGCTGACATCCGAATCGAGGCACCAATCCCGGGAAAGGCGGCAGTTGGAATCGAAGTTCCGAACAAAGAGACACTGATGGTTTCTTTCCGTGAACTTGTGGATTCGCCGGAATTTAAAAATCATCCATCCAACATTTCTTTCTGCGTCGGAAAAGATATTGGAGGAAATGTAACGGTGCAGATATTGCAAAAATGCCTCATTTACTGATTGCCGGTGCAACAGGTTCCGGTAAATCTAGTCTGTATCAACACGATTATTATGAGTATTTTATACAAAGCAGATCCGAAAGATGTAAAACTGATCATGGTCGATCCAAAGGTGGTCGAACTTAGTATTTATAACGGAATTCCACACTTACTGATTCCGGTTGTGACAGATCCGAAAAAAGCGGCAGGTGCGCTTCACTGGGCAGTTGCAGAGATGACTGACCGTTATCAGAAGTTGCAGAGGCAAATGTCCGTGACTTAAAAGCTACAACGCCAAAATTGATGAGCTTCCGGACGGAGAGGACAAGCCGGAAAAACTACCGCAGATCGTGATCATTGTAGACGAGTTGGCGGATTTAATGATGGTTGCGGCGAGTGATGTGGAGGAATCCATCTGTCGTCTGGCACAGCTTGCAAGAGCCTGTGGAATCCATCTGATCATCGCAACACAGCGTCCGTCCGTCAATGTCATTACCGGACTGATCAAGCGAATATGCCAAGCCGAATCGCCTTCGCGGTGACATCCGGAATTGATTCGAGAACCATTCTCGATATGAATGGTGCAGAAAAACTGCTCGGAAAAGGTGACATGTTATTTAATCCTCAGGGCGTACCGAAACCACTACGTGTTCAGGGTGCATTTGTATCGGATAAAGAAGTATCGGATGTCGTCGCTTACATAAAAGAAGAAAACGGGCAGGTAAGCTATAATTCATCTGTGGAAGAGCAGATGAACAGCATTGAATCCGGAAATACGACTGTAAGCATTGATTCCGGACAGACAGGGGACGGCAGGGATCCTTATTTTGCAGATGCAGCAAACTTCTGATCGACAAAGAAAAGGGTTCGATCGGAATGCTGCAGCGGTATTTTAAGGTCGGCTTTAACCGCGCAGCAGGATCATGGATCAGTTGGAGGAAGCCGGAATTGTCGGACCGGAGGAAGGTACAAAGCCAAGAAAAGTACTGATGTCGCCGGAACAATTTGAGCAATATGAAGAGGAATATCTGTAATTGATATTTGCTTATCAATAAGACTTGTATTATAATATCAACTTATAAGTCCTGTATGGACAAATACAATATGCGAAAGAGAATCGCAGGAATGGAGTTTTGGAATGAAAAGTGATATTCAGATTGCACAGGAAGCAGAAATGCTCCCAATCAAAGAAGTAGCAGAAAAGCTTGGAATCGGAGAGGATGACCTCGAATTATACGGAAAATACAAAGCTAAATTATCCGATGAACTGATCGAGCGGGTAAAAAATCAGCCGGATGGAAAGCTGATTCTTGTGACAGCAATCAATCCAACTCCGGCTGGAGAGGGAAAAACAACGACAAGTGTCGGACTTGGACAGGCATTTGGCCGTTTGGGGAAAAAGGCAGTGATCGCATTGCGTGAACCATCTTTAGGACCATGTTTTGGTATCAAGGGAGGCGCCGCAGGAGGCGGTTATGCCAGGTCGTTCCGATGGAAGACTTAAATCTTCATTTTACAGGAGATTTCCATGCGATTACTTCTGCAAATAATCTGCTGGCTGCTTTGCTTGATAACCATATTCAGCAGGGAAATGAACTTGGCATTGATACAAGACAGATTGTATGGAAACGCTGTCTTGATATGAACGATCGTGTGCTCCGTAATACTGTCGTTGGACTTGGAAGCAAAATGGATGGTGTTGTGAGAGAAGATCACTTTGTCATTACCGTTGCCTCCGAGATTATGGCAATTCTCTGCCTTGCAACTGATATGCACGATTTAAAAAGAAGATTAGGACGCATTATTGTTGCCTATACTTATGATGGAAAGCCAGTGACAGCAGATGATCTTCAGGCAACCGGAGCAATGGCTGCATTATTAAAAGATGCGTTGAAACCAAACCTCATCCAGACCTTAGAGCACACACCGGCAATTGTACATGGTGGTCCGTTTGCCAACATTGCACATGGATGCAACTCTGTCCGTGCTACAAAGACAGCATTAAAACTTGCAGATTATGTGATCACAGAGGCAGGATTTGGTGCAGACCTCGGCGCAGAGAAGTTCTTTGATATCAAAGTGCAGAAAGGCAGATCTGAAACCGGATGCAGTGGTTTTAGTTGCAACAATCCGCGCTTTGAAATATAATGGAGGAGTTGCGAAAGCTGATCTTGCAGAGGAAAACTTGGAAGCTTTGAAAAAGGGCATTGTAAATCTGGAGAAACATATCGAAAATCTTCAGAAATACGGAGTACCGGTGGTTGTTACTTTAAACTCCTTTGTGACAGATACCAAGCAGAGACAGACTATGTAGAGCAGTTCTGCCATGAGAGAGACTGCGAGTTCGCACTTTCCGAAGTCTGGGAAAAAGGTGGCGAAGGTGGTATTGCACTTGCAAACAAAGTGCTTGAGACCTTAGAGAAAAAAGAAAGCCATTTCAAGGTATTATATGAGAATGATCTTTCTCTGGAAGAAAAGATTGAGACTATCGCAAAAGAGATTTACGGTGCAGACGGCGTGACTTACGCACCGGCAGCAAAGAAAGAATTAAAGAGAATTACAGATATGGGGCTTTCCAATTTCCCTGTCTGCATGGCAAAAACACAGTATTCTCTTTCCGATGACCAGACAAAACTTGGCCGTCCGGAGGGATTTACCATTAACGTAAGAGAAGTATATGTATCAGCAGGAGCAGGCTTTGTGGTTGCTGTAACAGGTGCGATCATGACAATGCCTGGTCTGCCAAAAAAACCTGCTGCATATGGAATTGACGTAAATGACGAAGGTGTGATCACCGGTTTATTCTAAAAAAGAAATGCAGTAGAAAGAACAGAGTGAGAGGAATTATGGCACAGATTATTGACGGAAAGAAAATTCACAGGACATCAAAGATGAATTGAAAGAGAAAGTGACAGCATTAAAAGATACAGGAACGGAGGTTGCACTTGCAGTGATCCAGGTCGGAAATGACCCGGCATCCTCTGTCTATGTAAGAAACAAAAAGAAGGCTTGCGAGTATATTGGTATCCGGTCCTTATCCTATGAACTCCGGAGGAGACAACCGAAGATGCATTGATCGAGCTGATTGAAAAACTGAACAAAGATGAAACTGTAAACGGTATTTTAGTTCAGCTTCCGGTTCCAAAGCATATTGATCCGGATAAAATCATCCGCACAATCTCGCCGGAAAAAGACGTAGACGGCTTTCATCCACAGAATGTTGGAAAATTAGTGATCGGTGAAGAGGGCTTTGTATCTTGTACTCCGGCCGGAGTCATTCAGCTTCTGAAACGTTCTGGAATTGAAATTCCGGAAAAAACTGTGTTGTAGTTGGCAGAAGCAATATTGTCGGAAAGCCAATGGCGCTTCTGATGCTTCGTGAGAATGCTACGGTCACGATCGCCCATTCAAAAACAAAAAATCTGAAAGAATTATGCCAGACAGCAGATATTTTGATCGTTGCCATTGGAAAACCACAATTTATTACAGCAGATTATGTGAAAGAGGGAGCTGTTGTGATTGATGTTGGAATCCACAGAGATGAAAATAATAAACTCTGCGGAGATGTACGATATGAGGAAGTTGCAGAAAAAGCTTCTGCGATCACACCGGTTCCGGGTGGAGTAGGTCCAATGACAATTGCCATGCTTATGAGCAATTGCGTGGAAAGTCTGGACAGAGAATAAGATTGGTAGAGATAGAAAGGGTTTCATATGAAATGTGCAAAGTGTGGAGCTGAGTTAAAAGAAGGCTGTTTATATTGTTCGGTATGCGGCCATGAAGCACAAATGGTAAATGGTTATTCTGTTTTGGAGGAAGATTATCTGAAAGCTCTTTTGACAGATGAAGCATCCAAAGATACATCGTCAGAAGAAACAGAAAACCAGAAGAAGAAAGCAGAGGGACACCATAAAAAGAAAAAACAGACTCCGTGGATTGTTTTAGGCTGCGTTGCTGCAGTGGTTGTCGTCATTGCAATCGGAGCAATTGCTTACGTGCGCTATCAGAATAACAATTCGTACGATACCAGATTGAGATGGCAGAAAAGGAACTGGTGGATTTAAACTATGAGAAGGCGCTTTCTTACTATAAAAATGCGCTGACATTATCACCAAATGACATCAATGCCAGGGCTGCCATGGCGGAAATCTATCTTGCAAGAAAAGAATATGATTCTGCATTAGTGCTTGAGATGGAGATCATCAACCTCGATAAAAAGAACAAAGAGGCTTATCAGGGATTGATCACGATTTATGAGGCAAAAGATCAGTACGATAAAATTACAGAGCTGGCGTCTACTGTGACAGATACAGATTTATTAGAACTGTTTTCCGGGTATATTGTCGCTGAACCGGTCTTTTATCCGGATGAGGGAACATATGATGTGTATACGGAAGTTACCATTTTTCCATTGAAGAATGTGATATCTATTATACATTAGATGAATCAGATCCGAAAAAAATGGTATTCTTTATACCGATGCCGGAATTGAATTAGACGATGTTGGAAAGTATACTATCAAGGCAGTCTGCAAAAACGATAAGGGAATTTACAGTGATGTTGTCACCTGTAAATATAGACCGAAGCGAAAGCCCCGGATTATCCGGAAGTAACACCGGATGGCGGTACCATGGATGATATTACGTTTGTAGTGATTACTGCAGATGAGGGATGCAGTATTTATTACACGTGGGATGGAACAGATCCTACAGATACATCTGCACGTTACACAGAACCAATCGAAGTACCGGAAGGTAACAATATCTTATCTATTATTGTTGTGAATGATAAGACAAAACTTACAAGTGAGATCTACCGGACAAACTTTATCTATCATGCCCAGCCTGAAGTTGAGATTGAAGAGTAGCGGAACGTTGTAACTTTTATTATGTACGAAGTGAATAAAGAAAATGCCATTGAATTTAAAACTCAATGCATTTTTTATAAATGAAACATGATCAATGATATATTTAACATTCCTCCGGAATGAACTCGATCACACCCTTGGCAAGCCTGGATACACGCGCTAATGAGTATACATCCACCCCCTGTGCAATTAATTTGTCGCGTCCCGGCTGGAAGGATTTCTCAATCAGAATACCAACACCTGCGATGGAAGCACCGACCTCAGTCAGTAAGCGGATGGCACCGCTTGCGGCTTCTCCGTTTGCAAGGAAGTCATCAATGATCAGAACGTTATCATTTTCTTCGATGACTGATGGGATAATGTCAGTTCATAGCTTGTGCCTTTTGTGAAGGAAGTCACAACGGTCTGAAGCAGATTATCATTTAAAACCTTAGAAGGCTGTTTCTTTAAAATGATCATTGGAACGTTCAAAGAGATAGCCGTCATTAGTGCCGGAGCAATCCCGGAGCTTTCGATGGTAACAACTTTGGTAATCCCCTTGTTTCCGAAATGTCCTGCAAATGCATCGCCAATCTGCTGCATTAAAACAGGATCTACCTGATGATTGATAAAGCTATCTACTTTGAGAATATTCTCAGATAAAGCATGACCTTCTTTTAAGATTTTTTCTTCAAGTTCTTTCACTATGTCACCTCATAAATATGTATTGTTATATTTTAGAACGATAAAATATAGATTCCGGATCTTCTGTTCGTTCTTTATTTG